>PVMS01059562.1_pt1 | contig 13134 bp, 15 predicted proteins | sample 1853461 | NCBI WGS metagenome assembly PVMS01 (sample SAMN08582032, study PRJNA380276) | Marine sediment metagenome, whole genome shotgun sequencing project. | isolation source: ocean sediment barecode stripped | collected 2017 | reverse complement strand
TTTGCCACCATAACCCATCCTATCTGCATGATGCAGTTTGTTCATGATTGAAAAGCTCAATATCGGGGTGAAAAAATTAAGGTGTGGTGAACATCAGTCACTGCAGGGATACAAATGAGGTCGATACTCGCAGTAGATCCATTTCAGCATGAGCGGCGGCAGGTTAAACTTCGTAATCAACCACTGTCCGGGCAACCGCCGCTGCCTTCACCAGCGGAACCACCGCCATGTGGTCGGTGTGTTTCTGGTATGCGTCCAATGCCTCTCGGTTTTCCAGCTCGGAGTAGAGCACCACATCGGCAGACTGTTCTGTTTCCAGAAAATCAATACCCACCTCAATATTAAGCAACCCCGGAATTTTCCCGGCCAAAGCCTCCAGCCGCTCTTTGATCTCCGCAGCATCGGCCTTGTCTCTCAATTTCCACATCACGATATGTTTAACCATCTCTGCTCCTATGCAGCCTTCAGAATATGGACATGACTTTCCACTTCCGGCCAGGTGGTTTGCATGGCAACACGCAACTCATAATCTTTCTGAAGTCCGATCCACACATCGGGAGAGGTTCCGAAATACTTGGCCAGTCGCAGGGCAGTATCAGCAGTAATAGCTCGCTTGCCGCCCACCACTGCACTGATGCGGTTCGGCGGCACATCAATGTCACGCGCCAGCTTATTCATGCTGATGCCCAGCGGCTTCATAAAGTCCCCCAGCAGGATTTCACCGGGTGGAATGGGATCGAGTATTTTCTCAGTCATAATATCACCTTCATATTAAGGGTAGTCCGTAATCTCCACATCAAATGCATGACCATCCTGCCAGGTAAAACAGATGCGCCATTTCTTGTTGATGCGGATGCTGAACTGTCCTTTGCGATCACCTTTCAATGCCTCCAGATGATTCGATGGAGGAATGCGCAGATCGTCAAGGCTGATCACCTGATTCAGATACAACAGCCTGCGCCTTGCCTGCCTCTCGAATGCCCGGAAAGAGGGGACATCCTTATCGCCAAACAGTTTTGCAGTTTTCTTGCATCTGAATGATTTAATCACCGGAGTATAGTATTACGCGTTACGTAATAAGTAAAGGCCATTAATCCTATAATTACCGTGCCACTATTGTGTGTTTCCGCAATGTGGCGCTATCATGGTAATATGATACGCACGTTCAAGTACAAAGAACTGCATGCGGGAGCTACGCGACCCCCGATGAAATTGAACGTTTGGTTTTTTAGTCTTGGTCTTGGCTTTCAAGCGTAATAAATTTGAAAAGGTAAGGTGTTTTCTTTGTCCCGACTGCAATGATGTCTCCATCTTCAAGCTTGGCTTCGCCGTTATTGTCCTGGTCTTCTATTCTGGTTTCGCCCACAGTCGTACCACACTCACTGCTGCAATCAATTAGCTTATAACCTGAACCATCTTTTTCAATTCGGAAGTGCTCTCTGGAGATGTGCCTCGGGAGACGGGTATCGGTCAGATAGAGGTCGTTGCTGGGCTCTTGGTCGGATGATCTAACCCTCTCAATCTTCATCAGTTCACCACCAATTTTTTTGATACGCATTTCACGTCCTACTTTAAATGGGAACTGACTTATTCTGACCATATCCTGTTCCAGCATGTTGCGCGGAATGGAATCTTTAGCTTCCGGAGTCATGGCTTTCAGCACTGCCTTTGGTGTCATGAGCTGAATGATGGATTGTTTTTCATTCATGTGGTTGTACTCCCCGTGCAAAGTTGGTCAGGGCTGGTTTCGTGGATGCCTGTGACCCGATACTTTTATGTTGAATGTAGGAGGCTATCACTTATGCATTCGCCATGCTGCGGTTGGAGGAGACGGGTTTTTCTTCCGGGCGGATGCCTAGTTTTTCGAATAGTTTGAGGTCGTTCTCGGCATCCTGATTGCCGGTAGTGAGCAATTTTTCTCCGTAGAAGATCGAATTAGCTCCGGCCAGGAAGCAGAGCGACTGCATTTCTTCGCTCATGGCATCGCGGCCTGCTGACAGGCGCACATGCGAGTTCGGCATGGTGATGCGGGAAACGGCGATGGTGCGGATGAATTCGAAGTTATCTAACGTTTCGGCAAACTGCTCATCTTCGGCCATCGGTGTGCCTTCCACTTTGACCAGCATATTGATCGGCACCGATTCCGGATGCGGGTTCATGCGGGCCAGTTGCACGACCAGGCCGGCCCGATGGCGGCGCGTTTCACCCATGCCAACAATGCCGCCGCAGCAGATATTCATGCCTTTGGCGCGCACATGCTTCAGCGTATCCAGGCGCTCCTCATAGGTGCGGGTGGAAATGATTTCTTTGTAATACTCAGGGTCGGTATCGAGATTGTGGTTGTAGTAGTTCAGCCCGGCATCTTTGAGTTGTTGCGCCTGCTCTGCCGTGAGCATGCCCAGAGTCACGCAGGCTTCCATATCCATGGCTTTGATTTCACGGATCATGTCCAGAACCAGTTCAAAGGCGCGCCCTTTCGGTTCACGCCAAGCCGCGCCCATGCAGAAACGCGATGCACCTTTTTCTTTGGCAATCCTTGCCATTTTCATTACTTCATCTTTTTTCATTAACAGTTCGGATTCGACTTCGGTGTTGTAACGTGTGGACTGGGGACAGTATTTACAGTCTTCCGGGCAGCCGCCGGTTTTAATCGATAGCAGGGTGGAGAGCTGAACTTCGTTGGCATCGAAATGTGTCCGGTGCGCCTGCTGGGCGCGGAACATCAGATCGCTGAACGGCAGTTCGAACAAGGCTTCGATTTCTTCGGCAGTCCAGTCATAACGCATATTTCGCTCCTTAGGCACTGATTACGCTCCAGGCTGGTAAACCAGAAGGAGGCAAAGGGTAAACGGTCAGAGCTAAATGGGCAAAAAATAACCCTCTATGTCTTAGAGAATGGGCTGGTAGGTCTTCCTGCTCAGGTAGCGGCGGATGGTGAGGATATTATTCAAAGTCATGGACAGCGAATGCATATCAAGATTGAGGAAGGTTTCCGTCCAGATCGGGTTGGCGGCCAATTCACCGCAGACTGAAACAGGGATGCCTGCTTTTTTTGCCGCTGAGGCAGTCATGCGGATCAATTCAAGAATAGCAGGGTGTTCGGGGCGGTACAGGGTTGCGACTTCCTCATCCGTTCTGTCAGTGGCCAATGAATACTGCATGAGGTCATTGGTACCAATGGAAAAGAAATCACTGGCCCTGGCCAGCTCGTCTGCAATAAATACCGAGGCAGGCACTTCAATCATAACCCCGACAGACAACGGGTTGCTCAATCCCATCGACTGATGGCAACGTACGGCCAGTTCACGCACCCGTTCGACTTCGGCACATGTTGTGACCATGGGGATCAGGATTTGTACCGGCCCTTCTTCCCCGGCCCGCAGCATGGCCCGCAACTGGGTTTGAAGCAGTTTTTTCTCACGTAACAGCCAGCGTATGCCCCGCAAGCCCATGGCGGGGTTGGCTCCCGCATACTCATGCCCTTCCAGCTCATGGTAGAGCCAGGGCTTGTCACCGCCAATATCAAGCAGGCGCATGGTCACAGGCTTGCCGGCCATATGCCGAACCAGGGTGACATACTGTTGGAACTGCTGTTCCTCGCTGGGCAGGGTGACTTCATTAATAAACAGAAACTCACTGCGATACAAACCGATGCCATCCACCCCTACACGGGCTGCGATGTCCATTTCTTCAGGAAATTCGATGTTTGCCATCAATTTAAGCTCATGCCCATCCTTACTGCATGAAGGCTGAGTAGCATAGGCCTGAAGCTCCTGCTGGCAGACCTCAATCGCTTCTACGAATTTGTCATAGGCGATTTGCTCATGTTCAGGCGCATTGAGTATCCATATACCCTGTTCAGCATCGAGAATCAGGGCGTCACCATCTTTCAAATCTGCAAGAATCCCCGTTGCTCCAACCAGTGCCGGCAGGCCGATGCCGCGTGCAATAATAATGTTATGAGCGCCAGCGCCACCCTGCTCAGTTACCACCCCGGCTACGCCCTGCCGCCACATCGACACCATGTCACCAACAGAAAAATCATCACCGACATATATAGTCTGGTGATGTGGCTCTGGCTCGGAGTTGAGCAACAGGTCATGTGGAGCATTCTGGCCCAACAAATGACGGAGAATTCTTCTTCCGGCCTGCTCAATATCATCTTTACGGTTACGCAGATACTCATCTTCAATCTGTTCAAACACCGCATGGATAGCATCCATCTGCTGCCGAAGAGCCCACTCGGCATTGATGCATGTTTCCGTTATCCGTGCTTTGGCCTTATCTATCAGTTCAGGATCAGCAATCATCATACGATGCATGTCGAGAATCATCAGCGGGTCTCTGGCCCCGATTTGTGACAGGTGGTCCCGCTCGATATCGATTTCAGCTACAGAGGCTTGTACTGCCGCCATTAAACGCGAGATTTCACCATCAAGCTGTTCAGTAGTCAGTTCCCTTTCCGGTATGGGCTGACGCCCATGCATCAGCTTGTGTACCCGGCCAATAATAATGCCGGAGCTGGCAGCAGCGGCATTACCCTGTCGGCGCTGGCGAGGCCTGATGATTTTTTTCATTCACCTTCTCCAAAGCGACTATTAACCAGTGTTTCAATGGATTCGAGTGCCGCTTCAGCATCCGGACCTTCTGCACGAAGCAGTAATTCCGAGCCCTTACAGGCAGCCAGCATCATAATGCCCATAATACTTTTGGCATTGACCTCAACATTGTCCCTGCTCAACATAACGTCACTGTGAAAGCGGCTTGCCTCCGTAGCCAGTTTGGCAGAAGCACGGGCATGCAGCCCCAGCTTATTCTGAATTCTGACCAGCCGCTCAGCCATAAAAACTCGCTCGCCCAAGCCTGGTTATGGCGCCATACCATTTAGCCATTGCTTTTGATCCTTGTTGATGACTGTTCGTCGATGATGCTTGCAGAGATGCGCATATACTGGCGACCGGCTTCCAGCACCTGCTGCGCCAAAACGGTCAGATTCTTCTCAGTTTTGCGCAACGTTGCGGCCTTGATGAGCAGTGGAAGATTAAAGCCTGAAATTACCTCAACACGATCGGCCTGTAGACAACCCATGGCAATATTACACGGCGTGCCACCAAACATATCAGCCAGAATGAGTACGCCCTGACCCACATCGCAGGCGCGAACCTTGGATTTAATTGTAGCCGAAACCATTTCCAGGTTGCCGTTATTCAGTATGTCCAGCACTTCCACCAGTGGTTGCTTGCCTACCACATGCTCCAGCGCATCTCGCATTTCGCTGCAAATGTGACCATGGCCGATTAACACTATACCGATCAAGATCCACCTCCCGTATGATCGTCTTCTGGCGGCCAGCGGTAAACAATGCCCAGTTCCCGATGTTGAATGGTAGGATTGACCAGATCTTGCCTTTGCATCCATAGCGCCAGTCTTTCAGCCATATATACCGAGCGGTGACGACCGCCGCTGCAGCCTACAGCAAGTGTAAAATATTGCTTTCGCTCTTTTATCATCAGTGGCCAGACGAATAACAGCCACTGCTGAATTTGATGCTCAACTTCTGCTACTTCATCATAATTTTTTAGAAAGGAGATGACATCAGCATCGCGGCCGGTTTGAGAGGCCAGATTCGGCTGATAGTGCGGATTGGGCAGCATGCGCATATCAAGAACCATATCAGCATGCTGTGGCAGGCCCTGCCTGTAGCTGAAAGACATGATCGTACAGGCTATGGCTCTTTGTTGCTGCTCCGGGTTAAGCCTGAAATAATCTACTTTTTCTCCCAGTTCGTAAGGGGTCAGGTGGCTGCTATCAAGAACCAGATCAGCCATGTCACGAATAGGCTGCATGCTCTCTCGTTCCTGCCTGATGGACTGCATCAGATCATCGCCACCAGGAAAAGGGTGGCGGCGGCGGAGAGTGGAAAACCGTCGTTGCAACACGGCGTCTTCAGCCTCGATAAATATCAGTTGCCAGTCATCGGTCACCAGTACGGTTTCAATGGCTTCATGCAGCTCTTCCGCATTCATACCGCTGCGGACATCCAGACAAACAGCCGCTGATTGCTTGCGCAGCTGCATTTGCAATGACCAGTTGCGCAGCATTTCCAACGGCAGATTATCTGTACAGAAGAATCCGGCATCTTCCAGTGCATGCAGTACAGTACTTTTACCTGCACCGGAGAGACCGCTGATCAGCAGCATGGGTTACTTAACCCCGCCACCCTGCTCAATGTGTCGCTGCAATGACTGGATGAATTCTTCTCCGCTATTGATGCCCCGCTGTTTCAGCAACTGGTTACGGGTTGCAACTTCAATCAGCACGGCCAGTGAGCGCCCGGAGCGAATTGGAATGGGTACGCGAGGAATTGCGACATCGTGAATGGCCATTTCGCTTTCTCCACCCAGCACACGATCCTCTTCAGCCACTTGATCCCATGGCACCAGTTCAATAACCAGACTCAGACGTTTGGTGTCGGTAATTGCGCCAGCCCCGTAAAGATCTCGGATATTAAGTATGCCCAGGCCACGGATTTCCATATGGTAACGCAAAGTTTCCGGGCTTTTTCCGACGATCACGCCCTTGGCCTGGCGGGAAAATTCAACCATGTCGTCGGCAACCAGGCGATGTCCGCGAGAGATCAGTTCCAGCCCGATTTCGCTTTTACCTGTACCGCTGGCTCCGGTAATAAGAACGCCGAGGCCGAAAATATCCAGATATACACCATGTTGATAGACCACTGGCGCCAAATACTGGGATAGAAACACTGCCATATGGGTCATAAATTTTTCAGATGAAAACTCCGAAATCATCAAGGGTGTGTTGGTTCGTTTTGCCGCCTGCAATATAATGTCCGGGGGAGTCAGATTTCGCGTGATTACTACACCGGCCAGGCGAAGATCAAATACAGCATCAACAGCCTGCTGCTGCTCTTTGGCTGTCCGGGTTTTCAGATAGTGTAATTCTGTCCGGCCTATAATCTGTAATCTGTAATCACTGAGGTTTTCAATAAAGCCGGCAAAAGCCAGCGATGGTTTCTGCATACGCGGATGATCAATATACCGATCCAGACCGGCCTCACCTGTCAGCAGGCGCATCTTCATGACTTCACCCTGGCTGGCCAGCAGTTCACGAATCGTGATGCTGCGAGCCTGAGTCATTACTTCTGACTAACCTCATCGGCAAACAGTGCAATAACCGACTCAATGCTGTCAGCCTGCATGATTGCTTCCCGTGTGTGGCTGTTCTGCAGGCTTCGAGCCAGCTTTGCCAGTAATTCCAAGTGCTGGCGATCTTCAGAATCCGGGACCAGCAACAATACAACAATATGTACTGGCTGCCCGTCTATGGCTTCAAAATTAACACCATCCTGATGACGTGCCAGTGCCAGCATCGGGGCGGACAGGTCGGGCATCCGGCCGTGAGGAATAGCAACACCGTGGCCAATTCCCGTGCTGCCCAGTTGCTCACGAGCCATTACCACTTCCATCACCCGATCCGGATCAATTGAAGTAAGCACATTGGCCAACTCTGTAATCAGCGACCGTTTACTGTGGGCATGAGAGTGGAGCAGCACATGCTCCGGCAGCAGGAAAGACACTATCAGGCCGGGGGATTATGCGACTTCTGGTTCGATCCAGCTCAATGCGCCATCCGGGCGCCTGTACACTGCATTGACCTGCTCTGTCTGATCATTGGTGAAAAATAGCATATCGCGACCACCGAGCTCCAGCTGCATGACGGCCTCATCCACATTCATCGGTTTGGCGTCAATCTGCTCATGCCGAAGGGTTGTGGGTGTATGATCTTCAGCCAATTCCTCCTGTTCCGGGGAAATATCCAGTACCCTGTGAGACACTTTTATCTGGCGTCCCTCACGCTGGCCGCTGGTTTTCTGCGCCAGCAACTTGGCGCGGTAGCGCTTGAGTTGGCGATTCAATTTATCCATCACTCCATCAATGGAGGCATACATATCCTCAGTCTCATGACTGCCATGGATATTGATGCCGCTGGCCTGCATGCCAACCTCGCACCGCTGACGAAACTTCTCCACAGACAGCACCACATGTACGTCGACTACGTGATCATACGAATGTTTTACATGCTGCAGCTTATCATTGACATAGGCCTTTAACGGCTCTGTAAGTTCGACATGACGTCCGGTGATGGATACTTGCATATTGTTACCTCCGCTTTTCAGTTTGCTTTGATGTATGTATGTACATCAGGCATGACGTGCTTTAGCGGCACGTCGGCGCTGGCTGCTTGGCAGCAAGCCTAATTGCTCACGGTACTTTGCAACAGTTCTACGGGCAATTTCAATGCCTTCGACCTGTAATCGATCGGCAATGGCCTGATCTGAAACAGGGCGACCCACAGGTTCGGATTCAATCAATGCTTTTATCCGCTGCTGTACGCGATAGACCGAGATGGTTCCGCCGCCCCGGGTCGGCAGTCCTGCAGAGAAGAATTGACGCAATTCGATCATGCCAATCGGAGTGTCTGCATATTTGCCATTGGTTACCCGTGAAATGGTGGATTCGTGCAACCCAACATCTTCAGCCACATCCTGCAGCGTCAGCGGTTTTAATCCCAGCATACCATATTCAAGAAAAGCCCGCTGCCGTTTGGCCAGACAAAGCGCCACTTTCATCAGTGTTTCACTGCGCTGATCCAGCGCATGCAACAACCATTTGGCTTCTTTCATGGCTTGAGACATGAACTCCCTGTCTTTACCCTGCCATTTATGCTGTTGCCAGCGCTCATTCAGCCGTATGCCGCGCCAGCCGGTGCCGGGGATTTCCACTTCAATTTCATTATCACTGTTGCGGCGAAAAACGATCTCGGGACGAATATAGAAATTATTGTCGCCACGCAGACCATGGCCGGGAAACGGATCAAGCCGGCGCATGCGCATACGGGCCTGCTGGATATCCTCAATGGTGCAGTCAACTTTTTTTGCCAATTCTTCATCCGAATCCAGCAGGGAATCAGCAAAATGCAGCAACAGACGCCGCACATACATATCGATTTCATTATTCGGATCCAGTTGCAGTAACAGACACTCGGAAACGTCCCTTGCACCAAGTCCGCCGGGCTCCAACTGCTGGATGACGTTCACCAGCACCCGTTCGACGGCATCAGCATCGGTTTCGAATTGCCCCGACATTTCGACAGAAAATTCAACTGGGTCAGCGCGAAAATAACCGTCATCATCGAGAGAGTCGATCAGTGCATGAGCCAGCACATGATCACTCTCCGGCATGGGTTGGCGATCCACCTGCTCATGCAGGGATTCGCCCAGACTCTGCTCACCCTCCCACTGCTGCTCCCGGTCCGGCATACCTTCACGGTTGGATGGTGCATACATGGTTTCCCAGCGGTTATCCCCGCTTTCTTTCCATTGCTCGCGTTCAGTCACTTCCAGCGCCCGTTCATTGCCCTCGAGCTCAGGGTCGGCACGTGCATTCGGATCCATTTCAAGCATGGGATTACATTCGATGGTTTCGTCCAGATAGCTTTCAAGGTCCATGCAGTTCATTGCCAGCACTTTCAGGCTCTGCGTCAGTTGTGGAGTCAGTGCAAGACGTTGCCCCAGCTTATGTGACAGCTTGGTCTGCATCATCCGAAAACCACCGCCATAGTCTTTAAGCTGGATCCTTCAGATTGTAAGATTTCTGTTGTGCAAGAAATCCGTCTGCGTGAGAGGAAAAAGTGGAAACAGTTTCGAATAACATCAACATCCTTGTTATAGCTCATTCTTTGCATAAAATCTAGCATCATTGCCAATTGCGTGTGCCGTAGCCCTCAGTTTAAGCTTCTTTTTTCAGCGGTGCCAGCAATTCTTCCAGCTCGCCATTTTCGTGCATTTCGGAAATGATGTCGCAGCCGCCGACAAACTCGCCTTTGACATACAATTGCGGAATGGTCGGCCAGTTTGCATAGTCCTTAATGCCCTGGCGTATGTCTTCATTGAGCAGCACATTTACTGCGGCAAAAGGAATATTGTAGCTGGATAGCATTGCCGCCACGCGTTGAGAAAAACCACATTGCGGAAATTCCGGCGTGCCTTTCATAAACAGGACAATGTCATTCTCTTTCACCACCTGCTCTATCTGCTCTAAAACCGAATCACTCATATTGGACTACTCCTTTTTATTGCTGTTATCAGCTTTCTGCAGGAACTGCAGTTTTCAAAGCCAGCGCATGAATTGCCTGCCGCATATTATCGCCCAGGGCGGCATAGACCATCTGATGCTGCGCGATCCGCGATTTACCGGCAAAAGCTGCCGAAATCACTTCCATTTCGAAATGATTATCGCCGGAAAACAGCTGCACATTTACTCGAGCATCCGGGATGCTGCGGTGTACCATCTCTGTAATGGCTTCAGGTGTTGGTGGCATCTGTCAGCTCCTTATGAATCGCAATAGCACGCCTGCAAACATGGCGATGGCTACATACTGTTGATGATTCAGCATGGGGAATTGGTGGGCTCACCAGGACTCGAACCTGGAACCAACCGGTTATGAGCCGGTAGCGCTAACCAATTGCGCCATGAGCCCTTTGTATTCATGCCTGATCTCATCAGGAGCGCGGCACACTAATCAGCGTTATGTGGCATGGCAATCACATCGCGCGTACTATCGCCGCCATGACAAATCAGCGCTTTACAGAATTGAACCTTCCCGAGGCATTGCAGAAAGGCATTGATGATCTCGGTTTCACTGAGATGACCGATGTCCAGCAGGCTGCTCTGCCGCTGGCACTGGCTGGTCGGGATGTTGCCGGTCAGGGACGCACCGGCACCGGAAAAACTGCCGCATTCCTGATTACGGCGATGAATCAGCTGCTTTCCAATGCACCAAAAAAAGGACGCCAGAAAAAGCATCCGCGCGCCCTGATTATTGCCCCGACGCGCGAACTGGTGGTGCAGATATCCGATGATGCCAGAAAACTGGGCAAATATACCGATTTGAAGTTGCACGCCGTTTACGGGGGAGTGGACTATGAAAAACAGCGTCTGGCCTTTGATGACGGCGTGGATATTCTCATCGGCACACCGGGGCGGCTGATTGATTACCTGAAGAAACATGTTTATTCACTGAGCCATGCTGATATTCTGGTGATTGATGAGGCTGATCGCATGTTTGATCTGGGTTTTATCAAAGACCTGCGTTTTATGCTGCGACGATTGCCAAAATACGATGAGCGCCAGTCATTGATGTTTTCTGCCACGCTCTCTCACCGCGTGCTGGAGTTGGCATACGAGCACATGAATCAGCCCGAGAAACTGCGTGCTGAAGATGGTGAGGTAACAGCCTCCGGCATTACTGAAACGATGTATCACACCAGTATGGAAGACAAGCTGCCGCTGCTGGTTCACCTGCTCAGGGAATCCAATGTCAAACGCGGCATGGTTTTCATCAACGAAAAGCGCACTGGAGAAAGGGTTGCCCGCAACCTGGCCCGTTACGGCTTTTCCGTCGGCATTCTTTCCGGTGATGTGCGGCAGCAAAAACGCATGCGCATCCTGAAAGATTTCACCAGTGGGAAGCTGCATTTGCTGGTTGCCACCGATGTGGCCAGCCGTGGTTTGCATATAGACGGTGTTACCCATGTGTTCAATTACGATCTGCCGGAAGATGCTGAAAACTATGTCCATCGTATCGGGCGTACTGCCCGTGCTGGTGCTACAGGGCATGCCATATCATTTTCCTGTGAGCGCTTCTGTTTCGGCCTGCCGGACATTGAAGATTATATCAGCCGTAAAATCCCCATCTGCCATGTTGAGCACGATGTGCTGAATATCGGCAAACCCACAAACCCCGAAGCCACCGCTGAAGGCCTGAAAAAAGAAGACCGCGCCGAGCAGGGCGGCCACCCCAGAGGCAACAGGCCGGGCAACAAACCCAATCACCGCAATAGAAATAGGGGGCGCTCGTCCGGCAAGCCAAGAAGGTAAGCAGAGCTATATGCGGAGCGAATAAGAAACAGAGTAGAAAAGCAAAGGGCCTCAAAGGCATAGACTTTGCCATCCGATCAAACAGTAATTCAGTATATGATGACTACTTAGCTTTATGCTTTTTTATTTATTTCGACTGACCACTTCCGGCCAACTTCAGACGGTCACATTTTCAACTAACATCGCAAATAACTTGCGGAAAAAAGCAGAGCGCAGCGGCGCTTTTGCCTGTCCGAGTGTATTTGCCTTGTTATGCCGCTTTAATTAATAAAGATGACATTTATTCAGGGATATTAGGGATCTTGGTTGTTTCGCCCTTATGGTTTCGTAATGTGTACTCTTTCTCGTTTTTATCGACTATATAATAATCTGGCATTAATGGAATCTTGCCGATATTGGTTGCAAGTACGTACATCGGTTGCGCCAGACCGGTAGTATGGCCACGGATTGCATCACGTATCAATTCAGCGCCTTTTTCCACCGAAGTACGGAAATGGTCGATTCCAGGTGCCGCTTCACAATAGAAAACATAGTAGGGCCGTATACGAGTACGCAGTAATTTCAGATGTAGTTCTTTGAAGGTACTTACATCATCATTAATCCCCTTCAACAATACCGCCTGATTGCCCACATTAATTCCACAACTCATCAGTTCGTAAACCGCTTTTGCCGTTTTTTCAGTAATCTCTTTCGGGTGATTACACTGCGTATTGATCCAGACTGGAACTTTGTGGAAGCCCCCTATGGCTTTTTTCAATCCTTCTGTAATGCGATGCGGTAGAACTATAGGTAGCCGGGAGCCGATGCGAATCATTTCGATATGTGGAATCTCACGAAGTTTGGTAATCAGGTTTTCCAGCTTGTCGTCCGATACAAGCAAAGGGTCACCACCAGTAATCAGTACGTCACGGATCTCCCTATGTTCGGCAATCCAAGCCAGTCCTTCATCAAGGTCAAAACGCAGTTGCAATTCCTGGTCGATAACCATTTCCTTGCGGAAGCAATGCCGACAATAAACAGCACAAGTTTCTACAACGGTAAAAGCAATACGATCATGATATTGACGGGCAATGCTGTCTGGACGAACTTCTTCGGTCGCTCTATTCTCTTTCCAGACCAGATAGTCTGTCATTCCATGCTGATTAACCTGTTCCTTCATGGATGGAATCATCTT
>PVMS01127017.1_pt1 | contig 13142 bp, 15 predicted proteins | sample 1853461 | NCBI WGS metagenome assembly PVMS01 (sample SAMN08582032, study PRJNA380276) | Marine sediment metagenome, whole genome shotgun sequencing project. | isolation source: ocean sediment barecode stripped | collected 2017 | reverse complement strand
CTCGATAGGGTCCGAGAAGACAATCGACGCACGATCCCCCCTCATTCCAGATTTAACGATTGCAGGGGCCCCCTTTTGCGGTCCATATTTGCTCGAGTCAGTCTTAAGACGCAGATTGAACTCCCAGAAGGTGTAGGTTTTACCGGTCGCCAGGCTTACGTAATAGGCGTCACCACAATAGCGAATGGTGGTTACCTGTTGGCTTAGGCTCAGGTTCTTTAAATTCAGCGCCTGCCCACCTGTCATGCCACTCATCATACCTTGATCTTGAGAGGCATCTGCTGTGTTCGAGCTGCGCCTTTCATTTGATTGCTTTAGAAAAGCAATGAGATCCTGACGAACCGCTTTATCCTTAATTCCCTGAATCCGCATGCTCGTACCGGCCACTAATGCGGTCGGATTCTCGACCCAATTGTCGAGAGTTTTCTCATCCCAGATTAATCCTGAACGCCTTAAGGCCTCGGAGTAGCGGCCAAAACCCTTTGCCGTGCCGGCCTCGCGCCCAAGTAGGCCAGCCAGGGACGGGCCCGTAAGGTGAACCCCAATATCAAGAGAGTGACAGGCCGCACACTGCCTGTACGTTCCTGCGCCACGATCTGCTGCACTATCACTGTGCACTGCGGTGCTTAAATTTAAAAGAAAAAGCGTGAGAATGACGAATGTGAGTCTTGGCATTGTGTGGTCTCCTTCACGGATAACAACGAAGTTAGTAGGTAAATATTGTACAGTGTATGAATAGGGCTAAAAACAATGTACAGACAACGACGATTTTGATTAAGGAACCTCTGATCAACTCATGAATGAACGCGTTGTGCCCAAAATGACCAATTTCTGTGTTGTGAAACTTAGCAATAGCCCTGCTATTACGCAGCACAGGGAAGTGCTAGTGCCGCGACGACAGGATGTCGATGAGCGGCCTGGCGTTCCACGCCTTGAACTGAACGGTCCGGCGCTCCGGCATTTTGAATCACAACCCGATTCATCCAGAATTAATCAGAGGTTCCTTAAGTAATTACCAGCATATACTGCGGTGAACACAATAATTTTTCATTCCCAGGATTACATATAGGAATATTAATCTCCCAGGAATACCTTTTTCACCATTTCGTTATCAATGAGATCTCCTGAATTACCAGCAATCACAAGTCTTCCACTTTCCAGAACATAGCCTCTATCAGCCATACTTAAAGCCAACCTGACGTTTTGCTCTACGAATAATATTGAGATACCTTCGCTGACGATATTCCTGAATATTCCGATTAAATCCTTTACAACCATTGGAGATAATCCAAGAAATGGTTCATCTACCATTAATAGTTTTGGCAAACCCATCAGGCCCCTGGCAATAGCAAGCATCTGCTGCTCTCCACCCGACATAGTGTGGGCAAGCTGATCAGACCTGGCCTCCAGTTTGGGGAATATTTTATATATTTTTAACAATGATTCACTTCTAGATTCTTTAGCTTTTTGATGCCAGGCACCCAGGGACAAATTTTGTAAGACTGTTAAATATGGAAATACCCTTCTTCTTTCAGAACATGGGATATACCCATTTTTGTTCTGGTATAAGTTGGTTTGTTACTAATTAGCTCCTTGTCAAAATAAATTGAACCTTTTTTATGACTCACCAAATTACTTATGGTATTCAAAATTGTACTTTTTCCCGATCCATTTGGCCCCAGTAGTGTCACCATTTCTCCCTTCTCCACATTTAACGAAACATCCCAAATTACCTGAAAATCTTCATATGCAACATCGATTTTTTTAAGATCAAGCAACATCGACAGAGCCTAAGTACGAATCGATTACCTTTTCGTTTTTTTGAATTTCTCTGGCTTTCCCATAGGCAATTTTTTGTCCTTGATCCAATGCCAGAATATTGTCAGAAATTTCCATTATGATGTTCATATTATGTTCGATGGTGGCTATAGTGACTCCCGAGGCTTTAAGTTTTTTAATCAATTTAACAAGTCCAGGTATTGTTTTTTGATCAACGCCTCCAGTTACTTCATCCATCATCAGTAATTTGGGCTCGATAGCCATCGCTCTTGCTAATTCAAGTCGCTTTCTTTGACCAGTAGATAGCTCACGGGCAAAATGGTGTCTTTTTTCAATCAAGTCTACAAAATCAATTATCTCCAAAGCCCTGTTTCTTGCATTTTTTATATTAGATTCCTTTGCAAAAGACCCAATCATGACGTTTTCCAATAAAGTCAGATCGGCGAAAGGCTTCATTTTTTGAAATGTTCGTCCAATACCCAGGTTACTTATATTGTCTGGCCTCATACCAGATATGTTTTTATTGTTGAATATGATTTTGCCGGTATCAGCTTTCGTATACCCGGTTATCAGGTCGAACAAGGTAGATTTTCCAGCGCCGTTGGGCCCAATTATTCCCAAAATTTCTCCTTCATTGATATCAAATGAAATATCGTGATTAGCCCTGATCCCACCAAAAGACTTGCCCAGGTTCTCGATAGTTAAAATCTTCATCTTTGCTTTTTTCTTTCGGTAATATGTTTTGGGAAAAAAGAAATAAGACCTGCTGGGCGAAAAATACAAATCAACATTAATATCAGGCCATAAAATATTAAGTCCACTGCACCTCCCGTTCCGCCAAGATAGATTCTAGAAAATTCCGAAACTGGAATTAGAATAGCCACACCGATCAATGGTCCCCAGATATTACCGATGCCACCCAGTACGGTCATCAGGAGAACCATGATAGATATTTCAAGGCTAAACATCCTGTCCGGGTCAACGATTAAAATATACTGGGAAAATAAACTACCCATCGGCGCCATCAATATTGCCGAGATAACGAAAGCGATAATTTTATACCTGGAAACATTAATGCCAAGACTCGAGGCAGCCTGGTAGTCATCCCTGATAGCACGTAACCTGAAACCAGTTTTCGATATGCTTAGTCGCCAGACAAAAAGGTAAGTTACGACAAAAAAAGTCAGAAAAATATAATAGTAAGGCACTTTACTATCATGAAACTGAAACGCCAGCCAGGAACTCTCTTCGGTAAGCGGTATCCACAAACCAGATGCAGCGCCTACCAGCTCCCATCTCTGGAAAATAATCTGAAAACTTATCCCGATCAACAGGGTTGCAATTGCGAAATAATGCCCGCTAAGTCTCAACATTGGAATTCCAATCAAAATCGCGACCAGGCCGGAAAAAATCATTCCAATAAAAATACCGATCCAGGGAGTAACTCCATACTGCACGAACAAAAATGAACTCGCATAAGCTCCAATACCGAAAAACATGGCGTGGCCCAGGCTAATTTGCCCGGACATTCCGGCTATTACATTCCAGGACTGAGCCATTACTGCGTACATGAAAATCATAATCATCAAATGCAGATAAAATGAGTTTGGACCAAACAGGGGAAAGACAAACAGGAATATGGCCAGTGAGACGAGCAGATAAATTATTTTGGTGTTAGTGTTCCAAACCGGTTCCAGCTTCGCATTACTTAAAATACTTTCCATCAGTATCTTCCGAATAGCCCCTGAGGTTTACAAATTACCACTAGCAGGTAAATTGCGAATACGTATAAAAGTTTGAATGAGGGATCGATCAGCAAACCACCGAGTGATTCGACCAGGCCGATTATTATTCCCGCGTATAAACACCCAACAATACTTCCGAAACCACCCAACGCAACCGCCACAAATGCAAACAATGCGAAATTAACTCCAACGTCGGTAAATATGAAAAAATAATTTGACATCATGCCGCCTGCGACACCGACACATCCAAGTCCAATCGCCCACCCAATTGCAAACATTTTGTTGGAAGGTATGCCCAGAATTTCAGCGGCCTCCCGGTCCTGGGCTGTTGCCTGAAGCGCCAGACCCGTTTCAGTTTTTGTTACAAATAGATAAAGAATCAAAAAAGCTAAAAGACAAGCCAAGCTTGCAAATAGTTGGGGTTGGCCGATGAATACATTTGCTATCTCAATTCTGCCTTCTAATAATGGCTTATCAACATATCTAAAATCTGGTGTCCATAAAAACTGGGCCAGGGCTCTGATAAATATAGATAATCCAAAAGTGGCGCATATCTGGATTAGCATTTTAGCTTTCAAGATAAAACGAATTAATAGGTAATGAGTAAGCACGCCGCAAAATGCCATCATTAAAATAGTAATTGGAATTGAAAAAAGCGGATCCAGGCCTAGCAGGGACCAAAGCCAGAAAGAGGAGAACATTGACAGCATTAAATGCTCGCCATGAGCAAAATTTACTATATTCATTAAGCCAAAAATCAGGCTTAGGCCGGCTGCAATCAGGGCATAGATCAGGCCCATCAGTAAACCACTGACAAAAGCCTGCAAGATAATTTCAAACGTCATTTGATCTTTTTATTTTTTTACCGCTTAAGTGTTTTCTTTGAATTGCTATTCTGCGAATCGTTGAAATAATAACGGTTGTGGTATTTAATGCGGTAGAAAATACAATTCAATCGTGCAGGATAACCCATAGGGAAACTAAAATGAAAAAGATAATACTATCAATATTATTGGCGCTGACATTCGCATCCACATTAAACGCCGCAGAAACTGTAAAAATTGGCGTACTTTACCCATTGACCGGGCCAGTGGCTCAAGTAGGCAAGGATGCCGTGGCGGCAGTTAGAACTGCAATGGACATTATCAATAATAGCCATGATATCAATATGCCTTTAGCCAGGGAAAAGGGTTTGTCGGGGCTTGGAGGGGCAAAAATATCTATCGTGGTTGGTGACCATGGCGGGAAAGCTGAAATAGGGGTCGGCGAAACCGAGAAAATGATAAATTCCGACAAGGTCCACGCCATGTTCGGTGCATATTACTCATCTGTTACAGGTGCAGCCAGCCAGGTTGCGGAAAGAGCCAAAATACCCTGGGTAAATGGAGAGTCTACTTCACCTAAACTTACGACTCGCGGTTTTAAGTACTTTTTCAGAGTAACGCCCCATGATGGTGAGTTCACACAGTTGATGTTCGAGTTTTTAAATGACTTTAACAGTAAAAATAATGGGATGATAAAGACTGTTGGAATAATTCACGAAGATACGCTTTGGGGTTCGGATAGCGGTAGCACACAGCAAAAAATGGCGAAAAAGCAAGGTTATGAGGTGGTAGAAAAAATAAGCTATAAGGCAAAAACCACCACCCTTAGTTCGGAGGTTCAACGACTTAAAGCTAAAGATGCCGATGTATTAATGCCATCTTCGTATACATCGGACGCATTATTATTTCTGAATACGGCCAAGGAGCTTGACTACAATCCTAAACTTCTGGTTGCGCAGAACGCGGGGTATACGGACCCAAAATTTCTCGAAACGATGGGTAGTAAGGCAGAAGGTGTTATTACGAGATCTCCATTCAATACCGACCTTGCCGATTCAATTCCATTAATTGGAAAGATTAACGACTTATTTAAAACTCATTCCGGTGGCAGAGACCTGTCGGATGTTCCCGCCAGGGCGTTTACCGGTTTCATGGCATTGGCCAATGCGATTAATAATGCGGGTTCGACCGACCCGAAAAAAATCCAGCAAGCACTACAAAACCTCGATATGTCTTCGGAGTCTTTAATCGTGCCTTACCGGGGGATCAAATTTGGCAAAGACGGCCAAAACCTGAAGACCAGGGGGATTCTGATGCAGGTACAAAATGGAAAATACTGTACTGTTTATCCGTTTGAGCTGGCGGCCTGTAAGTTAAGATACCCGATGCCAACCTGGTCTCAAAAATAGCGAGGACACCTCTGCTATCCGATTAACAGCTAATAGAGCGATCCGACTCGTCCCCGACTTGATCCAGTGAGTTTACTGGTACTTGTTGAATCAATTCGGGGGCGGGCATTGTAACCCCACCATTGTGGGACCGGAACCCGCGGAAGACCTTAGATCCCTGTACCTCCTATTTGGAAGCCCTGGAATACCAGGTAATCACCGCTGACAATAAGCTAAGTGCAGAAAAACCTTGCGGATCCCAGAAGCTATGCTCTCAAAAGAGTCCATATGCCTATACTAATGAAACCGATGCCGGCTATGTAATGCAACTGTTTTTCGCTTATATATTGCGAAATAAAGCTACCGGCGAACACACCGATTCCTGATGCAACGACTAGCGCTAGTGAAGCCCCGACAAATACAGTGAGCTTGCTCACTTCTTTATCTGCTGCGAACAGTAAGGTAGCTAGTTGAGTTTTGTCGCCAAGTTCCGCGATAAAAACTGCGGTAAATACCGTGAAGAGTACCTTGTATTCCAATTTCTATAATCCCCATTTTATGGTCTCCCGGGTAATTCTAATACAATTAGGCGCGCAGCCTCATGCTTAAATTCTGTCGAGAAAGATCGACGCTGTCTTGCAATGGACAGTTCCTTGGCTTTTGTACTAGATAAAAGTGGAAATCTCGTGGAGTGTACGGCGCTTTATATCTGGAACCATGACATCAGCGGCCGGATAGCCACACACAAGTAACATAAACGGTCGTTCGTAAGAAGGGCGCTCAAGAATTTCGCCCAGGAATTTCATCGGGCTGGGAGTATGGGTAAGCGTTGCCAGACCGGACTTGTGCAAGGCTGTTATCAGAATACCTGTCGCTATACCGACCGACTCGGCGGTATAGTAATTTTTGTGTTTTTCACCGGATTTATCAACGCTAAACTTTTTCAAGAAAATGGCAATTAGCACCGGTGCTTTTTCCAAAAATGGTTTGTTGGCATCTGTTCCTAGCGGCGCAATTGCGTGTAACCATTCATCACTGGCGCGGTGTTCGTATAACTCCCGCTCTTCAATCTCAGCTGCTTCACGAATTCGTTTTTTTACTACAATATCCTGAACCACCACAAAATGCCAGGGCTGCATATTCGCACCGCTGGGTGCAGTACCTGCTGCCTTGAGCGAGTTTTCCAGGACAGTTTGCGGCACATTCTCATCTGAGAAATCTCGTATAGTTCGTCGTCGAGACATGAGTTGAAAAAATGCCTGAGATTCTTGTCGCATTGAATCTTCGTCTTGCCTCTTGAATTCCAGAGGAATAAAGTCTACAGATTTAGTCAACACCTGTTCCCTCGCCATTACAAATAATAAACCTATTCTAAGAATTATATTCAACGGGCACAAATTACCTAATCTGAAGCTAAGCAGTGAGCTTCAGCAAATTCGTTTTAGAAGCTTTTCTTTAACTAGAAGGCCATCGGTTCAATTTGGCTTGACGATGTACACTTCCCGAACTCGATGCATCGCCTGGATATCCCGCTGTTCCACCGTTTTCACTCTGACCGGATACCTATTCGGTCTGCCCATTGCCTCACAGATCGCCACGGCATCATTGGCATCGTTCCTGTTACTTTTGACAAAGGGTGTGACAAATTGTGGTGGAATGATTGTTACCGCGTATCCCCGATGCGTGAGTAGCATGGCCCAGTAATGGGCACCGGCACAGGCCCCCATACCGTCTCTTGAAACAATTGAATGCTCCCTCTTTCTCCCTTGCGGCCCTCTTGATATCATAGATCCCCGGGAAGCACCTGATGCAAATTCTAGTGGGAAAATGTGCCCATTAGTCCGATAAGCCACCGGTTGCTTCAAAATGAGAATAGCTAAATTGTGGAGAGCAGAAATGGAACGAAGCCGATTAGCAATGATCATGACAGGGCACGCGCATTACAGGGCGGCTATTGCGGTATTTTTCCTAACGCTGGTAAGTGCCGTTGTCTGTAACGCGGCAACGCCGACTATTACGCAAGAGAGTTTACTGAAAAAAAATCGAATCGGGGACGGCACCGTTAATCCTTGATGTCCGCACCTCCGGAGAATACCGTGCTGGCCATGTACCGCATGCTATCAATATTCCACACAATGAGCTGGCAAGTCGCGTGACTGAGCTTTTTGATGCGATGGATCTAGAGATCGTGACCTATTGTGAGCGAGGACCGCGGGCCGGGTACGCAGAATCTATTTTGCAGGAAGCTGGTTTTTCCACTGTTCGTCACCTGGTGGGTGATATGTACGCGTGGCGTAAAAATGGCCTTCCCATTGCGTACCCCTAACGCCAACCGCATCGAAATAAAGGGCGCGTCCATTTAATTGATACGAATATCTTGTTCTAATTTTATCGGGGAACGGCTCGTTCACGTCGGGTTGGGTAAAAGGGCAGGGAATGTACACCTACGCGGATCTTGCTACGGAAGTTCCGAAGACCATCCTGAGCACCGGGACCTGGAAGGCTACAGAAGTTTTGAAATGGACTCCGTCCGCGGATGGCGCCACTTATGGTCGAGTCCGCCCCGGTATTCTGGACCTGCGGATCGACCTTAGGCCGGATCAGGGGCCGATGATCAAGGGGGCGACTCTTAGGATCAACTGCAACGTGGGTCTGGCCGGCATTAAAAACAAGGATGCAGATTCCGGAGAGGATCTGGCTGAAGGGTTCTGGCTCACTGTTCCAGGCACAGCATCCTTTGGTCCTACGAGCTCGATTGGACAGTTTGCACCAATGGATCCGATTCTGGGTGTCACTGAAATCTCGCTGTAGAAGGACAACCTGGTAACGGGCAAGAATGGGCGATATATTGTTCGTCAAGCGCCCGCTATTTGCGATAGAATTATGGTTCTGTTTAAAAGTCTTACATCGAATACGATCAGATGAAACAGGTGGATTTTTATTCCGGCCCGGTGAAGCGCCGGGTTCTCAGGCACATAACCCTCGTGCTCGCTACTTTATTAATTTCATCCTGTGCCAATGAACTTTTTAGAACCCCTGTTCCGCCTGAACTGGAAGAGGTGGTCGAGGTAGCAGGCATGTCCCATGTTCGGGCATGGGGGGATAGTTTTGACCAGGATGGCAGGACGATGTCGTGCAATCGATTCGGGATGAGCCCGAGGGCCTGTTTCCGCGTGGCCCGAATGGTGAATTTCAGTACAGTGGCTTGTCGCTGTCGGGCGGTGGTGAACATGGCGCCTTTGGCTCTGGTTTTCTCAAGGGCTGGAGTGCATCTGGCAACCGCCCTGTGTTCAAGATTGTTACCGGCATTAGCACGGGTGCGTTAATTGCACCATTTGCGCTATTGGGCTCCGAATATGACGACACCCTGGAAGAGGTTTACACCCAGGTCACTGCCGATGATATCTTCCTGGAAAAATCTATTTTAGGTGCCTACTGGCGTGAATCACTCGCCGATAATCAACCATTGCGGAATATGGTGGAGGAGTATATTTCCGATGAGATCATCGATGCGATAGCAGTGGCACACAACAATGGTCAGCGCCTGTTTATCGGTACCACAAATTTCGACGCGCAGAGGGCAGTGATCTGGAGCATGGGCGCAGTCGCGAATAGCAGGCATCCTGATGCTTATGACCTGTTCAGAAATATTGTGGTGGCATCTGCGGCCATTCCTATTTTGTTTCCGCCAACGTTTATCGAGGTTGAAGCCGAGGGAGAAGTCTACGACGAGATGCACGTCGATGGCGGCACCATGGGGCAAATGGTTTACTTCGGTTCTACCATTGACTGGAAGGCGGTGCTTCGGGAGGCAAGCGGCGAACAGGAACCGATTGATAACAGTGTGCTCTACATTATTATCGATGGTGAGATCGATCATCACTACGGCGTCGTCCCGCGCCGCCTGGCGCCAATAGCCAATCGCACCATCAAAACAATGGTCAAGGCTTCGACCCTGTCATCGCTATACAAGATGTTTCTGCACGCCGAGGTCAACGGTTATGATTTCAAATATGTCAGTTTACCGAAGACCTATGAGCCTTATGACGATACGCCTTATGATCCGGAAGAAATGCGCCGCATGTTTCGAATCGGACATAAAATGGGGATGGAAGGAGTTTCCTGGTTATCGACCCCACTCGAATTCTGATTCTCTGCGGTTCTAGTGGTACTGCTTATATAATTTTTTCAGTTATTCCAATCCAGTTTAGAGTGGTGTTTGATCGCGTTTCAGTTCTTTAAAAAACCAATCAATCCTTCCCTGAGTTTTTTGATATTACAAAGCGTTCGTTCAGACTGTTACTCACTACTCGCTATGGTATTCCCACCAAATAAGAATGAGATTTGATGTAGCTACTATATAAGATATGTGGGCACTTCTTTGGGTGCAGATGCACAGCCAAATTTGAGCCGCCAGGCATGCCGACTACCTGCCGCTTCTTTCGCAGGTTCAATGACCGATTGAACTCACAGCCGAAAACCGAAGTTAATCCAGGATTTTTGAATAGCAGCTAACGAGAAGGCTGACCTTCAGAATCGAAACGCCCGGGGCTGCAAAGTGCTGAGGGCAGTAGTAGATTAAAATAAAGGGTGGTCTTCCTGCAGTGTTCGAACATCGCCTTCAGCTCGTATGCTGTCTTCAGGATAGAAGGCAATTGGATCTTTGATTTCCATTTCTGCCTCGAGTAAACCGGCGACAACAGCATAAGCACAAAGTGGTGCATAGGTTGGGTTATACCCTCCCTCCTGTGTCATCACCAGTTTCCCTCCGCAGACTTCGTGGGCGAGCTCTCTTAACTGACAAGCCATTTGATAATATCCTGCCATCGTCACCATTTGCCGGCCATTTGGATCGAACTGGTTGGCGTCCTGACCGTTGGCGAGAATAATTAAATCCGGCTTAAACGCCTGAACCTTAGGCACAACACATTGCTCAAAAACGCTGGTGTAACATTTGTCCCCGGATCCGAAGGGCAAAGGAAAATTTATATTGAAGCCTTCACCGGCATCTACACCGATTTCTTTAACACCACCCGTTTCTGGATGAGAAGTACCCCAGGAACCGTGATCCATATGCATTGAAATAGTCAGAATATCATCCCGATTATAAAATCCTGCCTGGGTACCATTACCGTGGTGGACGTCCCAATCGATAATCGCAATTTTTTTATAGCCCTGCCCAATCGCCTCGAGTGCAGCCAATCCAATACCATTAATGAAACAGTAACCATCGGCCATGTTTGGTTGAGCATGGTGATTGGGCGGCCGACTGATAGCATAGCTCATCAGGTCTTCGCCGCTCAGTACGTTTCTGAGCGCAGAGAGCACAGTACCGGCAGCGAGACGCACAGTTTCCAGCGCGCCCTTGGCTAAATAGGTTGATGCCGAGAAGTATTCTCCAATTTTATCGGCCTGTTTGAGGCGCTGCAGGTATTCCTCGGTGTGAAACTTGAGTAACTCATCGTCAGTAGCACTAACCGGAGTTCCCCAACTCAATCGATTTCCCAGTGGACCTCTTTTCAAGACCGATACCGTGTTGATGATACGATCGGCACCTTCAGGCTGCTCGATTTGTTTTTCAAGCAGAGGCGATGGATATGAGTCAAATATGCCATCTGGAATTCGATGTAATAGCATTTTCTCATCATAGAATATTTTCATTTTTAAGTGACTCCAGGGTTTAGTCAGACACACAGGACCTGAAGCTGGCGTGGCGTGCTACAGGCAAATTGAGCATAATCTTCGTGAAATAGAAGGGTTTCGATGGTGGCCGATAAGCCGGCGCTATTGGGTGCAAAGAAATTACATTCGTGGTTAACCACGCTCATTGGAGCAAAGATATCAGTTTCCTTTGTCATGCTCAGGTCATAAATATAGGCGCCGACCCAATCTGGAGGGAAGGCAATACCCAGTTCATAACCCCCTGACCAGTAACAGTCGTCATAAATACCCGTTTCGACATAATAGTCACGTACCGATTCAAGTAAGAGCTTGACGTTTAGTCCTGGTTTCAGCTGAGACTGGATAATTTCAAAGGCTTGTATCGATTTTTCGTGAAGAACTACAACCTCGGCTGGTGGTTCCCCAACCCAGAAACCACGCGCGATATTGCAATGATAACGATTATATACACCGCATAAATCGACGTTCACCCGTTCACCCATTTGTATCGGTTTTCGACTGGCAAGCGGATGCATACAATTCGTTCGAAATCCGGACATAACCGGTGGCAAAATAGCTGGAAATTCACCCCCCGCTTTGGCCATGGCCGATGTAAACGCAGCAAACACTTCGAGTTCCATTACCCCGGGTTGGATAGCATCTCTTGCAGCGGCCATTCCAATATCTGCGATTCGACCTGCCTCTACCAGGCAATCCATTTCCAGCACGGATTTTTTCCGGCGAACCTCACGCACAATGTCCGTTCCATCAACTACATTCATCCCTGACGATTCAAAACCTGCACGGTACTGCTCCGACACAACAGGGTTGGGGCGATAGTTATAGAGTTCCAGACCAACCGAACCCTTTAGCCAACCCTCCGCTTTAAGCTCCTTGAGAATGAACGGAATTCCATCGCGACGGGATTCAATCGGGAATATTCGAACATCATTTGATGCAGTACCGATAGCGACCAACATCGCCTCGCTGGGTGTCTCAAAATGGATAGTTTTGTCGTGATTAACATGTATGGCAATACCGCTGGTCGGCGGGAAGCTTCTGCCACTTTGAGCCTGATACCACTCACATTGAAAACCGCTCACATAGTACAAACTCTCAGGTGATGTCAGGAATAACAGTTCAGTTCCAAAATCTACCATGAGACGCCTGATGTGATTAAGCCTTGCTTCATACTCTGCTTCCGGGAAAGGAACTTCTTTGTGTTGGGGTGCAACAGCCAGTGCTGCTTCAAAATTAGCTTTCATCACGATTACCATTGAGTTAACGCAACGCAATTGTAAATGATTTGAAAGCGTCGATCTCGATTGGAATTAAAGCAATCCTATAAGCAGAGATTTCGAATTTACGAATCACTGCTCCGTGTCGAAATCCGAAGTCAATCCAGGAATTTTGAGCGGCAGCTTACGAGAAAGCTGACCTTCAGAATCGAAACGCGAGGGGCTGCAAAGTGCCAATTCTGTTGAAAAACTCTAAAATTTTTAACCGCGCAAAACCTCTCGCGTTTTAAGCTGGTTAACGAACCTAACATACGAAGGGGATCATATTAATTGCTATCTCTTCATTAGTGTGTCACCACTAAACACTGATACCTATTTGCAAGTGATATTCAAGGCATATTGGTTTCCGCCGGAGAAATCCCCAATTCAAATTATCGAGTTTTTCAACAGAATCGGCCGTTTTCCGGGGTTCGCGATCGTGAAATAAACGTCGGCTATCAAGAATTT
>PVMS01004675.1_pt1 | contig 13142 bp, 14 predicted proteins | sample 1853461 | NCBI WGS metagenome assembly PVMS01 (sample SAMN08582032, study PRJNA380276) | Marine sediment metagenome, whole genome shotgun sequencing project. | isolation source: ocean sediment barecode stripped | collected 2017 | reverse complement strand
GTTGGTCGACGGCGGGAGTGAGGGCTTTGCCTCCCTGCGGCCCGCCCGCTAATATACGGCTATTCTAGACTAGCAGGTATAAACATTGCGATACGAGGCATTTCGGCGTGAGTACACCGCCGGTGGGCTCACCCTGGAGATGCTTGACGCCAGCCCTGTCCGGCAGTTTGAGACCTGGTTGGAACAGGCGGTGCGGGCCGGCCTGGAAGATCCCACGGCCATGGTGCTGGCCACTGTGGATGAGCAGGGCTTGCCCTGGCAGCGCATTGTGTTGCTCAAGGGCCTGTCTGGCGGGGGTTTTGTATTTTATACCAACCACGGCAGTGCGAAGGCCCGGGATATCGCCCATAACCCCCGGGTGTCCCTGCTGTTTCCCTGGAACGAGCTGGATCGCCAGGTGATTATTGGCGGCAGCGCACAGAAGATGAGCATGGCGGAGTCCGCTACTTACTTTATTACCCGTCCGCGGGAGAGCCAGATCGCCGCCTGGGCTTCGCGCCAGAGCAGGCCCATATCGACCCGCGCCCTGCTGCTGGAGCAGGCCCGAGCACTGCGCGATAAATTTGGCAAAGGCGAAATTCCCATGCCGGACTTCTGGGGTGGCTACCGGGTGGTGCCGCAGCGCATTGAATTCTGGCAAGGCGGCGAGCACCGCCTGCACGACCGTTTCCTGTATACCCGCCAATCCGGTGACGACTGGGACATCGAACAATTACAGCCTTGAGCGCCAGGGTTGATGCGCGTTAATTCGCTCGTCTCTGGGTGAAGTACCTGGGCTCCAGTTCTATTCCCAGCAGGGTGCGGCGGATCATATCCAGTCCCGCCGCGGCGATCATGGTCTGGAACAGGCTGCGCTCCACCGGCCAGCACAGGCAGCGGGTGCGGATGTGTTCGGCATCGCCCCAGGCCAGCCATACGGTGCCCACGGGCTTCTCGGCTGTGCCGCCGTCCGGTCCGGCGATACCTGACACCGCAATGGCGTAGTCCGCCCCGGAGCGCTGCATGGCGCCCAGCGCCATCTGCCGCACCACCTCCTCACTGACCGCGCCCTGCTCGGCCAGGCTGGCCGCGCTCACCCCCAGTACCGATTGTTTGATGTCGTCGGCGTAGGTCACAAATCCCGCGTGGAAGGCATCTGAAGCGCCCGCGATACGGGTGAGCATGGAGGCGATCAGGCCGCCGGTGCAGGACTCGGCGGTGGCCAGGGTGGCGCCTCGCTCCCGCAGAAGCTGCAACACCCGTGCCGCCAGCAGGGTGTCTCCCTCGCCGATGATGTGGTCGCCGAACAAGCCCTGCAGCTGTTCGCGACAGCGCTGTTGCAACGGCGCCGCCGAGGTCCGGTCTATGGTCAGCTTGATTTCCATCTGTGGTGCTCCCGCGCGGAAGCCCAGTTCCACTTCATCAGGCCAGTCGGGGAGGGAATCGGTGATCATTTGCTGGGCGGTGGACTCCCCCAGGCCGAAGGTTTGCAGGCGCAGGATGCGGCGCTCTACCGGGCGCTTCAGTTGCCCGGCCAGACTCTGCAGGATGCCGTCCAGCATGGCGGCCAGCTCGCTGGGAACCCCGGGTGTGCAAATAACACGACAGCGACCCAGGGTCAGCTCGAAACCCACGGCACTGCCGATGGGGTTGTCTATGATAATCGCGCCGCGGGGCAGCATGGCCTGTTTCAAATTGGCCGCATTCAGCTGCAGGTTGCGTTTGGCGCACCACTGCTCCAGGTGTGCCACGGCCCGCGGGTGTTCCTCGATATCCACGCCGGCCGCTTCCGCCAGTACTTGTGCGGTGAGATCATCCACAGTGGGACCCAGCCCGCCATTGATGATCAGCAGGTCAGCGTCCGCGGCCATCGCCGTCAGCTCACTTTTGAGCAATTGTATCTCGTCTCCCACCGTCACCTTGCGGTGCACCCCGATGGCGAGCTCGCTGAGACGCCGGGCGATCAGGGCGGAATTGGAGTCCACTGTGTCGCCACTCATGATCTCGTTGCCGGTGAGCAACAGTTGTACTTTCAGGTTGTGGTCTGTCATTGCGGTCTCGTGCGGGCTGTTATCGGGGTGCCAGCATAGCGCCAATGCTTTCACCAAGGCAAAGTGCTATCGTTTGCGGGTGATCCAACTGCGGTTTCCAGGTTCAAGGAGCACACAGTGCCTGAATTCAGTTATTGCCCCGAATGCGGAGGCTCCCTGCAAGGCCGCGTTGTAGGCGGCGAGTCGCGCAACCACTGGTTCTGCCAGCGGTGCCAGGCGCCGCGCTACGATTTCCCCATGATTGTTGTGACCAGCTTTGTCGCTTGCGCCGACCGCCTGCTGTGGGTGCGGCGTGCCCTGCAGCCACAGCGCGGCCTGTGGGCTATTCCCGGTGGCTTCCTGGAAAGTGGTGAGACACTGGCTGAGGGCGCTGCCCGGGAATTGCATGAGGAGGCGGGCATCCTCATCCCGGCGAGGCAGTTGCAGTTGTACATGACCGGCACCATTACGTTTATCAACCAGGTGTACGTGGGCTTTCGGGCGACGGTGGATACTGATTTTTGCCGGGCCGGCCCGGAGTCAATGGACTGCGGCTTTTTTACCCGGCAGGAGTGCCCCTGGGAGCAAGTGGCTTATCCACAGGTGAACGACTCCATCGAGCAGGCCTACGCCGACCTGGACAGCGGCAGTTTTGGTGTGTGGCAGGCGGAGATGACCGAGAGCCGGTACGAACTCCGTCCGGTGTCACAGTCCCCGGGCTGAAAGGATACTTTATCCGCCACAGTTCGCTAAAACCCCCCGTGTGTCTCAAGATAGCCAAGTTCGGCGCTGGTGGACTCCCGGCCGAATATGGCGTTGCGGTGTGGAAAGCGTCCGAATCGGGCGATCACATCCCGATGCGCGATGGCGTAGCGGGTGAAGCTGGCGATTTGTTCGCTGCCGGTAACCGCGGCCAGTTCCTCGAGCAGGGTCACACACTCATTCTGCACCCCCGCGTTCTCGCTGTGCTCCAGGGGCAGGTACAGGAAGACCTGGTGGATGGCCGGCAGCCGCTGGTGATGGCCGGCGGCGATGACGCGTTGCGCCAGGGCGAGGGCAGGCGGGTCCCCGGCGAAGGCCTGCGGTGTGCTGCGGTAGATATTGCGAGTGAACTGGTCCAGCAGGATGAGCAGGGCGATCAGGCCTTTATCGGTATCCGCCCATGCGGCGAGCTCACCGGCGATTGCCCGCTCTACCCAATGGCCAAACCGGCTGCGACAGGTTTCATCGGTCTGGGCACTGGCGGTGAACCACAGGGGACTGTGGTCTGCGCTGCACATGCCGGCCGCATCCAGTTCCCCAAACCAGAAGGCGTGAATATTGTTTATTGTCTCGGTCATGTCAGGCGGCTTCCGTTGGCGCCGGGATATGGTAAGGTGCGGCCTCTTTTATTACAGCATAGCGGAAAATTATCATGGCACTACTTCCCGAGGTGGAATTGACTACCGATGAGCAGAAAGTCAGCTACGGCTTCGGCTTGCAGTTTGGCGATCAGTTGCGCCGCAACCGGTTTAACGGAATGGACCTGGAGGCGGTATTGGCAGGCGTCCAGCATTGGTACAACCATCAGGAGGCGGTACTGAGCGATGACGAGATCAACCCCAGCTACCAGGTAATACAGAATCTGCAGCAAGCCAAAGCGGCGGAGCTGGCGGGCGAGCGCGAGGAACAGGCCAAGCAGTTTATGGAGGCCAATGCGGCGCGGGAGGAGGTGACGGTCACCGGCAGCGGCCTGCAGTACGAAGTGCTGGAGACCGGGGATGGCGAGAAGCCGGCTCTGGACGCCACGGTGCTTACCCATTATCACGGCACTTTGCTGGACGGTACGGTGTTTGACAGCTCGGTGGATCGGGGCGAGCCCGCTGAGTTCGGTGTAAACCAGGTGATCCCGGGTTGGACCGAGGCCTTGCAGATGATGTCGGTGGGTGACAAGTGGCGTATCGCCTGTCCGCCCAAGTTGGCTTACGGTGATCAGGGCGCTGGGGATTCGATTCCGCCCAATACCGCCCTGGTGTTTGAAATTCACCTGATTGACATCAAGTAGGAGCCGTTTGCCACTGCCCCGAGAAAAAACATCGGGGTAATTCGCCTCTCCCGCTTACATTGCCCGGCGTCATTGATTAAACTACCCGACCATCGTTCACCTTCCCATCACGATGGATATTTTACCTATGAGACGCGTTGTTTTTAATCAAAAAGGCGGGGTCGGCAAGACCAGCATCACTTGTAATCTGGCGGCTATCGGTGCGGCCATGGGCTATCGCACCCTGGTAGTAGACCTGGATGTACAGGGCAATACCACACAATACCTGGTCGGCGAGATCGACGCGGAAGCCTTCCCGGCAGAGGCCCAGGGCGTGGCAGGCCTGTTCAAGCAGACTGTCGGCTCACGCAAGATGCGGCGGAACCCGGACTCCTTCGTATGGGAGACGCCCTACGATAACCTGTTCCTGATGCCGTCCAGTCCGGCCCTGTCGACCATGGAAAAGGAGCTGGAATCGCGCTACAAAATCTACAAGTTACGCGATGCGCTGGAAAAACTTGAAGACGAATACGACCGGGTCTATATCGACACGCCCCCCCAACTTCAACTTTTACTCCAAATCAGCCCTGATCGCGGCGGACTCCGTGCTGGTGCCCTTCGATTGCGACAGCTTTGCCCGCAGTAGCCTGTACTCATTGATGGATAACATCACCGAGCTGCGCGAAGATCACAACCCGAACCTGGAAGTGGAGGGCATCGTCATCAACCAGTTCAACTCCCAGGCTCGTTTGCCCGGCGAGTTGGTGGCGGAGCTGGAGCAGGAGGGCTTCCCGGTTTTCTCCTCCTACCTGAACAGCTCGGTGAAAATGAAGGAGTCCCACCGGGACCACCGGCCCCTGATTGATATGGCCCCCAGCCACAAGTTGACAGCCCAGTTCCTGGATTTGCACGCGGAGTTGGAGAAAACCCTGTCCCGGTCTCGAGCCGCGGCCTAGTGTTTGGTGCCGTGCGCATAGATGGATCCACCCGGATAATCGAAGCGTGCGGCGGCCCGAGGCATATCCATATAAAACATAGTTATTTGTAACTACGTTTTTTATTCTATAAAGTTCGCACCCTTATTCCTGAAAATACCGGGCAATTGCCAGCTGTGGAACTGGATCTAGACAGTGTGAACGCCTCCCTGCGCAACGCCAGTGCGCGGGAGGTAGTGCAGTGGGCGCTCAGCCTGGGCCGCAAGACCATCGCCACCACCAGCATGGGCCGCAATGCGGCGGTGATGCTGCATCTGGTGAGCGAGGTAGACAAAACCGTGCCCACCATCTGGGTCGATACCGGCTACGACCTGCGCGATACCTATATTGTGGCTGAGCGCCTGATTCGCGACCTGTCGGTGAATATTCATACGTATTCGCCGCATATGACCTCCGAACGGCGCAACGCGATCATGGGAGGCATACCTACCGTGGATGAGCAGGAGCGTCATCAGGAATTCACGCGGCAGGTGAAGCTGGAGCCCTTTGCCCAGGCCCTGGAAGAGTTCCAGCCCGAAATCTGGCTGACCGGGATCCGGCGGGAAGAGACAGAGCATCGCAAGAACCTGGATATCGTGTCTGTGGATGGTCGCGGCATCATCAAGGTGGCGCCCGTTTTCTACTGGTCGCAGGAGGATGTGGAGCGCTATATGCAGAGGCACCAGCTGGCGACTTGTCGGCACTACTTTGACCCGACCAAGGTACATGACGGCCGCGAGTGCGGCTTGCATACCGCCGCCTGATAGCGGGCGGGCGCAGCACATTGCCCGGCAAACCGCGCTATACTGAGGGCAGTGGAGGAGCTTATGGCATCCGGTACGCCAGTGACAACACGCTATCTGCTGCGCTGGGTTCGCTGTCGGCGTGGTATCGCCGCACTGTTTGTCGCCGGCACCTTGCTCGCCTGTTCCACCACCCCAGACCCCTCCCGCACGGTCAGTGACCTGCCCCCGCTGCAACTGGACAATCACAGCCTTAGCGTCGATGAAGTGGCTGCTCGCGCACCCACACCGGATTTGCTCGCCATTGACCAGGAGATGCGCGAGTTCGTGCAACTTTACACGGGGGGTGTACGCAACAGCCGCCAGCGGTTGATGATGCTGCATCGAGCGGTCACCGGGGCCGCGACGCTGAACGTGGAATACGATCCATTCGCGGAGGGCGGCGCGCGGGAAGTGTTTTATCGCGGCTCGGCTAACTGCCTGTCCTACGCCAACCTGTTTGTCGCCCTGGCCCGGGAGGCGGGCCTGGACGCCCGCTATCAATGGCTGGAAGTACGCCCCCAGTGGACCCGCATGGGAGAGCGGATCATGGTGCGCCTGCATGTCAACACCGTGGTGAAAGTGGTTGGCGGCGGCGAGTACATGGTGGATATAGACCCTCTGCCGTCGCGGGAGATTGCCGGCACCCAGAAAATAAGCGACAGGGATGCTCAAGCGCTGTACCACAGCAATATCGCTATGGACGCCCTGGCCGATGAGAACCTGGAGCAGGCCTGGCTGCACGGGGTAAGGGCATTGCAGATCAGCCCTCAGGTGTCGCATTTATGGGTAAACCTGGGGGCTATCTATCGCCAGGCGGGTCAGCACCGGGAGGCCGAGAGCAGTTACCTGTATGCCCTGCATCTGGATCCCTGGGATCGCTCGGCCATGAACAATCTGGTGGTGCTGTATCAAATCGAGGGGCGCGATGAGGATCGCGATTACTGGGAGGTGCGGGTGGCGCGCTACCGGGACGGCAACCCTTATTATCATGCCTGGCTGGGCGATAAGGCGGCGGATGCAGGCGATTGGGCGGCGGCGTTACAGCATTATGAAGAGGCCGTTGAGCGCTTGCCGGATAACAGTCAACTGCTCTACACCACTGGCCTGATTCACTTCCGCCTGGATCAGTTGCAGGACGCCTCTACGTATATTAAGCGCGCGATAGCCACCGCCACCCTGTACTCCGACATCAATGTCTACAAATTGCAGCTGGATGCGGTGCAGCGTAAGCAGTTGGCGGGGATTTAGCTTTGGGCCGGCCTCGCAAGTGGCAGCTAGCCATACAGGACACGCCGTAAACCCATCCCTGGGGGCTTGGGTTCGACATACCCGATAAAGCGGGGCAGGCCCTCCTTGTCTCACACAGTCCTGTATGGCTAGCTGCCACTCACGAGGCCTCTACACCTGTACGCTGATAGACATACTTACTACCCCGCTGGCGGCATTAGCGTCGTTTCGGTATCCTGCGCTGCTAATTCATCCGTCGCTAGAGTATGCGTACCATGTCTGAAATCACCTCTATTGTCGCCGCCCTCAAGGGCGAGGTCGCCGTTGGTGCGCAGGTTACGGTCCGGGGTTGGCTGCGCAGCAAGCGCGATTCCAAAGCGGGCATTTCTTTTCTGGCGGTGCATGACGGGTCGGCGTTTGATGCCATCCAGGCGGTGGTGCCCAATACCCTGGATAACTACGAGTCCCAGGTGCTGCATTTGTCCACCGGTTGCGCGGTGATTGTCAGCGGCGAGTTGGTGGAGTCCCAGGGCAAGGGGCAGAGCGTGGAGATCCAGGCCACTGCGGTGGAGGTGGTGGGCTGGGTGGATGATGCGGAGAGTTACCCGATTGCCAAGAAGCGCCATACCTTTGAGTACTTGCGCACCCAGGCCCACCTGCGACCTCGCAACAACACCTTTGGGGCCATTACCCGGGTGCGCACCACGCTGGCCAATGCTATTCATAATTATTTTCACGATAATGGTTTTCACTGGATCAATACCCCGATTGTCACCGGCAGTGACTGTGAGGGGGCGGGTGAATTGTTCCGGGTGAGTACCCTGGATTTTTCCAATATGCCGCGCACGGGCGAAGGGGAGGTGGACTTCAGTCAGGATTTTTTTTGCCGGGGAGTCCTTCCTCACGGTATCCGGCCAGTTGGAGGTGGAGTCCTATTGCCTGGCCATGAGCAAGGTGTATACCTTTGGCCCCACATTCCGCGCGGAAAACTCCAATACCAGCCGCCACCTGGCGGAGTTCTGGATGGTGGAGCCGGAGATCGCCTTCGCCGACCTGAATGACAACGCCGACCTGGCGGAAGGGCTGCTCCAGCATGTGATCACCCGTGTGCTGGAGGAGCGAGAGGACGACATCGCGTTCTTTCAACAGCGCATCGACGACACGGTGATAGCCCGCCTGCGCGGGGTGATAGATCAAAGTTTTGAACGTATGGAGTATTCCGAGGCCATCGACATCCTCAAAAATTGTGGTGAAAACTTCGAGTTTCCGGTGGCCTGGGGTGTGGATCTGGCCTCCGAACACGAGCGCTACCTGTCCGAGAAACATGTGGGCCGGCCGTTGGTGGTGATGAACTACCCCAGGGATATCAAGGCGTTCTATATGCGCCTCAACGACGATGGCAAAACCGTGGCGGCGATGGATGTACTGGCTCCGGGCATAGGCGAGATCATCGGTGGCGCCCAGCGCGAGGAGCGACTGGATGTGCTCGATGCGCGAATGGATGAGCACCTGCGAGAAGAGCTGTGGTGGTACCGGGACCTGCGCCGCTACGGCACCGTCCCCCACGCGGGATTCGGTCTCGGCTTTGAACGCTTGCTCAACTACGTCACTGGCATGGAAAATGTCCGCGATGCCATACCCTTTCCCCGGACGCCCGGGAATGCGGTTTTTTAGGCTTCCTCGGCTAACTGTCTCTGATAGTGGCCGAGAAAGAGAGCCATAACCCTGCTGGACACGCTACGAGCACTCGTGTCACTTTCCCTGCCGGTTATCACCCTGTCCCTAATCCCACGCCTACCCAAAACAGGGCGTTTCCCCACGCTCCCATCAAAAATTGTGAAATATTGCCTAAAAAACGATCAGGGGCTGGTCAAAAATCAACCATACTGAAAGTACACAGACAAAAGAGAGTTGTTGTTTACCGCAGGCGGTACGCGGCTTCTGGGGGGTGCAAGTGCAGCGCGCATGCAATTTCGGTAAAGGTAGCCAGGTTAGTGAGATGGCGATTGTGGATACGTTCACCAAGCTGATCTTCGGGGAGGAGGACGACTACAGCGCCAGTGAACTACAGATAATACAGGCCTTTCGAGCCGCAGACGCCAATGTCCTGCTCGATACCCATCGGGATATGGGCCAGTATCTGCGCGCCCTGGGTGTGCGGGAAATGATTCAGACGGTGTCTGTGGTGCAGGCGCAGTTGCTCAGTGGCATGGATTCACTGGACGATACAATTGGGCATATCCTGCCTGACAGCGCCAGCCATCAAGTGGGGTCACAAGCGGGGTCAGGTCTAGATTTGTAGCATGCGCGTCGCGATGCAGACCGAAGTAATGGTTGACCACCCCATGCATGCTACAAATCTAGACCTGACCCCGCTTGTGACCCCGGGTTTCACTGGCCGGCTCCTCCACCGGCGCAGGTTTCTCCTTCAGGCCGCAACCTTCGATCAGCCCGAGACGGGCCTGATACTTGTTTTGTACATCCACCCCGAGGTAATTCAGTTCCACTGACTGGCCCAGTTGGAAGCGGCGGGTGGTGCTGGTCAGGCTGGCGGTCCACTTGTCGTAGCTGAATTTTTCCGGATCTTTGCGCAGATCCACAAAGCCCTCCAGCCCGTTGTCATCCAGGCGCGCGTTGAAGCCGCTGCTGTTGACATGCATAATCCGCCCGCTGAGCTTGACCACTTCTTCGCCTCCACACAGCCTGGCCAGGTACTTGCTGGACAGCCAGCGCTCCGCTTCCTGGGTCGCGGCGCGGGTGGTGGCCAGGCGCTCCGCCAGATCCGCCAGCATTTGCGTACTGACCTGCTTCGCACCGCTACCGTGCAACACGGATTTGATCTGCAGGTGCACCAGAAAATCCACGTACTTGCGCAGGGGTGATGTGCAGTTGCTGTAGTGCTGTAGCGCCATGCCCATGTGCGGGCCGGACTCGGTGCTCAGTTCCGCCCGGGTCAGCAGGCGGTTGACCATGGCGCGCAGAGGCAGGGCCTGCTCCGGTGCGGACAGGCCGCGCATAATGTCACGGTAGCCCTCTACGGTAGTCAGGTCCAGTTCCGCCAGGGCGGGTGCATGCATGGCGAGAAATTTACGGGCCTCATCCAGGCGGTCGCTGCGAAAGCCGGGGTGTATCACAAAGGGGCCACTGGCCTGATGCGTCGCCAGGAAGCGCGCGGCGCAGCGATTGGCGGCGATCATGCACTCTTCTACCAGTTTTTGGGACAATAGCTTCTCGTAGGGCTCGATGCTCTCGATCTGCTTCTTATCGTTCATTATCCAGCGGAACTCGCGGAGATTTTCCATTACCAGGCCGTGTTGTTCCCGGTGTCCGCGCAGGGCGCGAAATACCTGGTACAAAGCCTCCAGCGGTGTGGCGTGGCTCATTAATTCGTCGTATTGCCCGTTGAGGTAGCGATCTACAGCGTAATAGGACAGCTTGGCCCGGGAGCGCACGGTGGCCTCGATAAACTCGAAATCGCCCACTTCTCCGCTGTCGCTGACCGCGATTTTACAGACCAGGGCGGGGCGGTCCGAGTTCTCCGACAGGGCGCAGGTTTCCTGGGAAAGCTCCTCCGGCAGCATCGGCAGTACATTGCCGTGGAAGTATACGGAAGTGCCCCGGGTCGCGATCTCCCGGTGCAGGTTTGTGTTGATATCGATATAGTCCGTGGGGTCGGCGATGGCGACAAACAGGGTCCAGCCGTCGCTGCTGATCTCGGCGTAGAGGGCGTCGTCGATGTCCTGGGTCTTGGCGGCATCAATGGAGACGAACTCCAGGTCACTGAGGTCCCGGCGCTTTTCGGTTTCCAGTGGTTTGTGCGTGGCCAGGCTCTGTTGCAAATCTGCCCGGCTGGCGCTACACCATTCGTCCGCCAGCCCGTACTTGGCCATGCTGTACAGGTTTTCAATCCCCGGGGTGTCCTCGTCGCCCACCACAGACAGTATCTTGGCTTGCGGTTTGCCGTCGCGGATGGGGTGGCGCAGGATGGCGCAGCGCACGTAGTCACCCTCTTTGACCCCATTGCGAGCGTGGGGCGGGATAAACAACCAGCGCTTGAGTTGCGGTAGGTCCGGCTCTACGAAAACCGCCTTGCCCTTGCGTACGCAGCGCCCGGTAAACTCCCCCAGGGGGGCTGTCCACCAACTTTTCGATGTCGGCAATGGTTTTGTTGTCTTTGGTGGGGCGGATGCAGACTTTGACCCGGTCATTCGGGAAGGCCTTGAGCATTTCATCCGGCGGGATAAATATCTCGCGGCCATCGTCCAGCACGGCGAAACCGTAGCGAGCCTGAGTGCCTTTGACCACCGCTTCGGCGCGCTCTTTTTCAGCCTCCATCTGCGATTTGAGGCTTTTAAGCTGGGACAGGGTATCGGGGTTGAACATGGAAGGAGCTACTTATTTTCGTACACACAAGACTCACCATCCTAGCTGAAATTGCGTCCCCTGTCAGTGCGTTATCATCGATCAGCACAAAGCTTGTGGCAATTTTCGCAATAGCGTTGACAGTTGTGGCGCAGGAGTTTAATAATCAAGTCACCGCAGTCGTACCGGCGGTCGTATCGACGATCGTATCGGAGCTGCTGGTTAACCGGGAAGCGCCTTTGATCAATTTCCGGACGCCGGGCAATCATGCCATCAACGATTGCCATGCGTCATACAGCAAGCGCTACAGCGCTGCCACCGAGCCTCACCCGCTCCGGGCTCATACGCCCTGGTCAACAGACTTCCAGCCAGCTTTCGACGCTCACACGTCAACCCATATTTCAACCCCCGCACCTCAACTCCCACACCGACCGGACGCATCGGATAAACACCCGCAAACCCACCTACTTTCCTGTGAATTTTCGATGAGGATTACTCAATGGACTCACGCTCCGCTCTGCGCGTAGAGAAAACGACACCCCTAAAACCAATAATCAAGAAACCCTATTTTCTGGACACCAACGTCCTGCTGCACGACCCGACCGCCGTCACCGCCTTTAAGCAACATCACCTGGTCATACCCATGACTGTGCTGGAGGAACTGGATCACATCAAGGACCGGCACGACAAGAGCGTGAGCCGTGAGGCCAGGATCGCCATTCAGCTGATCGACAAGGTGGTCGAATTCGCCTCGCCGCAGGAAATTCAGGCGGGGGTGGAGGTCCCCGGTTCCGACCTGGAGGGCCTTGTTCCCGGTACCCTGGCGATCTATCCAGACCAGTTGCTGGCGGACAATACCGACGTGCCCTACCTGGATGTCACCCAGGCCCAGGCCAACGACAACCGCATTATCAACGTGGCATTGCGCCTGCAGGCGGAAAATCCTCAGGGGTTTGTGTGCCTGGTAACCAAAGACATCAACATGCGCATCAAGGCCAAGGGTTCCGGGCTGCTGCATGTGGAAGACTACCGCCGCGACCGGGTGCTGGACGATATCGACCTGCTGGCCAGGGGCTATGAGCACATCGAGGGGGATTTCTGGTCCACCATCAGCGAGGTGGACACCCTGCGCGAGGGAGACTGCACCCTGCACCGTATTCCACGCAAATCCCTGCCCCAGGCTTACCCCAACATGTTTGTGTACGATGATCAGGAGTTCATGGCGTTCGTCAAGCGGGTGGATCAGGAGTTTGTCTACCTGCGCTGTGACAGTCGCGACAACCTGATGCATAAAAAGTTTTGGGGGCTGTCACCACGCAACCTGGAACAGGCCATGGCCATGTCACTGCTGGACGACGACAGTGTCGATATGACGGTGCTGACCGGTCCCGCCGGCTCCGGCAAGACCCTGCTGGCGCTGTCCTACGGGCTGCACGCCATACTGGAGGAGGGCAGGTTCAGCAAGTTGATCGTGGCGCGCTCCACCCCGCCTATCGCCGAGGAAATCGGTTTTCTGCCGGGTACCGAGGAGGAGAAGATGGCGCCCTGGCTGGCTGCCTTCGACGACAACCTGGAGATCCTGCACGGCACGGACGAGTCCTGCCACGGCAGTATCGACTATGTGAAGGAGCGCGCCAACATCCAGTTCAAGTCCCTTAACTTTATGCGCGGAAGATCCTTCAATAACGCCTACATCATTATTGACGAGGCCCTGGGCCTCGTCAATAATGATGTAGGCGTTATTGAAGGATCTTCCGCGCAT
>PVMS01174856.1_pt1 | contig 13148 bp, 13 predicted proteins | sample 1853461 | NCBI WGS metagenome assembly PVMS01 (sample SAMN08582032, study PRJNA380276) | Marine sediment metagenome, whole genome shotgun sequencing project. | isolation source: ocean sediment barecode stripped | collected 2017 | reverse complement strand
TCAGCATCCTTTTTACTAAATCGTGCTATTTCCCTTCTCGTCCGGGAAGCGTCTCCCCATTTACACAGGCCTAAATCGCCATCAGGAAGGGGCTGGTATGATGCATCCATGGGAATGATGTCATATCCGTGTTTTGTAAGATTGAGCTCCCTAATGATGTGTGGACGAAATAAACTCACAACATAGCTACACACTGAATAAGTAAATCCAGGATACACCTCTTCTGAAACAGCTGAACCACCAAGTACATGCCTTTTTTCCAGTACTAAAACCTCCTTGCCTGCTTTGGCTAAATATGCAGCATTGATCAATCCATTATGACCACCACCTATTATTATTGCATCGTATTTTTTGCTCATCTTGTTATTTTTTAAGGATTGACCGTTTTCTTTCTGGATTAAAAAATTGGGGTTTTCTTACGATTGCCCTCACCTGTTTTCTATGGTGTTCCACCATTACTTCAAAGTTGACTTCGGTTCCCGGCTTGGCATAATCCATCTTTATTGTAGCAAGAGCTATATTCTTTTTTAGTAGAGGCGACCATGTTCCACTGGTGGCATATCCTATTTGTTTTGAACTGAATTGATTCTGATATATTGGCACAGAGTGTCTCCAGGCTCCCGCCTCCGTGTGGGGCGGTAATCCATGTTTTTTATACAACTTTTCCAAATCAGGCCAATTGATATCAATTCCTACGGTTGCCCATTTCGATCCGTTTTTCTTTTCGGCCCTTAGAGCTCGTTGTCCTATAAATGGTTCCCGGTCCAAATTGACTGTCCAACCCAATCCAAGTTCGTACGGTGTACTCATTTGTTCAGGAATAAGTGCATGTAAAGAACTGTGATAATCAACACCATTCATAATCAAACCTGCTTCGATTCTGGCAATGTCAAGTGCTGCAATTCCTGACATTCTAATGTTGTAGTCTTGTCCTGCACTCCAAACTGCATCAAACAATTTCAATGCATCTTCATTTTTTACCCATAGCTCATATCCCAAATCGCCCGTGTATCCTGTACGAGAAATTTTTAATTCAAAACCATCTGCTTTAGCACTCGTTGTCCAGAAAAATTTCAAGCCATCTACATCGGCGTCACACATGTCTTTCAAGATATCTCTTGATGTGGGGCCTTGCAAGGCCAGTCCACAGTAGCTGTCTGTGATATCTTCAATTCGAACATCCATATTTTTAATAAATCTTGAAAACCATGAATATGAAGGATCTGCGGCGGTCACAAAATATTCATTCTCTCCGAAACGCATAACGGTTCCGTCATCTATAACCATTCCCCGATCATCGCACCAGCAACAGTAGGTTGCCTGATTAAGCCCCAGTTTTCTTATGTCTTTAACAATAATTCGAGACAAAAACATCGATGCATCCTTACCGGTCACTTTATATTTAAAAAGGGGGGTAATGTCAACTAATCCTGCCGAATACCTGAAGGCATAATATTCGAAATCGGAAACCACATTGTAAGAATTAGCGGCAAAATAGCCACTCCAGTCCTTCCAATCAAGGGCGCTGTTGAGTTTCGAGGTTCTTGCGTGAAATGGTGTTTGAATCGGCATAATATTGAATTAAGTTAATTGGTTCATTTTAATTTAAAGCAACAATTTAAAATTAGTAAAATGAATTGTTCGTACTACTTAAAGACAAATCTAAAGGGATGATCAAAAAAACGTATGGTTTTCCCTTTAATTAAGGGGCCAATTGTTGATTTGTTAAATTGTTGTGTTTCAGCATTTCGTTTTTAATGTACGCTTCTTTAAATCAGTAATACCCGATTCTGAGTTCTTACCATACGAGCATCTGCATGGATACATTACTCGAATCAAATAAATCGTTATAAAAGATGTTTACAGATAAAAAACGAAAGGTAGAAAAGTAGCGTTACAACCCTGGAATTAAAATCCAAGGCATTTCAATAATATTTATTATTTTTTGAGCTAACATCTTTACAAAGATGCAAAAATTAATGAAAGTGCAAAAATTAATTTGTGCTAAAACGGTAAATTTCACCCCTAAAAAAATATTTGTGCTTAGCAGCACCAATATTTATATATAGTACTACTGATGTTCCGATAAATGATTCGTAAATTTGAGTAGCAATCCACAGCATGCATTTTAGGTGAAAACTTTAGGCATTTTTGCTAATGATATTGGCTACAGGATAAACCGTAACTAATGAATCTATCTCTTTTTAAATTGCTTATTTTTTAAAAAAGGAATTTTAAAACTCAAATTTCAGTTGAACATTAACGGGTTTCTCGGGCTTTTTTGAATGAATGTTTAAGTTGGTCACTGAAATTCCTAATAGACGTACAGAGTTATCTATTTTTTCCTGAAATAACAGCTCTTTTACTGTTTCAAGCAATACCTCTTTTTCTTTTACAAAATAAGGCAAGGTTTTACTACGTGTTTGTAGTTTGAAATCACTGTACTTGATTTTTAATGTGATTGTTTTCCCTGAAACCTTTGAACTGATAAGTCGTTGCTCCAATTCTTTTGAAATTTTCTCCAGTTTTTCGAGCATAAATATTTCGGAGGTTAGGTTTTTGGCAAAAGTATGCTCTGCAGCAACTGATTTTCGAAGCCTGTTTGGTTTTACCTCACTGTTTTGAATACCTCGAATAATTTTGTAATACTGAGAACCCGATTTTTTAAAATGCTGTGTTAAAAACTCTTCGCTTTTTTCTTTTAGATCTTTTCCATTAAAGATTCCAAGATTGTACATTTTAGCAGCTGTAACTTTCCCTATACCGAAGAATTTTTCTATTGGTAATTCTTCTAAAAACAGGATGGTCTCTTCTGGTGGAATAGTTTTCTGTCCGTTTGGTTTATTTATATCAGAAGCAATTTTTGCTATAAATTTATTCACTGAAATGCCAGCAGATGCTTTTAATCCTAATTCATCAAAAATTCGTTGTCTGATTTCTTTGGCAATTAAACTGGCAGAGGGATTTCCTTTTTTATTTTCGGTAACATCTAAAAAGGCTTCATCAAGTGAAAGAGGCTCCACCAAATCGGTATACTCATAAAAAATTGCTCGTATTTTTTGAGATATTTCTTTATAGCGGTCGAATCTTGGTTTTACAAATAATAATTGCGGACAATTCTTTCTTGCCAACACCCCACTCATTGCAGAGCGGACGCCAAATTTACGAGCTTCGTAACTTGCAGCCGCAACTACACCGCGTTCTCCACCCCCACCAACAGCAAGCGGCTTGCCTCTTAATTCAGGATTGTCGAGCTGTTCTACAGAAGCATAAAATGCATCCATATCCACATGGATTATTTTTCTATATGTAATTGATTCATTTGTCAAACCAAACAAATATATGAAAAGTGCAAACACGATTTATTTTTTAATATCTCGAAGCTTCTTAATAGTATTATAACATTCTTGATAAATCAGTCCTGAGGATTCGGGATAAGTACGAATTTAAATCGATTCTACATAAAATGTGTAATCATAATTCAAAAAAAATGGGTTGCTACTAGGCAACCCATTTCTGTTTGAATATAAAAAGATATGTTTTAAACCACTCCTTGTGCTAACATTGCATCGGCAACCTTCACAAAACCAGCGATGTTCGCTCCGGTTACATAGTCAATATAGCCATTTTCCTTCTTACCAAACTTGATACAAGAATCGTGAATGTCAGACATAATTTTTTTCAATCTATCATCAACCTCTTCACGTGTCCAGTTGATACGTAAAGAATTTTGACTCATTTCCAATCCTGATGTTGCTACACCACCTGCATTAGAAGCTTTGCCGGGAGCATATAAAATTTTAGCTTTCTGGAAAGCTATGACAGCCTCAGGTCTGGAAGGCATGTTTGCCCCTTCACTAATTACAAAACAACCATTGCTTAATAATGTTTTGGCATCCTTACCGCTAACTTCATTTTGAGTGGCGCAAGGCAATGCTACTTCACATTTAACACTCCATGGTCTTTCGCCAGGAAAGTATTTCGCATTTGGGTACTTCTCAACGTACTCGCTAATTCTTCCGCGTTTTTCGTTCTTAAGTTCCATTACAAATTCTAGTTTACCAACATCAATTCCGTCTTCATCATAAATATAACCAGCTGAATCTGATAAAGTAACCACTTTAGCTCCTAACAGGGTTGCTTTTTCACAAGCGTATTGTGCCACATTACCAGAACCGGAAACAGTAACAGTTTTTCCATTCAATGAATCACCTCTTGTTTCAAGCATACTTTGAGCAAAATATACAGTACCATAGCCTGTTGCTTCCGGACGAATTAATGATCCTCCCCAAGACATTCCTTTACCTGTTAATACGCCTGTAAATTCATTACGCACTTTTTTATACATGCCAAAAAGAAATCCAATTTCTCTAGCTCCAACACCTATATCACCTGCAGGAACATCAGTGTTCGCTCCAATATGACGACTTAATTCAGCCATAAAACTATGACAAAAACGCATAATTTCATCATTAGACTTTCCTTTAGGATCAAAATCTGAACCTCCTTTACCACCGCCCATTGGCAATGTTGTTAAAGCATTTTTAAACACTTGTTCAAATGCTAAAAATTTAAGAATACTCAAATTAACTGTAGGGTGGAAACGTAAACCTCCTTTGTATGGTCCAATTGCAGAGTTCATTTGAATTCTAAATCCCCTGTTTACAATAATTTCTCCACTGTCGTCAACCCAGGGAACACGAAACATAATTACTCTTTCCGGCTCAACCATTCTTAATAAAATGTTTTTGCCATGGTAAATTTCTTCACTTACAATATAAGGAATAACTGTCTCTGCTACTTCTTCTACAGCCTGTAGAAATTCTGGCTCATGGCGGTTGCGTTGTTTCACCAATTCCATGAACCCTTTTATTTTTGATTCCATAATTTATGATGTGTTATTTTGTGTTTTATTTAATTTAGGGTACAAATATACTTATTTTTTAAATTATAATTAAAAAAATGCATTTTTATTTACGCAACTATTTTCGTTAACTAAAACGTTTTCGCGCAAGTGTTTAAAATCACATTGCTGAAGCTGTTATAAACACTGAATTCGTCAAAAAAATTTACCCGGTGTCAAGTGAAAGGATATCATATTAACAAAATAAATTTATGTAAATTTGCATTCTAAATTTTATATAAAAAATGTTAGACCGGGTAAAAGAACTGATCGGCGAAGTAGCAGTATTTAACGCAACTTCTAAAGATGAAATTGAAACTTTCAGAATTAAATTTTTAAGTAAAAAGGGCTTAATAAACGATTTGTTTGCTGAATTTAAAAAAGTTGCTCCTGCTGAAAGAAAAGAATTTGGACATGCATTAAATACCTTGAAAAATGCTGCTCAGGACAAAGTTAACCAGCTAAAAGACATTTTAGAAAATACTTCTGAACAGAAGGGAATATATGGTGATTTAACCCGGCCGGCCGAACCAATTGAGTTGGGTTCTCGTCATCCAATTTCGTTGGTAAGAAACAAAATTATTGATGTTTTTTCGCGAATTGGTTTTACCGTTTCTGAAGGTCCTGAAATTGAAGATGACTGGCATAATTTTACTGCCTTAAATTTACCGGAATTCCATCCTGCACGTGAAATGCAGGATACATTTTTTATTGAAAAAGATCCTGATATATTATTGCGTACACATACTTCTTCAGTCCAGGTACGCTATATGGAAAGTCACAAACCGCCTATTAGAACAATTTCTCCGGGGCGTGTTTTTTAGAAATGAAGATATTTCGGCACGTGCGCATTGTTTACTTCACAAGGTTGGAGGATTGTATATTGATACAGATGTTTCCTTCGCTGATTTAAAACAAACACTGTTGTATTTTACGAAAGAAATGTTTGGGAAATCCAAAATACGTTTTCGTCCATCATACTTTCCTTTTACTGAACCAAGTGCTGAAGTTGATATCTATTGGGGATTGGAAACCGAAACCGATCATAAAATTACCAAGGGAACAGGTTGGCTGGAAATTATGGGTTGTGGCATGGTAGATCCTAATGTACTTACAAATACAAATATTGATCCTGAAGTATTTTCGGGCTATGCGTTTGGAATGGGAATAGAGCGAATTGCAATGTTGCTGTATCAAATACCGGATATAAGAATGTTTTATGAAAATGATGTTCGCTTTTTAAAACAATTTAAATCCGTATTGTAAAAATCAGCAATTCGAGTGGTGATACAACAAGATGTCTTAAGACTTTCCAATTTTTTCAATGTTACTTTTTTTGAAGGGAACAAACTATTTGATAAAAAATACTTGTTTGAAAAAGGGTCATTAAAAGAAAGTGCTTTGCGCATGCTTCCTTTATTAAATAAACGCGGTATTTTAGTAAAATAATTCTGTAATATATATCATGTTATGCTTATTATCTTATTTTTAATGTCCTAATCTCATTTCAAATGATACAAATTTTATTCAATTTTTATTTAGTAATCGCCATATTGAGCTGTACCTCAAATGAAGTGCCATTGCTTGTAGGTACTTATACCAATGGTGAAAGTGAAGGAATTTACCAATTGCAATTCAATCAAGAAACCGGAGATATTAGTAATGCAATACTGGTCTCAAAAGTTGAGAATCCTTCTTTTTTGGCGTATAGTCCAGATAAAGAATACTTATATGCAGTAAGTGAAACAAATACCTATAATGGAACGAATAGCGGTTATGTTTCTGCTTATAAAGTGTTGAAAAGCGGACAATTACAAATTTTGAACAAGGTCAGTAGCCAAGGAGCGCACCCTTGCCATATAGCCATTGATCCGGCTGGGAAAAAGGTGGCTGTGTCAAACTACACAGGAGGAACTGTCGCGCTTTTCAACATTTTATCCAACGGTGGCTTAAGCCATGCCAGCCAAGTATTTGATCACAATCATGAAGATGTTGTTTCACACGCACATTCGTCACAATTCTTTGATGATCGACTTTATGTTGCTGATTTAGGAACGAATGCAGTTGTTGAATATCAGGCTGAAAAAGATGAATACAAATTGGTGACTTCTTCTATGTTAAATTTGACCGAAAATGCCGGGCCAAGACATTTTACTTTGAGTGAGAAGGGCGACTTTATGTATATAATCAATGAATATGCAAATACCATAACTTCAGCAGTTAAAAAGAATGGAAAATTTCACCTTTTGAAACATGATTCTACATTAGCTGAAGCTTTCAATGGAAAAAGTTTTTGTGCTGATATACACTTATCTGAAGACGAACAGTTCTTATATGGCTCAAACCGGGGAGAAAACAGCATTGTGGTTTTTAAGAGAGACAAATCAAATGGTACACTACAAAAAATACAAACGGTTTCTACGCATATTAATTGGCCCCGTAATTTTACTTTAGCTCCTAATGGAAAATTTTTATTAGTGGCTAATCAAAAAAGCAATAATATCAGTGTTTACAGCATAAATAAAACAACAGGAAAGTTAACTTTTTCGAGTAGTTTTGATGCTCCAACTCCAGTTTGTTTATTGTTTTAGGAAATTATTTTAATTCAAAATAATATATATTGTCGGTATCATTGAATCGAAATGTTGTTAAGTAGCCTGTTTTCTCCGTTTTAAATATTACACCTAAATCATCAAATTCAGAATTTAATTCATGTGCTTTTATTGGCAATTTCCATCTGCCATTTACTTTTGTTAATTTGTAAATATCGAAATCACCCTGCTCCCGATAAACATCCATATACATCAACTTGCCATTTTCATACATATTTTCAACCTTTTTTATAGTAGCACTAAAACTGTTTGAAGAAAAATAAATAGTGTTTTCATCATAAATAGTGGGGTTTAACAGTTCAATATTTGATTGGGCAATAAAAATAACATCTCCTTTTTCCCAAATGCCTTTGCTATTTCTTTTCAATTGCAATAAATGAAATATATCTTTTTCATTGGTAACTACTACCATAGAATTTCCATCTTTTGAAATGGCAGGATGGGAATATGCGTACTCATAATTACATATAGGTAATTTTTTGATTTTTGAAACTCTCAAATTTTCCAGTATCCCCTTATAAATGGTCACATTAAAAATTCCTGTTGAACTTCTTTTATTTGAATATCTGGTAAAGTAAATTTCGTTACCAAAAACTGCCAGAGGTCCCATGGCAAATTTAGGTCCAATTTTTATAGATGAAGAGCTTGATTGCAGGTCTGAATAGTAAAGATTATAAAATTTTGAATTATGATTTGAGGCATATATTATCCCTTTGTCATAAAATGTTGGGAAAATATTTTCTGATGAATGTGCTGATACATATGTTTCAAATAATTTTATACTATCCGTTTCAGTAATTAACACCTTTTCTTGTGCCTTTGCAACTACTGTACAAACAACCAAAAAAAACATTGATAGATACAATTTCATTTTGAAAATTTCTTTTGTATTTCATCAAATATAAAAAACAATTCACGAATCAATTTGTTGATACTATACTAAGTAATTATACTTTTAGAATTGTCATTCCAAACTCTTTTACTTTATTCCAATTGGTATATTCAATTACAGTGTTACGATCAGTTGGGCCTTTGGTCATCCACATAATAAATTGAATCATTATCCTATCAAAAGGCTTGTATTTTTTGTAATCTAACATTCCTGCAAATACTTCAACAACTGTAGGTTTCCAGTCTATTTTTTTAAAAAACTTTATTACGTAAGGATTTGTTTCCGGTTTATTCTTTTCAGGTTTTCTGGCCACTAGATTTACAGAGAAAAAGGCAGTTTTTATAGTATCCAGTTGCGCTATATTTGCATTAATGAATTCAATTATTTTTTCATGATGTACACCATATCTGATACTCGATCCAATTACTAATTTGTCAAAATCGGTTACCTTTTTACTGAATTCGGTAATAGAATATAATTCTATGTCTTGTTTGTTCTGCTTTAAAATATTTACAAGTTCATTGCAAATTTTTAATGTTTGTCCATCTACAGTAGCATATACAATTCCAATTTTATCTTTCATATCATTCGTTTAAAATAAATACGCTTTAAAAGATGTTATTACTATTTAAATCTTTTTCAAATTTACACATTTTACCCGCTGCTTAATATGATTTATATCAACTTAAAATAACGGCTTTAGGATTGACAAAATCAATTTTCGAAAAGTAAAACAAAAAAACCAGTCAAATTTGACTGGTTTCAATTCCATAAAAAGTTATTGAATAAATATTAAATTACTTTTACATTTACTGCATTTAAACCTTTTTTACCTTCTTTTAATTCAAATTCAACCGTGTCACCCTGGTTAATCTCATCAATTAATCCAGAAACGTGAACAAAATGGTCAGTATTTGAATCTTCTTCAGTTATAAATCCAAATCCCTTAGATCCATTGAAAAATTTTACTGTTCCTTTTTTCATTGTTATTTTACTAATTTATTACTCAAAGTTACTACTTTTAAAAACAAGAAATCGCGATTTTTAAATTTAATTTTTCTCAGTGAAAAATTGAGAAATTAAGAATCGCAATCAATCCAATTGCTCAGTCAGATTTTTGAAAATGTCTTTAGGGTTTTTATGCTCGTATAAAGTGGCATAAACAGCATCAATTATTGGTGTTCTTGCCTTATTTTTTTCGTTAAGTATAAAGGCACTTTTAGCGGCATAGTAACCTTCGGCTACCATACTCATTTCCATCATAGCGCTTTTTACAGTATAGCCTTTACCAATCATGTTTCCAAACATTCTATTTCTACTGAAAATAGAGTACCCTGTTACCAATAAATCGCCCAGGTATGCAGAATTGTTTATGTTGCGCTTCATTTTATGTATTTTTCCAATAAAACGTTTCATTTCACGAATAGAATTTGACATCAGCACTGATTGAAAATTATCACCATACCCTAATCCATGAGCTATCCCGGCAGCAATTGCATAAATATTTTTGAGCATAGCGGCATATTCAGTACCAATAATATCATCAGAAATTTTTGTTTTTATATAATCACTCGATATGTAAGAACTTAGCAATTTTGCTTTTTCCTGATCTCGTGAAGCTATGGTTAAATACGATAAGCGTTCCATGGCAACCTCTTCGGCATGACAAGGCCCGGTAATTACGCCTATATTTTTAAATGGAATATGTTGTTTTTCATGAAAATGTTCACCAACTATCAATCCGCTTTCCGGTATAATCCCTTTAATGGCAGAAAATACAATTTTTGATGTCAATCTTTCGGTAATTTTATCCAATTCTCCTTTCAAAAATGCTGACGGAATCGCAAAAATTAAAATTTCCGCATAACGTACCATTTCATTAATTTCACTCGATAAATAAAGTTTATTTACATCAAATTCGGCTGAGCTTAGATAATTTGGGTTGTGGTCGTTTTTCTTAATGTAGTCTATCGCGTTTTGATTTCTCATATACCAGCCCACCTCTTCTAAATTTTCGCATAACATTTTTACGATGGCTGTTGCCCAACTTCCGCCACCAAAAACGGCAATTTTAGGGTTTTTACTCATTTATAAGGCTTTAAAAAACAAATGTAAAAAAACTAAACCAATTGCTTTATTAAAATTGAATTATAATCGTTTCAATACTTCTTAAATAAGAACTACCAAACAGGTTTAAATGAATTAAAAGCGGGTATAAATTGTAGATGTCTTTTCGGTTATGAAAATCGTTTTCCTGCGGGTAAATTTCCTGATATGCAGTATAAAACCTTTGTGAAAATCCACCAAAAAGCATGCTCATTGCCAAGTCAATTTCCCTATGGCCATAATACACCGCCGGATCTATTAAAACCGCTTTTTCCTGTTCGTTACAAATAAAATTACCACTCCACAAATCTCCATGAAGGGCACATGGTTTTTCTAAAGGGAATATGTTTGGTAGCTGTTTATATAAAAATTCAAATTGTGAAATGTGCTTTTTTTCGAGTAGCCTACTGTTAAATGCCAATGCAATTTGTGGTTGCAACCTGTTTTCAATGAAAAAATCACTAAAATTGCTACAAAAGGTATTCTTTTGATTCAATTGCCCCATAAAATTGGTGAATTCCAGTCCAAAATTATCTCCTTTATGTTTGTGCAACCCGGCTAATTGGTATGCAAAATTTTCCCAAAAATGTATAGATTGATTCCCGCTTTCAATCCATTCCAATACTAAATAAATTGATTGCTTATAAAAACCTTCACAAATAATTTTTGGGACCAGGGTACTGCGCTTTGCTAAAAATTGAAGTCCTAAAACTTCTTCTTTAAAACCATTTTCAAAAACTGTCCGGGTGTTTGTTTTTACAAAAAAAGAATCTCTCGTTGTTGTAATTTTATACGTATTATTGATGGATCCTCCACCAACCGATTGCCAATTAAAATATGTACTTGTTACTAACTCTTTGTTTATTTCATTTTCAATATGTTGCTGAAATTCTAAATTCATTGCTTAAAAATACTACTTAATTCATTAAAATTATATTGTTGATTTGAATTATTACTTTTGTACTTTTATACTTTTAACCTTATTACTTTAAAACGCAATTTGAGTGCACTAAAACGATTTTTTAAAGACACCATTATCTACGGTATTGCTGCTGTATTACCCAAAGTCATCAATTTTTTGCTGGTTCGTGTGCATACCGATGCTTTGCCAACCCAGGAATATGCTGAAAACACCAATTTTTATATTTGGATAGCTTTACTTATTGTTTTACTAACATTTGGAATGGAAACCGCCTTTTTCAGGTTTTATAATACCGCTACAAATAAAGGAGCCCTTATTTCTACCGCTTTTTTAAGTGTGTTGGTTTCAGCAACGGTATTTGCATTGATTGCCTTTTTCTATTTTGATTTTTTCGCCGGTATTTTTGATTTTAGTAACAACCCGTTGCAACTAAAATTACTGATCTGGATATTGGTATTGGATACCATAGCAATCATTCCGTTTGCTTATTTACGAGCTGCCAATCGCCCCGTCAAATACGCCACCATCAAATTGATCAATGTTGGAATTATCGTCATCATAAACCTGGTATTCCTAAAATTTATACCTGGGTTTTTAGAAGCCGGAAAAAGTATTCCTGTTTTTTTAACCAATATGTATCAAAGTACAGACCTTGTTAATTTTATTTTTATTGCCAATTGTGTTGGTAGCTTCCTTTCACTGGTATTGCTATTACCGATTTTAACGAAATTCAAATGGCAATTCGATAAAATTTTGTTTAAAAAAATGATGGCTTACAGTTGGCCAATAGCCATTGCTGGGCTCGCGTACGTGATCAATGAAAACCTGGATAAAATTTTAATTGGAAAACTCATTGATAAAAGTACCATGGGAATTTATGCGGCTTGTTACAAACTGGCAATTTTTATGAATTTGTATATCATGGCGTTTCGGTTGGGTGCCGAACCCTTCTTTTTCAATCATGCCGATAAGAAAGATGCCAAAATAACCTATGCAAGAATTTTAAACTATTTTATAATCGTCGGTTCTTTGGTTTTTGTTGGAATTGTTGTTTTTATTGATATTTTGAAAGGCCTTTTCATCAATCAGCAATATTGGGAGGCCATTATGATAGTACCCATTGTTTTACTTGCAAATTTGTTCCTGGGAGTGTACTACAATCTTGCAATTTGGTACAAACTAACCGATAAAACCCGTTATGCAATGCTGTTTTCTATCATAGGAGCAGCCATTACCATTCTTGTAAATTTAATTTTTATACCCATCATCGGATATATGGCTTCAGCCTGGGCAACACTATTGGCTTATGGAAGTATGATGCTTCTCTCCTACTTTATTGGCAGGAAACATTATCCGGTTCCGTATAATTTAAAAAAATCAGGCAGTTATTTACTCGCTGCAATGGCAATTTCATATGTATCATTTGCGTATTTCAGAGAAAACTATGTTATTTCAGTGGGACTGGTTGTAGTGTTTGGTATTTTAATTTTTTGGAACGAAAAAAAGGGAACTGCTGGCAATTTTAAAACGCCGGTAATTTGAAAACATAAATAGATCAGGAAGGAAATTATAATGAAGCTTTTTGGAGCAGCAAATTTTTAGAAATAATTAAATGGCTATATACTAATAAAAATGAAATTCGCAAAACAATAATTAATCATTTCGGTTGGTATGCAAAAGATTAATTTTGTTTATGCTCATTTCATTTTTATT
>PVMS01108846.1_pt1 | contig 13148 bp, 8 predicted proteins | sample 1853461 | NCBI WGS metagenome assembly PVMS01 (sample SAMN08582032, study PRJNA380276) | Marine sediment metagenome, whole genome shotgun sequencing project. | isolation source: ocean sediment barecode stripped | collected 2017 | reverse complement strand
GCTTCGGCCCGGACGGGGCGCCGCCGCAGCTGGCGCCCTCGCAGTCGCTCGGGCGCGAGGACGTCGACGGGGACGGCCACCCCGACCTGCTCGCGTACTTCCGGCTCCGGGCAAGCGGCCTTCGCCCCGGAGACACCGAGGCATGCCTCGAAGGCACGCTGGAAGGGACGCCCTTCCGGGCCTGCGACGCGGTGCAGATTCGCGAGCCGGTGCCCCCGCCCTGGTGGGTGCGCTGGCTCCCCGGCTGGGCCGGCTGAGAGGCCCGGCTCAGTCCTTGCCGTAGCCGAGGGCCTTCAGCGCCTCGATCATCTCCGGCGCGATCGGCTCGGGCTCGAGCGCGGCGCTGCGCCCCGTGGCGGCGGCCTGGCGTGCGATTTCGAGCTCGAGCTGTTGGCGCAGGGCGCTGCCGACGACCGGGTGCCGCTGCCACAGATCGGTGATCTCGCCGGGATCCACCTCGAGGTCGAACAAGGAGTACTCGGGCGCGCCGCGGTCGGGGTGCACCGGGTTGGCGCGCACCAGCTTCCAGCGTCCGAGCTGGAGCGATTCCTGCTTGCGGTTCATGGCATGGGCGACGATCGGGCGCTCCGGCGCGCCGGGCGCCGCGGCTTCCAGCCAGGGCAACAGGCTCCGGCCCTGCATGGCGGCAGGGATCTCGGCGCCCAGCAGATCCAGCAGGGTGGGCGCCAGGTCGATCGTTTGCGCCTCGACCGCGGCCCTTCGTCCCTCCGGCAACACGCCGGGCAGACTCAGAATGAAGGGGACGCGCAGCTGCTCCTCGAAGACGGTCTTGCCGTGGCCGATTCCTTCGTGCTCGTAGAATTCCTCGCCGTGATCCGAGATCAGCACGACCAGGGTGCGCTCGCCCAGGCCCGAGCTGTCCAGGACGTCGAGGAGCCGGCCGAGCCAGGCGTCCATGTAGGCGACCTCGCCTCGGTAGAGGCCGCGGAGATACTCGAGCTCGCCGGGGTCGAAGTAGTGGGGATCCTGGGCGGCGAAGCCGGAGAGGTTGAAGCTCCCGCGCAGACCGCTGTCGTGGCGCGCCGCGAAGGGCTCCGGGGGCTCGTAGGGGGAGTGGGGATCGATCTCGTGAAGGAAGAGGAAGAACGGACGTTCGCCGGCCTTTGCCAGCTGGGTCTCGACGAACTCGCTCCAGATGTAGTCCACCTCGCTCGCCGGCCCGAAGTCCGGAGCCGAGCGGCGTTCGCCGCGCAGCTCGTAGTAGGTGTAGACCATGTCGTAGCCGCGCCCGAAGTGGAACGGGGTGCTTACGACCGGTGAGTTCAGGATCGCGAAGGTGTAGTAGCCGTGCTGCTTCAGCAGCTGCGGCAGGTAGGCGAGCGCGGGATCGAGCTTGTCCTCGAGACCGTGAATGCCGTGGGAGATGGGGCCGAGGGAGGTGAACATCGAGGCCACCGACGGACGGGTCCACGAAGAATTGCTGCGCATGTTCTCGAAGCTCACCCCGCGCGCGGCCAGCCGCCGAGCGTTCGGGGAGAGCCCGTCGCCCTCCAGGTCGACGTGGTCCCTCCGCAGCGAATCGGGCAGCAGCAGGATCACGTTGTACGGGCCGCGCGCGATCCTGTCCGCGGACGGCGGGCGCTCGGGTCGGGTTCCTTCGATCCGCAGCTCCTGCCACAGGAGCTCGGGCGGCGGCCCGCCGGCGTCGGCTGCGGTGAGGGAGAAGGCCAGGTTCAGCGAAACGAAGCGGCCTTCGAGGTTCGAGAGATCCTCGTCGATCGCGGCACTCCCGTCCCCGAGCGCGCGGTCGAGCAGCAGGCGTTCGCCCCCCGCATCGTCCATCAGAGCGATCCGGATCCGGGCCGGGGGCGGCGCAGCTCCGAGCGGCTCGAGCCGGCCGGCCAGTCGGGCAGCGTGGGGCAGCTTCAGCGCGAAGGTCACGACACTGCCTGCCCGCTGCACGATCGCCTCACCCTGGCGCCGCACCAGCGGCGCGACCGGACGCACCTGGGGCGCCTCGGACCGCAGCGCCAATTCGTCGAGACGGACCCCGATCGTGCGCTTGTCCCAGCTGAGCCGGTGCGCCCGCGGCGTGAGCCAATAGCTGGGCAGCAGCTCGAGCTGATTGAGCCCGGTGTGCTGGCGCTCGTGCGGGACGGGGAGCTCCAGCAGCTCACCCGCGGCGGCGAGCTCCTGGTCGGCCAGCATCTCGCCGTTCCAGAGGACCCGCAGCCGTTGGGGGTCGGCGTCGTCGGCCTTCCGGAGCAGCTGGTGCACCGGGGTCACCCGTAGCGAGAGCGTGAGCGGAGCCGGCGCGACGACGGGCACGTCGATGCTGCTGGCGCGCCGCCGGCTCCAGCGCTGCCCATCCTCGTCCCCGGGCGAAACCTCATGCCAGCCGGAACGGAAGAGACCGCGGGCCGATTCATCGAGGAACGCGATGTTCTCGGCGGACGCCTGCACGTCGGCTGCCGCGAGGCGCTCGGCCAGCACGAGCCGTACGGGCTCGCGCGTGGTCGCATCGCGAGCGGTCGGCGGCACATCGTCGCAGCCCGGCGCCGCGAAGAGGAGCGCGCAGCAGAGGGCCCGCAGGCGGTCGACGCGGCGGCGAGAGCGAGACGGACCCTTCATCCGCGCCGAATGTAGTCGAATCTCGTGTACATTGGAGCGCGTTCCGCGGGCCTCTCTGAGCGGAACGATCCAAAGCCTCTCCGGCGCGGGAAGCGGGGACCGTGACGCGCATCGCTCTGCTGCTCTTCGACAGCCTCGACCCCACGGCGTTGCAGCGCACACTCGATCGGGTGCCGGACGGCGTCGAGGAGCGGATCGAAGAGATCGTGGTCGTGCTCGACGGTCCCGATCCGAAGGATGTCGAGCGCTTCGAGGCGCTGCGCACACGGCACGGTGCGCTCGTGCTGCACCGCACACCCCGGAACTCGGGCTCCGGCGGCGCGCGCAAGTCCGCCTTCGAGTACGCCCTCGCGCGCGGCTTCGACCGCGTGGTGGTGATGCGCGGGGATGGCAGCCATCCGCCCGAGCTCCTGGAGCAGCTGCTGGCGGCGGTGCGGGAGCGGGAGGCTCCGCTGGTGGTCGCGGCGCGCAGCGGCAGCGTTTCTGGCAGCGGGTCCTGGCTTGCCCGCGCGGTTCGCCCGCTCGTCTCCGGCGTCCCCAACCGCATCCTGGGTCTGCGCCTGCGCGACTACGCATCGGGCTTCCGCGTCTATTCCGTCGAGTCTCTGCGGCTGATCCCCTTTCAGCTCAACTCGAACGATGACGCCTTCGACATGGAGCTGCTGATCCAATACCGCGCGCTCGGCGCACCCTCGCGTGAAGTGGTGGTCGCGCCCAGCTGGGAAGAACACGCGGGCATCGGCGACGCGATCGCGCGCTTTTTGCGCCGTTGCCGCAGCGCGCTGGGCTACCGGCTGCATCAGCTCCACGCGACCCGCCGTGGCCGCTACTTCGTCGACGAGGGCATCCACTACACGCTCAAGCTGAGCCCCACCGCCTCGCACATGCAGATCGTCGAGACCCTTTCGCCGGAGTCCTTCGTTCTCGACCTAGGCTGCTCCCAGGGCCTGCTCGCGCGTCCCCTCCAGGACCGGGGGGTGCGCGTCGTCGGGGTGGACACCGGGTCGGGAGAGCAGCGGGTGGCCGAGCTCGAGCAGTACTTCCAGCGCGATCTCGAAGAGCCGCTCGAGATCCCCTTTGGTCGCGTCTTCGACGCCGTCGTGGTATCGGACGTGATCGAGCACGTGATCCAACGCCCGGTCCTGCTTCGCAGCGTGCGCCGCTACCTCAAGGAGGGGGGGCGCCTGATCATCTCGACACCGAACGTGGCGCTCTGGTTCTACCGTCTCTCACTCCTGGTCGGCCGCTTCGAGTACGGCCCGCGCGGCGTCCTCGACGAGACCCACGTTCACCTCTTCACCCGCGCCACCTTCCGTCGCGAGGTGGAAGGCGCGGGCTTCCGCATCGTCGGCGAGCGCGTGACGGCGCTCCCCTTCGAAGTCGTCCTCCGCTCCACCGGCCGCAGCCGCCTGGTCCGCACCCTGGCCGGCGCCTACCACGTCGCAGCGAGGGTCTGGCCCGAGATGTTCGCCTATCAGTTCATCCTCGAAGCCGAGATCGCGACGCTGGACGAAGACGCGACCTTCCGCTGACCGGGCTCACGGCTTCGGGTACGCCAGGTTGTAGTCTGGGATCTGGTCCCGGACCTCGTAGCGGCGCAGCAGCCAGGGGGTGACGACGGGGGCGATCTTACGGAGCGAGCGCTCGGGATCGTCGTCGAAGTGCCGGTCGAGGATGATGATCAGCTCGGGCGGATCCTGCTTCAGCCTCTCGATGAAGAAGCGCTCCTCCGCTTCGTCCATGAAGGTGCCCGGCATGATCACGTCGAACCAGCCAGGGCCGCTGCGGTCGGCTGCCAGGTAGAAGCCCGGGGCGTAGGACATGTCGAGGATCGTCTCGCCGGGGCGGGTCTCGCGCCGGATGTCGCGCACGCGCTTGTCGAGCTGCCGCGCTGCGATGCCGTCCTTGATCCGGATGCCTCCCAGGGTCTCGATCGGAATCGTGCGGCCCCGCTCGCTGAAGTGAACGTCGGTCTTGAACAGGAAGATCCAGAGCGAGAGGAAGACGAGCATGGTCCCGACGGTCACGGTGGTGCGATCGCGGGCGGTGTGCCCCTGGGGTCGGCTCCAGCGTTGCTGCGCCCTCCAGGTGAGGTGGGCCAGGAAGAGACAGACCGGTGGAAGCGCGGACTCCAGATGGGCCACGTCCGAGCGGCCGAAGCTGCGGACGTAGTAGGTAGCGCCCCAGAGCACCGCACTGAGCAGCGCCACGTGCTGGAAGGTCTCGCGCCGGCGCAGCGCGCGGAACCACAGCCCGAAGGCGGCCACGAGGTAGCCCGCGTACAGGAGTGTGTAGAGCCGGAACTGGACCGACGTCCAGAGGTAGGAGATCGAGGTCCGGTTCCAGCGCTTGGGCAGCTCGAGCGCGGGGACCGGCAGGCTCTGGAGATCGGTCATCACCACCGGCCGCACCAGGATCTCCCGCCACGCCGTCTCCAGACCGACGCTCATCCCCAGCCATGCGACGACGGGAACCAGGATCACGAGCACGCCGGCGGCATACCAGAACCACTCTCTCAGCCAGGTGCGCCAGCTCCGGTCGAGGGCCATCACGCCGACGGCCACCGCGACGCTGAGGGCGAAGGCCGGCGTCAGGCGGAAGGAGACGCCCACGCCGGCGCAGAGCCCGGCGACGAACGTCCAGCGCGAGTCGCCGGTCTTCACGCGCTGGAAGAAGGCCAGCAGCCCGAGCGTGGCAAAGACGAAGTAGCGGTAGCCGAACAGGAAGTGCGCGACGTGGGAGTAGGGAGTCGCAATCGCGAGCAGCAATGCCCCGAAGCAGGCGAAGGAGGCGGGCATCAGCCGCCGCCCGACGAAATAGAGCGCGATCACCAGGCTCACGACGTAGGCGGAGTCGAGCACCCGCATCGGCAGGAAGCCGGGCGGCTCCCACCCGTAGGCGAGCCACGCATTCAACACATGGCCGGGCGGGAAGACGAAGAATGCGTCCCGGTAGAGCTCGCCGCCCTCGTGCAGGCGCCGGGCGATGTAGAGCGGCCAGCCCTCGTCCAGAAGGTTCAGCCCGATGTGAAGGAAGCTCCACTCGTAGAGGACGCTCACCACCAGCAGCAGCGCCACGTGCCACCACAGCGGGTCGCGGGTGACGGACGGGGGCGGGGCGGGCGCGCCTTGCGCGGGCGATGCAGTCGGGCTCACACGGACCTGGGTGGGGGGTGGGTGCGGAGAGTCTATCCAGGGGGTCTGATGCCTTCAATCGAGGCATCGGTCCGCTCCCAGATCACGACGGGGGGTGCGCCCTCGACCGTTCGGAAGTGGTGGAGCTGCGGATCCTCCCGGTTCTCGAAGGCGATGTCCGGAGCATCGAGCAGGTGGCGGCGGTAGCCTCCACCCCGCACGAGCTCCGCCAGGACCCGGTGCACGTCGCCGCTGGCCTCGTTGACCAGATGCCGGCGCAGGATCAGGAAGCGGGCATCGCGGGCCGGGGCGAGGTCCTCGCCGGTGAGGCCGCCCAGCACGCGAAGTTCGGTGTGGAACTTCACCGGGAGATCCCCGTAGACCATGGCCACCACGTCGTCCGGCTCCGCCCGTTCGTCGAGGAAGCCCACGATCGCCTCGATCGGGCCGTCGTAGTCGTGGCGGATTTCGTGGAGGTAGCCGGGCAGTGCCCCGCTCGCCGCAAACGCCACAATCGCCGCCGCCGCCGCTGCCATCGAGACCCGTGAGAGCTCGGCGACCCACAGTCCCGCGAGCAGGAAGAGCGGCGGCAGCAGCGGCGCCAGGTAGCGCACGTAGTAGAGGGGGCTCAGCACCGAGAGCAGCAATACGCTGACGCCGCAATAGAGGAGCAGCAGGAGGACGCCACTGCGTGTCGCCGGCGACACCGCCGCCACCGGCTCCCCGCGCCGCCAGCGGAGCCCCGCCAGCGCCAGCGGGATCAGGAGGAACGCGCCGTGGGCGAAGAGCACGACGAAGATCAGGCGGGTGTAGCTCCAGACGTGGTGGAAGGTGTCCGAGAGGTCGAGGAAGCTGTCCGCCTTCTCGGGGGTGAGCCGGATTCCGGAGAACCAGACGATCCACGGCACCGCCTGGGCCGTCGCCGCCAGCGAGATCCAGAGCACGGGGCGCAGCCGTTCGCGCTCCAGGGTCGCGGCGTGGATCAGGAGGGTCGCCAGCAGCGTGGCGGCGTAGACGTAGTGGGTGTGGAAGAGCAGCGCGGCGGTGCCCAGCAGCAGCCAGGGTGCGGCGCGCGAAGCGCCGAGGCGAGAGTAGGCGTGGAGTCCGAGCAGCGAGAGCAGCGTCGCCAGCGCGTAGTAACGCGCCTGCCGGCTCAACAGCAGGAACGGAACCGACAGCGCCAGCAGGAAGGCCGCTGCCAGGGCGGCGCGCCGGCAGCGCCAGAGGGAACGCGCGGTGAAGAAGCAGAGCGGCACGGTCGCGAGCGCACAGAGCGCGAAGGGCAGGCGCGCGGCGAAGGGCGTCTCGCCCAGGAGCGCGAAGGAGAGGGCCACCGGGTAGAAGGACAGCCAGGTGTGCCACTTCCAGATGCCGTCGGCGCCATACTCGACGCCGAGCTCCTGGGAGAAGGAGTTGAGTCCGTCCGTTCCCCGCGGAACCCCACCCTCCAGGATGGTTCCGGCGATGAGTGCTGTCTGCGCCTCGTCCTGCCAGAGGAAGCGATTCCCGAGGTTCGCGAGCAGGAGCGCGGCCGCCAGCGCCACGATCGCGAGCAGCGGAACGTCGAGTCCGACTTTGCCTTCCGCGCTCACGACCAGCTGCGCCTCTCCCCGATCCACGCGCCTGGATGATGCGCTCTGATCGGGCGCGCGCCAAGGGCGTCCCGCTTTCAGGCGATTCCGCACTCCTTGCGCAGGACGTCGAGCTCACCCGCGATCCCCTCCGCCAGCAGTGACACGTCGGGTACGTGCTCGCGACAGGCGTGGATGCCGACCGCGAAGGCGTCCATGTAGCTCCAGGCGGTAAAGTTGAGACCCTGCTGCAGGGAGAGCGGGCCCACGGAGAAGAGCTCTGTCACGGGTGCGCCGTTGCTGTAGAGGGGCTGCGACGGGCCGCGCACGTTCGAGACGATGACGTTGAAGCTCGGGCGGCCGAGCAGGGCGCTGACAAAGCTCGGCAGCGCGGTCAGGTAGAGGCGGCGCAGCACCCAGTGGTCGAACCACTCGAGGGCGAGCCGAGGGTCGCGGCGCTCGAAGAGCGCTCGGGCTGCGCAGGTGCTCGCCGCGACGGCACGCAGGCGCTCGACCGGGTCCGCAATGTCGCTCGCGGTGCTGGCAAACCAGTAGGCGAGGGCGTTTCCGAAGGCAGGCTCGTCCTGCTGCCGGCGCACGGAGACCGGAATGGCGGCGGTGAGCGGGCGGTCGTCCAACTCTCCCCGGCCGATCAGGTAGCGGCGGAGGGCTCCGCCCACGAGCGCGAGGTAGATGTCGTTGAGTGTGCAGCCGATCGCCTGCTTCACCTCGCGCATCGCGGGCAGTGAGAGGGTGACGTGGGAGCAGACGCGATTGGGTGTGATCGGCTGGTTGAAGCGGGTTGCCGGCGAGCGGAACGGGTAGGCGCCCATCGAGCGCCCTGACGCGCGCCATGCGATGGAGATGCCGAGCTCGCGCAGCGAGCGCAGCAGGAGCCCGGGGAGCTCGAGCTGGCGCCGCAGGTGGATTCGCGCCGCCGCGCGGATGCGCGTCGACGGGCGGGGCAGGATCTCGGCGGCGGGGAGCGCGGGGACCCGATAGTTGGCGGGGCTGCGGGTCGACTGGAAGATTTTCAGGACGAGGGCGGCGCTGGCGCCGCCATCCGCGACCGCGTGATGAATCTTGGTCACGTAGGCCACGCGGCCGCCTGGGAGTCCCTCGACGAAGAAGATCTGCCAGAGCGGTCGCTCGCGGTCGAGCGGCTCGCTGGCGATCCGCCCCGCCAGCTCGTCGAGGGCGCCGTCCGCGGCGCCCTCGGGCAACACCACGTGACGGACGTGGTAGTCGGGGTCGAGCGCGGGGGCGTCGATCCAGAACGGGTTGCCAAAGGGTGCGGGGACGTCGAGGGCGCGGCGCCGGAACGCGGGCTCGTGCGGCAACACGTGGGTGACGCCCTCGCGAACGCGCTCGAGGGTCGGCCGCTCGTGGGCGCCCGCCGGATCGACCACTACGACCTTCAGCGTGTGCATGTGCCGCTCGCGCGATTCCTCGCGGAGGAAGTAGGCGTCGGCGCCAGCCATCTCGAGCATGTCCGTCTCCTCGTGAGCCATCGTGCAACAAGTGCTCCGGTGTCTCCAGACGAGGGGCGAGCGCAGTGCTGCCGGTGGGGAGGTTTTCCCCAGGGCTGACCCAGAGCTCCCCGTTCAGCTCGCCGGACCGCAGTCCTGCGCGGCTGGGGGAGATCGGCCCTGGCATGGCGTCTGCACGCTCAGTCACCCGGGGGAGAGAGGAGGACCGCGGTGCATACGCAGGAATGGGGCGCGGGCGACCCGGTGATTGCCCTTCACCCCCTGGCGCTGGAGTCGACGGCCTTCGCCGGGCTGGGCGAGGACCTGGCGGTGCACGGCTTGCGGACGATCGCGGCGGACCTGCCGGGCTTCGGCGCGACCCCGGCGCCAGCGGAGCCCCTGACCCCCGCTGTGCTCGCCCGGCCGGTGATCGAGCTGGCCCGCGAGCTCGAGACTCCGCCCCTGGTGCTGGGCATGTCGATGGGCGGCCGCGTGGCGCTCGAGGCGGCACTCGAGGCACCCGAGGTGTTCCGCGGCGCGGTCTTGGTGGCGCCCTACTTGCCGTGGCGTCGCTATCGCCGCTTCATGCGAGCGGCCCGCTGGCTCGATCCCAGCTGGGCCGAGCGGCTCCCGCTCGAACGCTGCTGGCCTGTGCTCGAGCGCGTCGCGGGCTTCGTCGACGGCATGCCGAAGTACGAGCACGACTGGCTCATGCGCTCGGCGGCGCGGTTCGTCTACTACGGCTCGTGCCCGGCCACCCGACACGCCTTCCTGTCGGCATCCCGGGAGCTGGCCCTGGATCCCGCCCACGGGCCGCGGGGGCTGTGGACGCGCCTCGCCGGGCTGGAGGTGTCCTCGACCTTCGTCTGGGGTGGGCGCGATGGGCTGATCCCCAAGAGCCACGCAACCGACGTGGCGGCGATCCGCTCCGATTGCGATCACGTGGACATCGAGTGCGCGGCCCACTTCGTAAGCGGTCCCCACTATCGGTGCATGAGGCGGGCAACCACCCTCGCCGTGCTTCGTACGCTGGAGGCCGCGAGCGGCGACGTCACCCGCGGCCTCTTCATCCAGGCGCCGTGCGTGGTCGAGGCGCCGGAGACCGATTTCGAGCGAGCGCGCGGCCGGCCTGCACAGGCGGCACCCGCGACAGGAGGCACCCCGTGAGCGAGACGAGCGCAGACACGCGGACCCGGTCGAGCGAATCGGAGGGGCGGCGCGTGCGCCGGCTCTCCGGCAACGACGCCGTATTCGTGTACGGAGAGACGCCGACCATGCCCATGCACACCATGGGTACGATGATTCTCGATCCGTCGGACCTGCCCAGCGGCTTCGACACCGAGCGGGTGGTAAAGACGATCCGGGAGCGCATCCACCGGATGCCCCCGTTCCGCCAGCGGCTGCTGGAGATCCCGATGGGGCTCGGCCACCCGGTGCTGGTGGACGACCCGGAGTTTCGGCTCGAGGACCACGTGCGTCGGATCGGCGTTCCCGCGCCCGGCGGCCTCCCGGAGCTCGCCGAGGTGGTGGCCCATCTGGCCGAGACGCCACTGGAGCGCAGCAAGCCGCTGTGGGAGATGTGGGTGGTCGATGGTCTGGCCGGCGGGCGCCTCGCGTTGGTGACGAAGCTGCACCACTGCATCATGGACGGCGCCTCGGGCTCGGCCCAGATGGCGGGGCTCCTCGACCTCGAGCCCGACGCCCTGCCGGCGCCGCCGGTCGAGCCCTGGGACCCGGCGCCGTTGCCCTCGGCCATCGAGCTGGCGCGGATCTCGGCCACCAGCCGTCTGGTCGGCCCGGTTCGGATCGCCGGTCTGCTGAGCGACACCATCGGCGGAGCGGTCCGCCGCGCCCGGGCCGAGCGGGAGATCGAGGAGCGCGGCGAGCCCCGCCCGGGCTGGCAGGCCCCGCGCACACTCTTCAACCGCTCGCTCACCTCGCACCGCAGCGTCGCCTTCGGCAGCGTGCCGCTGGAGGAGGTGAAGGCCGTGAAGCGTGCGTTCGGCGTCACGGTGAACGACGTGCGGCTCGCGATCTACTCTCTCGTGGTGCGCCGCTATCTGCTGGAGCGGGACGCGCTGCCGGAAGAGCCGCTCACCTGCTCGATGGCGGTCTCGCTCAAGTCCGACGAGGAGCGGAAGGAGTTCTCCAACAAGGTCTCGGCCACCAGCGTGCTGCTGCCCACGAACCTCGAGGACCCGGAGGCGGTGATGGTGGCTGTACACACGGGTGCGTCGAATGCCAAGGCCGTGCTCGAGGCGGTGGCGGTCGACATCATCCCGCAGTGGCTCGAGCTCGCGCCGCCGCTCCTGACCCCGATGGCGGTGCGCTCGATGGTGGATCTGCACCTGGTGGAGCGCACGGCGCCCATGATCAACGTGTTGCTCTCGAACGTGATGGGCCCGCCGATCCCCCTCTACTTCGGCGGGGCTCGGGTCGAGGCCGTCTACCCGATGGGCCCCGTTGGCGAGGGCATGGGCCTCAACGTCACGGTGCTCTCCAACATGGGGCGGCTCGACATCGGCGTGATGGCCTGCCGGGAGGCGGTTCCCGACCCCTGGGAGATCACCCGCGGCTTCAGCTGGGCGTTGGGTGAGCTGCAGGTGGCGGCGGAGAGGCGGACGTAGAGGCCTGTCAGTCGCCGCCCGGCGCGGTGGTGCTCAGCCCCGGGCCGAGGATTCGTCCTTGCGCTTCGCCAGGTGCATCAAGAGCGCCGGGATGGAGATGCCGACGGTGTCTTCGCGGCCCACGGGCTCGAAGCGGATGCTGAACTCGCCGTCGCGCCAATCCATCAGGTCGGCCAACACCTTGGAGGGGGAAGCGCCGGGTGGCCGCATCTCGAGGCCCACGATCTCGGCCTGGCGCACGAAGAGCTTGGCGTGTTGACTGCCGCGCTCGAGCTCGATCACACCGGAGGTGCGCTCGATGTCGAGGAAGCCGAGCAGGCTCGGGAGCGGAACCTGCGAGAGCTTGCCGTGCAGGTGGATGCCCTGCGAGCGCATCTCCCGTCGGCGCCAGGACGTCACCTCTTCGAGCAGCGAATCCATCGCCTCCGCCACGCTGGAGCCGGGGTTCTCGCCCGGAGCGGACCCTTTCTGTCGCCCGTCGCCGAAGCGCACCGCGACGCTGTAGCCCTCCCCTTCGCCGTCCGCCCGCCGCCCCGCCACCGCACGTCCCGCCAGGTGCACGGACTTCTGGGACCCTGACGTGTGGATCTCCGCGCGGGTCGCCTCGCCCGGCTTTACCGGCCAGCCGGTCTCGATCACCATGCCGCCGAGGCTGAGCTCGCTCACCGTGGCCGGCTGACGGTCGTCGGAGGCGTCGTGCACCTGGGCTGGAAAGCTGTAATCGGGCGGTAGGCTTCCCGGGTCGTGCAGATGGTCCTCCGCCACCTCGTGCACGAACTGCTCGACCTGGTTGCGCTGGTGCGCGGTGCCCAACAGGAACTCGAAGGCGGCCCCGCCGATCACCCGCCCCTGGAGTAGGTCGTCATAGGAGATGACGCGCACCACGTGGGCCATGACCTCGACGGATGCGCGCCTGTCGGCCGTGGCGATGCGCAGGAGGCGCACCGTGCCCGGTCGGCCGACGTCTTTGTCGGTCCGGAAGAACACGCCGGAGACGCTGATGTTGCCCTTCAGGAGCTCGGTCGCGTCCGCCACCTCGGCGATGCTCAGCCAGAAGCTCGTGAAGAACCGCGCGTCCCGCCTGCGTTCGAGGTCCATGGTGCTCACCGTGAGGAAGGATCGGCCAGCCGGGGGCCGGACTGAACGGCCGGCCCGCGAATCGCCCGCTACGGTTGGGACCGTGTTGAAGGAGTTCCTTGCTCGCCCCGAGGTCACGGAGCACTGCGTTCTACGCGGGCGCTTCGGCCTGATGGCCTACCACGGGGGAAACCTCGAGCGTACGACGGACGCGGTCGCGAAGGAGGTGGCAGTCCGAACGGGATCCTCCTTGTATGCAGTCGTACAGGAGCCGCCTCACCGCGCGCACCTCGCGTCGACGCACTTCGATCCCGCGCACTCGGAGAAGCTGGCGGGGTTCCTGGAGCACGTGGAGGTGGTGGTGGCCGTGCACGGCTACGGGCGTCGCTCGCTGTGGCACCACCTGCTGGTGGGGGGAGGCAACCGACGCCTGGCCCAGCACGTGGCGCGGTTCTTGCGCGCCGGCCTGCCCGAGCCCTATGAGGTGGTGGACGACTTGCCGGCCATCCCCAAGGAGCTGCGCGGGAAGCATGCCCGTAATCCGGTCAACCTGCCCCGTGGCCAGGGCGTCCAGCTCGAGCTGCCACCGACGATCCGCTGGAACCACGAGGAGAAGGGCTGGTCCGATCACCAGGGTGTGTCGCGAGCGCCGGACGTCGAGCGACTGATCGACGCCTT
>PVMS01028154.1_pt1 | contig 13149 bp, 9 predicted proteins | sample 1853461 | NCBI WGS metagenome assembly PVMS01 (sample SAMN08582032, study PRJNA380276) | Marine sediment metagenome, whole genome shotgun sequencing project. | isolation source: ocean sediment barecode stripped | collected 2017 | reverse complement strand
GGCAGCGGTTCGGCGGGTGTAGGGTCGCGCCGGGCAATCTTTTCCAGGCTTAGCGGCCACGTCAGAACGGCACCCACCGCGCCCAGGCCCGCGGCGATGGTCAACGCCATGGAAAGCGATGAGAATTTTGCCACTTGTCCCCAGCCCACGGCACCGATGGCCATGACGCCCATAAATGTGCCGATAAATACGGCCAGTCCCGGGCGCGGACCCATGACGGCAGGCTCAGCTGCGCCGTGACTTGCAAAGTAGACTGGGCGGAAATCCATGCGGCGCCCAGCATCACCATGGAGAGGCTCAGCAACGGAATATTGCGTACGTAGGCCAGCGAGAGTCCTGCCAGTACGACGCCGATGGTGCCGACGGAAATCACAGCGTCCGTTGAAAATCGCTGACGGATCTGTGGCAGCAGCAGCCCGGTGGTGACGGCACCCGTGCCGATGCAACCGAGCAGCAGCCCGTAGGTTTGCGGTCCGGATTGCAGTTCGGTTTTGACGATCAAAGGCAGGAACGCCAACGGTGCGCTCATCGACAGAAACAAAGTTGCGCCCCGCAGAAGAATGGTATGCAGGTCACTCGATTGCCGCGCATAGCGCAATCCTGTTCGCAGCGATCCCATGAAACGTTCGCTGGGCAGCGAACTGGCCGGTTGCTGGCTGCGCCACTGGAAAATGACCCAGATCACCGCTGAAAAACTCACGGCATTAATAATGAACAGGATGCCCGGCCCGGTCAGTGCCAGGATGATGCCGGCAATTGCCGGACCCAGCGCGCGGGTGACGTTAAATGCAATAGAGTTCAGGGTGACAGCCGCGATCAGTTCTCTTCGTGGCACGAGGTCAGGGATCAACGCCGAGAAAGCGGGCATCATCATGGCGGTACCGCAGGACATGGTGAAAGTCAGGCCCAGCAGCGTCCATTCATTGGTGTAACCGAGCAGTGTGAGTGTGCCCAGCAGGGCAGCCATGACCATCATCCAGGTCTGGGTGCCGATCAGGTATTTGCGTCGGTTGACGATGTCCGCGAGTGCGCCGGCGGGTAGCGTCAACAAAAAGAGGGGTAAAAGCGTCGCGGCCTGGACCAGTGAGACCATGACCGGGTCGGGCGCCAGTGTGGCCATCAGCCAGCCTGCGCCGACATCGTGCATCCATGATCCCAGGCTGGAAACGATCAGCGCCAGCCACAGGGCGCGGAACACAGGCCGCTTCAGCGGCGCCATGGATGAGGCTTGTTCGGGCAGGGGTTCTTCCGGATCGTTCATGAGCGGGTTGGGTCGCGAGGTGTGCGCACCGTATCACAGACTGATCCGCGCAAGGATTCGAGAACAAGCCCTGTTCATTCGTTCGCATCCATACGGTACTATCTGTGCCCAATGAAAAAAGTAATCAAAACCCTTGAAGACGCAAAAGCGCTTGAAGGCGAGGTGATCGGGATTTCCGACTGGATACTCATCGATCAGGAACGGATCAACCGTTTCGCAGAGGCTACAGATGACCATCAATGGCTGCATGTCGATACCGAGCGGGCGAAAAAGGAATTGCCGACCGGCTCGACTATCGCGCACGGGTATCTGCTGCTTGCCTTGTTGCCGGCACTGACCGGGGATCTGGCTGAATTTGTGGGCCTGGAGAGAATCGTTAATTACGGGCTCAACAAAGTCCGGTTTCGGTCAATGGTGCCGGTTGGCAGCCGGATCCGTTCGCGTTCCGTCATTAAATCGGCACGGCGGCGTGCGGGGTCGTTGCAGATCATCCAGGAGAATTTTCTGGAAGTCGAAGGCATGGACCGGCCGGTTTGTGTTGCCGAAACAATTGCGATGTATTACCTGCCCGGAGTTTGATACGCGAGCAGTCGGTTGTTGCCGCCCGCTGTTTATTCATTTTCGAATGCCGCTTCCAGGTCGTTGAGATAATCGTAAATTCTGCGGGCATTCGCCCCCATGTCGCCCTGGCCGATTCGGGATTTTGAGCGGACATCAATCGCCGTGCCGTCTGCCGCAGGCGTTATGCGGATCACCACGTCGTCTTTAAAGCGAATCCAGCGAGTTGTCGCCGTCGCTTCGATAAGCCCGGTCCCGGAATCGGCAGAGACAATCTCCCAGCCCTGGTCGCGCGCGACTTGTTCGGCAACTCCGAACACATCGTTTGCCGGTCGGTCAACGGTCAGTGTGACGAGGTCGGGGAATGCGTCTCGTTGTATCCGGGCGACTTCTTCGCCCGCGTATTCGGGTGGGTTGGGGGAGTCTTCGCGTAACGGAACAATGGCCACGAACAGCGGTGGATTGACGGTGTCGGTGGTGATGTCATGAATAGCTGGTGCGCCGCCGGCGCTCTTAAATACCGATACATTGATACCTATGGCCACGATGGATGCCGCCAGTGCCGCCCAGGCTCGACCCGGTGATGCGGCCCCGGCGGCCCCCTTGCTCAGTGACAGACCGACGCCGGTGGCGATAAGACTGACCAGAAATGTGAGTGTCGCGATGCCGGTGGCGGCGAATGCCATCATCGGTCCGAATAGCTCCAGTCGCGCGCCCAGAAGACCAATGATGACGAGAATGATTCCGGTACCAGCCGCGCGGATGCCGGTTGTGCACCACGCAGTGCCGCGAGGACGTTTTGTTTGCTGTGCGTCGTTCATGCTGAGTTCCCCCTGCAGCGATGTTCGGACGCAAGGACATTAGCATAGCCGCGATCACGGCGGGCGATACCGCATTGTGTTCGTGCAGGCGCGCGACGGAAGCTCTACTATCCGCGTATGGATGCCACTTTGACAGATCTGGTCGGGCTGCTGACACTGGAGCGAATCGAAGCCAATATTTATCGTGGAGAAAGTCGTGATATCGGCACGCCACAAGTCTTTGGTGGCCAGGTGCTCGGCCAGGCGCTTGCCGCTGCCGGCCGCACTGTCGAAAATCGCGCAGTGCATTCGCTGCATGCCTATTTCCTGAGACGTGGCGATGTGGACGCGCCTATAGTCTACGAAGTCGATCCTGCGCGTGACGGCAGCAGTTTTTCCAACCGACGCGTCGTTGCGATTCAGCATGGCCGGCAGATTTTTAACATGACCGCTTCGTTCCAGGTGAGCGAGGAGGGGCTGGAGCACCGCGTATCCATACCGGAGGTGCCCGGTCCGGATGCCCTGTCTGATGTCAATGAGATTTCAGCCGAAGCGCTTGAAAGTTTGCCTGAACGCGTGCGGCGTTTCGTGGAGCAAAAACGCCCGTTCCATGTGCGCCCGGTTGGTCGAAAAGAAGACGCCACGGCCAATCTTGAACCGGTGAAATTCGTCTGGATGAAAGCGATTGATCGTCTGCCCGATGATGAGCGCCTGCATCATGCGCTGATGGCGTACATGTCTGATTACGAGTTACTGGGAACAGCGACTCTGCCTCACGGCGGGAGGAGCGTGATTCAGGGCAAGTTGCAGATGGCGAGCCTTGATCATGCCATGTGGTTCCATCGTCCGTGCCGGGTCGACGACTGGTTGCTTTTTTCTTATGACAGTCCGAGCGCATCCGGTTCCCGCGGACTGGCGCGCGGACAGATTTTCAGCCGCGATGGAGTTCTGGTGGCGTCGACGGCCCAGGAGGGTTTGATTCGCGTCCGGCGCAAAGACCGGCGGACCCGTTAGGTCAGTCGCTGATCCGGGTCAGAGCCGTTCGATACCGTTCGGCCCTTTTCATGTAGCGGGAGGCATACGTCGGTAGCCCGGCAATTTCTGCTTCTGTCAATTCGCGGGCGACTTTTGCCGGTGTGCCGAGAATCAGTACGCCGTCGGGAAATGATTTGCCTTCCGTGACGAGTGTATGTGCTCCGACAATCGAATTTTTACCGACTGTCGCGTGATTTAAAATCGTTGAGCCGATACCGACGAGGCTATTTTTGCCGATCCGGCAGCCATGCAGCATCACCATGTGGCCAATGGTCACGTATTCTTCCAGCACCAGCGGAGCGCCCGGGTCCGTATGCAGCACCGAGCCATCCTGAATATTCGAACCCCGCCCGATCTCGATATGTTCGACGTCGCCCCGAAGCACCGCACCGAACCAGACGCTCGTATCCTCGCCGAGGTGAACGTCGCCGATGACGGAGGCACCCGGCGAGACATAGTAATTGCCGGCCGTTGTTGGGCTGATGTTATCGAGTGCGTAGAGCATGAAAGGCGGATTGTTTCCCGGCTAGCCCTTGGTCCGGGCGGCGACTTCGGTGGCTTTCCTGATGGCTTCCGGATCGCCGATGAATTCCCGGCTGCGCGGTTTTAGCTGGTCGTCCAGATCGTAAAAGATTGGCACACCCGTGGGGATGTTGAAGCCGGTGATGTCTTCGTCGGATATTTCATCAAGCATTTTGACCAGCGCACGCAGGCTGTTTCCGTGAGCCGATATCAGTACGTTTTCCCCGGCGATCAGGCGTGGCGCGATTCGGCTTTCCCAGTAAGGCTGCACGCGCATCAGCGTATCCTTCAGGGATTCTGTCGCTGGCAGTGGCGAAATACCGGTATAACGTGAGTCGATGCGCGGATGCCGTTCATCGGATTCATCCAGCGGCGGCGGTGGGATGTCATAGCTCCGTCGCCATATATGCACCTGGTCATCACCGTGTTTGGCGGCGGTTTGCGCCTTGTTCAGGCCCTGCAGTGCGCCGTAGCTTTTTTCATTGAGCTGCCAGGCTCTTTCTACCGGGATCCACATCAGATCCATCTCGTCGAGAATCAGCCAGAGCGTGCGGATGGCGCGTTTCAGCACCGAGGTAAATGCGATATCAAAGCTGAAATCAAGCGCTTTGAGCTGGCGACCGGCATCCCGGGCCTCTTCGATTCCTTTCTCCGTCAGGTCTACATCTGTCCAGCCGGTAAACAGATTCTCCAGGTTCCAGATACTCTGGCCGTGACGGCACAGCACCAGTTTTCCCGCCATACATAAACTCCTGTGTGCGCTTGCGGTTGCCGAAGGGTCGGTTAGGGAACCTCTGATTTATTCTGGGCGAAGTAGATTGTGTCCAAAATGTTCAGATTCAAGGCGCGGATCGCACGTAATAGCTGGCTATTGCGAAGATTCGGAACGCAGAAGCTGGACATTTTGGGTGCAAGATTACAAGTTCATGAATAGATCAGAGGTTCCTTAGTTTAACCTCTTAGCCGGCGAGTTGCCGCAGTTCTCCGATGGCGACAGTCAGCGTGGCAAAATCTGCCGTTTGCTGGGACTTGATATCCAGCAAGATACCTTTAGTCCGCTGTATCCGGGCACCGCGATCTGTCAGCCAGGTCATTACCAGTTCATCGGCTGATTCCGATTTGCTTTCCGCCAGACGAGCGGTGGTGATATCGCGGTGCACCTGTGACAGATCGTCGCGAATTTTACGGCGGGCCACAGATTGCCAGCGTCCCGTGACGCTGAGGCTTTCTATCTCGCTGCGCAGCCAGGCAAGGTTAAGGCCGCGGCCGATGGCCAGGTGAACCTGGGCGACGAATTCCAGTTCCCGCCCGGACTCCCGGGAGATCGCTACAACATCGAGCACGGCTATCGCGGCATCCAGACCCGCCATGCGGCGCGCCAGTGCCGTGGGTATGCCGAGTTCTTCATAGCTGCGGATCGCCGCTTGTTTGCGCCGTCTTATTGATCCCTTTAATAGCGTATTGAGCAAACCGTACAGTTTGTCGACGGCGGGTTTGAGCATGGTGATTTGTTCGGCGACCTGTAATTCACCGTCGGCATGCCGCATGACCCAGTATGCTGCTTGTCGAAGCATGCGTGCACTTTGAAACAAAAGGGCGCTTTGCGCGCTGGCCGGCACCTGGTTGTCCAGCGCTTCGATGTCCGACCACAATTCATCCATTGCGAAAACCTGGCGAACAACTGCAAAGGCGCGCGCTATAGTGCCGGCGTCTTCACCAGTGGCATCCTGGGCCCGAAGTACAAATGTCGGTCCCATGCGGTCGATAATGCTGTTGGAGAGTAATGTGGCAATAATTTCCCGGCGCAGCGGGTGCCGGTTTGAGAACCGGCCATACGGTTTGCGAATGCGTGCCGGAAAATAGGTGACTAAATCATTGGAGAAGTACTCATCTTCGGGCAAGTCGCTCTCAATGATTTGTTCGGTCAGGTATATTTTTGCATGACTGATAACGGTGGCGAGTTCTGGCCGCGTCAGTCCGGCGCCGGTTTTGGCGCGCTGTGCGATCACTTCATCGTCGGGCAGTGCTTCCAGTTCGCGGTCGAGCCGGGTCGCCTGTTCGAGAACCCGGATCAGTTCCGCGTATTCCATCAGCCGATCTGTCGCGTAGGCAGCGGCCATGCTGATGCCCTGCGTTTGGAGGTAATTATTCCGAAGTACCTGGGCAGTAACCTCATCAGTCATATCAACCAATAGTTTATTGCGGCGTTTCAACGACAAATTTCTTTCATGCTGTGCGAGGCTTAAAAGTATTTTTATATTAACTTCGCGGTCCGAACAGTCCACGCCTGCCGAGTTATCGACGGAGTCCGTGTTCACCAGGCCGCCATTTTGTGAGAACTCGATGCGCGCTTGCTGGGTCAGTCCGAGATTACCGCCTTCACCGATGACTTTGCAGCGCAATTCATTGCCATTTACGCGGACCGCGTCATTGCTTCGATCGCCCGCATCACCTTGTGATTCTCCGGAAGACTTGACATAGGTGCCGATACCACCATTCCAGAGCAGGTCGACTTGCATGCACAAAATTAAACGAATCAATTCCGGTGGGCTTACAGACTGCTGCTGTGTATCGAGCATAGTGCGAACCGCGGAATTTAAATTGATGCGTTTGGATTGCCGGTCGAACACGCCACCGCCGCTGGATAGCAGTCTGGTGTCATAGTCCGTCCAGGAGGAACCGGATTTTCTGAATAATCTTTGTCTTTCTTTGTAGCTTGCCGCCATATCGGGATCCGGATCGAGGAAAATATGGCGATGGTTAAAAGCAGCAAGCAGCTGGATATTTTTTGATAAAAGCATGCCGTTGCCAAATACGTCACCTGCCATATCACCGATACCAGCCACCGTGAAAGGCGTGGTCTGTATATCGGTGCCCAGTTCCCTGAAGTGCCGTTTTACTGCTTCCCAGGCGCCGCGTGCGGTAATGCCCATCTTTTTATGGTCGTAGCCGGATGATCCGCCTGAAGCAAACGCATCCTGCAGCCAGAAATCGTATTCGGCAGCAACGGCGTTGGCCGTATCGGAAAATGTCGCCGTGCCTTTGTCGGCTGCAACCACGAGATAGGCGTCGTCCTTGTCTATCCGCACGACGTTTGGTGGCGGAATGATTTTGTTGTCGATGATGTTGTCGGTGATATCGAGCAGCCCGCGTATAAACGTACGGTAGACGTCGATGGCGGCCCATTGGTCGCGGTCCGGGATGCGTTGGGGTTTTATAACGAAGCCGCCCTTGGCGCCGGTCGGAATGATGATGGCGTTTTTGACGACCTGCGCTTTCATCAGTCCCAGTACCTCGGTGCGAAAATCTTCCTTGCGATCCGACCACCGCAGTCCGCCGCGGGCAACGTAACCGGAGCGCAGGTGGATGCCTTCCATATACGGGGAATAAACAAATATTTCGAACATGGGGCGTGGCTCGGGAAGGCCGGGGATGCGCGACGGGTCCAGCTTGACTGAAAGATAACCAGAGGGCCGGTTTTCGACAGGCGTGCCCAGCAAGACATGGAAGTAGTTTGTGCGCAACGTGGCTTGAAGTGCGGCTTCGAAAATTCTTAGTATCCGGTCGATGTCGAGACTGTTGACCTGCTCAAGTGCCGTCGTCAGTTCCTGCGATAGTCTTTTCGTTTCGGTTGTTCTCTTTTTTTGCGAATAATGAGGTGACAAACGGCTCTTGAAAAATTGTACGAACAAACTGGCGATGCCAGGATGATCACACAGCACATCGGCCATGTACGCTGCGCTAAACGGTGAACCTGTTTGCACCAGGTAGCGGCAGTAAGTTCGAAGAATGACGACTTCTTTCCAGTCCAGGCTTGTCAGCCAGATCAATCGATTCAGACTGTCATCTTCAGCATCGCCCTCAAGGACTGCGCGGAACGCTTCCTTGAAGCGATGTGCAAGGTCTTTGAAATCGAGGGTCTCGACATCTGGCGGCAGGATCTCGACGTCTTGCAGCGATATAATCGTGCCGTCGACCTCGGCTAATTCATAAGGCCGTTCACTGGTCACCGAAAGGCCGAAGTTTTCCAGTATGGGCAGCACACGTGACAGCGGCAGCAAGTCATCAGCCCGGATCAGCTTGAATCGCAGGCAATTGTCATCGCCCCGCAGTGACTCGCACAGGCGAAATTGCAGGTTGCTGTCACCCGAGACGATTCGGTCAATGAAAGGGATGTCACTGCTGGCTTCGACTGCGTCAATGTCTTCCCGGTAGGCGACGGGGAATGCCTGGCCATAGCGCCGTAACAAGTCATCGCCGCGTCGGACACCGTACTCATTCAGAAGGGCGGCCTGGAGCCGGTCGTGCCAGTTAACTACGGCGTCAGCAATCAGTTTTTCGGCTGCGGCAACATCAGGTGTCTCTTGCTGGTCCGGCCGCACCTGAACAACGAGGTATAACCGGGCCAGCATGGACTCCGACACCGTGGCCACCGTGTCGATCTCTTCGCCGTTGAATGTTTCCAGCAGAATGTTTTCAATACGTTCACGGACCTGAGTGTGATAACGATCGCGCGGTACGTAGACCAGGCAGGAGATAAACCGCCGGAAAATATCGCGGCGGATAAACAGGCGAACCTTTCTTCTTTCCTGGAGACTCAGAATGCCCTGCGTAACGCGCACGAGTTCGGACACGCTGCTCTGGAAGAGTTCATCCCGCGGGTACTGCTCCAGGATATGTGTCAGTGCCTTGCCGCGATGGGAGTTCGGAGCGAAACCGGATTGTTTGAATACCTGGCTGATCTTATGCCGCAGCAGCGGTATCTCGTGCGGGCTTTCGCTGTAAAAAGTCGATGTAAAAAGTCCCATGAAGCGATGTTCGCCGACGGCACGCCCTGCTTTATTGAAAGCCTTGACGGCGATGTAATCCATATGGCCGGGTCTGTGTATCGTGCTGCGAGAAGCAGTCTTGGTGATGACCAGCAAGTCAGTGCTGTTTGCGAATTTCTTCATGGGGGGAGTCAGGGTGCGAGGCTTGCCCTGACTCCGGGGGCGGCTCAGGATGCCCAGCGATGTGCCAGGTTGCGGCACCAGCTTGACGGGCCTGGCAGCAGGCTTTAGTTCGTCGTAGCGATAGCCAAGAAAGGTGAAGTTGTCTGCGGCCAGCCAGTCAAGCAGTGCGAGACTTTCTTCAGATTTATCAGTTAAATGACTTTGCGGTTGTTCTCGCATCTTTTTCACGACTGCAGACATCCTGCTGGTCATTTTTTGCCAGTCGCGCACAGCTGCCCTTATATCACCGAGAGTTTCCCGGATTTTGGCGGCCAGCGCGTCGCGCTCGGATTTTTGCGTAAGACGCCGAATTTTGAATCGGGCGAAAGATTCACCGATGCCGGACTGATCACCGTTGGTTTGTAAATCCAGCTGCGTCAGGTGACCTTGGTTGTCACGGCGGGTGACGAAAACCGGATGAACGGTGAGTGCAATATCAGCACCTGCATTGTCGATTGCCAGTGAAACCGAGTCGATCAGAAACGGCATATCATCGGTAACGATCTCCACGATGGTGTGGAGCGTATCGTCGCTGCCGCGTGTTTCATCGGTATTATAAATTCGGACTTTCGGCCGTCCGCGCCGGCGCGTGACGGCAAATTCGAGATGAGCCAGCGCTTCGTTGGCCAGATGTTGTGGATCTGAGTCTTTCAGATCATCGATGTCGAGGTCGCGGTAATATTCGCGAATAATCGGACCTGCAGGGATGCCGGGGAGTACATTAGTACCGGCAGCCCTGGCGACCGCTGTAAGCAGAACACCGCGCTGTTCGCTGGTCCTGCGTTGTCTGATGCTGGATCGTCCGGATTGTCTGGTCACGCAAATCTTCCAGGTTGCTCGTTTGTCGGAGAGTGCTGCGCTATCTCGCTGCTATCCTCGCCAGTGCTTGGGTTGTGTGTCAAGGGACGTGAGCCGTGGCGAGGTAGTCGAGCGACTGCATTTCCTGCAGTCGGCTGCGAGTGCGTTTGAATTCATGGGTTAGATGAGTGCCCATGTAAACGTTTTCCAGTGAAACTTCTGCAGAAATAATCAGTTTCACGCGTCGATCGTAGAATTCATCGACCAGGGCGATAAACCGGCGCGCCTGATTTTCCTTGAATTCATCAAGAATCGGGACACCCGACAAAATCACGGTCTGGAAACAGCGTGCGATCTCAATGTAGTCATCCTGGCTTCGCGGACCGTCACAGAGTTCCTTAAAACTGAACCAGACGATTCCGTCGGCTCTGCGGATAGTGTTGAGGTGTCGGCCGAGAACTTCCATTGTCTGGCCGTGTGTGCCGGCATCCGGCGCAATATCGGAGAAACACCTGGCCAGATGTTTCCGGGACGGTTCGTCCAGTGGCGTGTGATAAATCTCCGCTCGTTCCAGTATGCGCAGACGGTAGTCAGTATCGCCGTCTATCTGCAGCACTTCAGTTCGTTGTTTCAGCAGCTTGATAGCGGGAAGAAATTGCTGTCGCTGCAAGCCATCGGCATAGAGCTCATCGGGAGGAACATTAGAGGTGGCGACCAGTGTCACGCCGCGATCAAACAGAGCCTTGAACAGTTTGCCCAGGATCATGGCATCAGCGATGTCCGAGACGAAAAATTCATCGAAACAAATCACACGCGCCTGCCGGCTGAGATCTTCGGCTACGATGTCCAGCGGGTCCTGGTGATGATCAAGTTCTTTCAGGCGCGTGTGTACGCGATACATCAGCCGGTGAAAATGGAACCGCAGTTTTTCATCCAGAGGCAGATTGTCGAAAAACAGGTCCATCATGAAGGTCTTGCCGCGTCCGACATCGCCCCACAGGTAGATGCCGCGAATCGATGACGCCGGGCGGGCCCCGACAAGCCGCCTGAGTCGCATGCCCCAGCTGTCGGCAGCCGGTCCGTCCACCAGTTCGCCGGCGATTCGCTGCAGGCTTCCGATGGCGCGAATCTGCGCTTCATCAGCGGAATATCCTTGCTCCTTCAGAGTTTTCTGATAGCGGGCGTGAAGATCCATTCACTTAAATAGTATTTGATGAGGGTGGTGACACTGTACCAAATGACGTGCTTATTAATCATGCTCCCGGCTGCGGGCGGGTCCCGTCATGACTGAGTGCTACAATGCGCTCCCAAAAATTTAGCCGGGATACAGATGTCTGAACGCGATTCCATGGAGTTTGATGTGGTCATTGTCGGCGCCGGGCCTTGCGGACTCGCCGCTGCCTGCCGGCTCATGCAGCTCGCCGCCGATGCCGATCATGAGATCAGTGTTTGCATTGTCGAAAAAGGCGCCGAGATTGGCGCTCATATCTTGTCCGGCGCCGTATTTGAGCCGCAGCCGCTCGATGAGTTGTTTCCGGACTGGCGCGAGCAGGGTGCGCCCGTCGATGTGCCGGTCAAGGCGGACGAGTTTTATTACCTGACCAGTGAGACAGGCGCCTGGCAAGTGCCGGACTTCTTTGTGCCGCGCCCGGCACGCAATGAAGGCAATTACATCATCAGCCTCGGCGAGCTGTGCAAGTGGCTCGGTGCGCAGGCCGAAGGGCTGGGCGTCAATTTATTTCCGGGATTTGCCGCCGCCGAAATTCTGTATGACGGGACGCGTGTGGCGGGTGTTGCAACCGGTGATATGGGTCGAAATGCAGCGGGCGAACCCAAGGCTAATTTCGAGGCGGGCTACGAACTTCGAGCCCGTTACACACTGTTTGCCGAAGGCTGCCATGGCAGCCTCGGCAAGCAACTGATGGATCGCTTTGATCTGCGCAAGGATGCCGATCCTCAGCATTATGGTATCGGGTTAAAAGAAGTCTGGACCATCGCTCCGGAAAAACACGATGAAGGCCGAGTTGTGCATTCACTGGGCTGGCCGCTGGGTAACAGTACCGAAGGCGGGGGATTTCTGTATCACGCCAAAGACAACCAGGTTCATCTTGGACTGATCGTTGCGTTGAACTACCGCAATCCGCATCTGAGTCCGTTCGATGAGTTTCAGCGCTGGAAGCATCATCCAAAGGTCAGCGAAATTCTGCACGGTGGCCAGCGGGTCTCTTACGGTGCGCGGGCTGTGAACAAGGGTGGCTTGCAGTCTCTACCGCGGCTGGTGTTTCCGGGCGGGTTGATGGCGGGTTGTGAAGCCGGGTTTTTGAACGGCGGAAAGATCAAGGGTTCGCACACGGCCATGAAAACCGGCATGTTGGCCGCCGAATCCGTGTTCGAGGGCTTGCGCGCCGTTGAATCGCCCGACGTTCTGGAGGATTTCCCGGAACGCGTCCGGCAGTCATGGGTTTATGAAGAATTGTACCGGTCCCGCAACTTCGGTCCCGCACAGAAAAAGTTCGGCGTGCTGATCGGTGCAGCTTTTACCTGGCTGGATCAGAATATTTTCGGCGGGCGCCTGCCATTTACGCTTCATAATCACATGCCTGATCACGCAGGCTTGCTCAGTGCCGACAGCGCGCCGCGAATCGACTATCCGCGACCGGACGGAAAAATCAGTTTCGACAAGATGTCATCTGTTTTTTTGTCCAGCACCCATCACGAAGAGGATCAACCGTGTCATCTGCAGCTGCGCGATGCCGATATTCCGATCAGGAACAATCTGCCGCGTTTCGACGAACCCGCACAGCGTTATTGCCCGGCCGGTGTTTATGAGGTGATTGAAGACAATTCGGGTGTGCGGTTCCAGATCAATGCGCAAAATTGCGTGCATTGCAAAATCTGTGACATCAAGGACCCGGCGCAGAACATCGACTGGGTCGTGCCCGAAGGCGGCGGCGGCCCGAACTACGCGGGCATGTAGCGGTTTCTGCGTAAAGATCGCCATCCAGTCCGTCCCGGCCAACCAGCGCGACAGACAAAGGTACCCGTCTAAATCCTTTCAACCGCAACTGCGACCGCCTCACCGCCACCGATGCAAACCGCGGCGAGGCCGCGCCGGGCATCGCGATTGTGCAGTCCATGGATCAGAGTCGTGATGACCCGTGCGCTCGGCCACCCGATCGGTGCG
>PVMS01145279.1_pt1 | contig 13157 bp, 11 predicted proteins | sample 1853461 | NCBI WGS metagenome assembly PVMS01 (sample SAMN08582032, study PRJNA380276) | Marine sediment metagenome, whole genome shotgun sequencing project. | isolation source: ocean sediment barecode stripped | collected 2017 | reverse complement strand
TCCATTTCATCCATCAGGTCATCGGCATCCACTACAGTTCCTTCCCTCGACTTCATTTTACCCTCAGGCAATCCAACCATGCCATCTGCCAGATGCTATAGACGTTCTGACCAACTATACCTAACTTTTTTAAGGACTAAGGCAAGTACTTGAAAATGATAGCTTTGCTCGTTTCCAACGACGTAAATATGCGAATCAAATTCTGATTCCGCATAGCGTTGATGAGCTGTTCCCACATCCTGGGTCATATATACTGAAGTACCATCCGATCTCAAAAGCAGTTTCTGGTCGAGCCCTTCATCTTCTAAATTTGCCCAGACCGATCCATCTTCTTTCTGATAAAGCACACCCTCATTGAGCCCTTCTAATATGATCTCTTTTCCCAGTTTATATGTCTCCGATTCATAGTAAGTTTTGTGAAAGCTAATGCCCAGTCTTTCATAGGTCTTTTTGAACCCATCATAAACCCATCCATTCATTTTCTCCCAAAGGGCCCTGACTTCAGGATCCTCAGATTCCCATTTTCGCAGCATTTCACGGGCCTCAGCCAGTATAGGAACTTCTGCTTCTGCTTCAGCTTTGGTTTTGCCCTCTTTTATGGCAACTTCTACCTGGGCCTTGAAGATCTTATCGTAACGCACATAGTATTTCCCCACCAGGTGATCACCTTTAAGTCCGGATGATCCAGGGGTTTCTCCTTCTCCCTCCTTTTGCCAGGAGAGCATGGATTTACAAATATGTATACCCCTGTCGTTTACAAGATTAACCTTTTGGACCTGTTTTCCGCTGGCTTCAAGGATCTGAGAAACCGAATGACCCAAGAGGTTATTTCGAATGTGACCCAGGTGCAGTGGTTTATTGGTATTGGGCGATGAATATTCGATCATTACTTTGGGGGCAGACGAGACTACTTTGGTTTTCCCGTAACTTTCAGAACTCAACTCCAGCTCGAGGAGCTGCTTCCAATAGTTCTGATCTACCACCAGGTTAAGAAAGCCCTTTATCACGTTGTAGTCAGATATAAGTTCGGATTTCTCTCTTATAAACTGACCCATGGTTTCGCCTGTCAACTCGGGAGACAACCTTGAATGCCGTAGCAATGGAAAGACAACCACTGTAAAATCACCTTTAAAATCGCGTCGGGTTTTCTGTACCTGGATGGCTCCTTCTTCCATGGAGGCATTCCAAAGGGACTGGACTGCTTCCAGTGCCAGGCTCCTGATCAAATTTTCAATTCGTTGCATGTTACTCTAAAATGAAGCACAAAGATAAAAAAAAGATCCCCTGGCGAGCGCCAGAGGATCTTAAAACTAAACTAACCCTAAAACTAAATCTATGAAAAGAAATGTAGAACTAAAGAACGAAATTATCTAATTGATAATCAATAAGCTTTCTACACTTTTATAACGCACAACTAATGAAAAAGTTGCGCTAAAACTTAAAAAAATATCTAAAAAAATGTTAATATTTTTGCCTTACTTTAACAGTTAGACCCCCTTGGGAAGCCAAAGTTTAATATGTCTGCTAAATTCCTTCATATAGTTTCTTTCAACATCCCTTATCCCGCCGACTATGGAGGTGTAATTGATATTTTTTACAAAATAAAGGCCCTGAAAAATGCAGGAGTGCAGATAATACTTCACTGTTATGCTTATGGCCGCCAACCTTCCAAAGAACTTGAGGATCTTTGTTTCGAAGTTCACTATTATCGCCGCACTTCGGGAATAAAATACTTCCTGACCTCAGATCCATATATTGTTGTTACTAGAAATGCAAATACTATGCCAAAGGATATCCTGGGTGACTCTTTTCCGGTATTATTTGAAGGCCTGCATTCTACCGCTATGCTTGAAAGGTGCCAGGCAGCAAATAAAACAACCCTGGTCAGGGCACACAATATAGAGCATAACTACTATCAGTCTCTTTCCAGGTCAGAGAGAAACCTGTTGAGAAAGATATTTCTGAGAACTGAAGCGAGGAAACTTAAACGATACGAAGGCATATTAAACAATACAGACCATATACTTTCCATTGCAAGGCATGAATCGAGCTATTTTGAAAGCAAATATGGAAATGCACATTTTATTCCTGCCTTTCATAAATTCCAGGATGTAACCTCATTGGATGGATCGGGTACCTATATTCTTTATCATGGAAACCTGGGCGTGCCTGAGAATTCTGAGATGTTTTTAAAACTGGTAAGGACATTGCTTTCGAAAATCAGGATCCCCATCATTGTTGCAGGGAAAAACCCATCCGGACGCTTGATTAAGAAGCTGGCTTCTTTTTCTCATATCCAGGTGGTTCCAAATCCATCAGATACTGAACTGGATAAACTGATTCACAATGCCCATATAAACTTGCTCTATACAGCTCAGCCCACAGGAATTAAATTGAAACTCCTACATGCCTTGTTTGCCGGTCGACACTGCCTGGTTAATCCCCACATGGTTGAAGGTACCGGATTAAGTGACCTTTGCACCATTTCTGAAGAAGGCAGAACATTGGAGCAATCTATCGACAGGCTGATGAAACTGCCCTTTACCTTAGCTCAGATTGCAGAAAGAAAAATGGCCCTGAAAGAATTCTCCAACAGGGCCAATGCAGAAAAGATCCTCAGGATCTTGGCTTAACCTTCATCTCCGTGGTGTCGCTCAGGCCTGTCCAGGATGGAGAAGATCAGGACCACAACAGCTGCTGCAGCAAGAACCACCATCAATGATTTGAACATGCGGGAAATAAGATGCTCAATGTCCACTACCTCCCATATTCCAAGAATAGCCACGATACTAAAGAGCAGTACCAGGATGGAAAGGGTATAAGCTATGGTCTTTTTTACTCTCATCTCGATAGATTTAGTTAACTGTTCAAATTACAGAATTAAACATCATTGTTCAAGAATCGGGCCAGATTATAGAGATTGTCAAATGCCTTGATTTGTTTTGATTGACAGAGGGTCCATCGCTTGACTCCCTCAGGGTTGTCCAGTTTAATCAAAGTTGTCCCGGAATCATCCACTTCATAGCCCAATCGTTCCATGGCGGTCCTGGTCCACTCATATTGAATTCCCTTTTCCCCTTCCAGTCGGATAGATCCCTTGGGGAGGGTGTCGTATTTAAAGCGCCTTGAAGCCAGATCGTACCTGATACCGGACTTTTTAAAGAGACTATCGAACAGACCTGAGATACCTAGGTCTTCAGGAGCTCCCTCAATGATCTTTCCCTGGTGAATTACCCACATTTTATCTGCGTAATGCATGGCGGTATCCAGGTCATGGGTTGAATAGATTACAGACTTGCCACCATCCCTGAATCCTCCCAGAAGCTGTATAAGCTCGTTCTTATTTGGGATATCCAGAAATGCTGTAGGTTCGTCCAGCACCATCAGAGGGGTGTCCTGGGCCAATGCCCGGGCAATCATGGTTCGTTGTCTCTCGCCATCACTCAGATGATCCAGTTTTCGTTCTGCAAAGGAGTTCAATCCTACCTCTTTCAGAGACTTGTCAATGAACTCCTGATCATGGGTGGTGAGACGGCCCATAAAGCCTGTGAATGGCAAGCGGCCCAATGATACAAGCTCTCTTACTGATATAGATGGCAATTGAGAAAGATGAGAAGATACAAAACTCACCTTTCGGGCCCGGTCCCGAAGGTCATAAGTATCAAGGTGAGCCCCATCCATGTAACAGGCTCCCTGAATTAGGGGAATCAAGCCTAGCATGGACTTGAGCAGGGTGCTTTTTCCGGTTCCATTCCGGCCTATTAATGCCACCATTTCGCCGGGGTGGACCGACAGGTTAATTTCCTTTAGCAAGGCCTCCCCCTTTTGATGGCCTATGGAAAGGTTCTTTAATTCTATGATATGATTCCCTCCTGTTTCAAACATCAGAGAGCGTGTGCTTTTCGATTAATAATCACCAGCCAGATCACCACGGGGATACCGATAAGTGAAGTGACTGCATTGATGGGAAGGATTCTCTCGGTTCCGGGAAGTTGTGATACAATATCACTGAATACCATCACCACCATTCCTGTAAGCATGGTTGCAGGAAGTAAGATGCGATGGTCGGACCGGTTAAACAGGTAACGCGCCATGTGTGGAACTGCAATTCCGATAAAGCCTATGGGTCCGCAAAATGCAGTAATAGTCCCTGCCAGGATGCTGGTTACAGCAAATATGATGATCCGGGTACGTCGAATCCTGATTCCAAGGGTGATTGCATACTCCTCGCCCAACATCAGTCCATTCAGGATTTTCGAATAAGCAAAAGTGAGAAAAAGGAGTGGTATAATGGCCCAGGCCATGATTTGTATCTGATTCCCGGTGACATTCCCCAGGCTTCCCATGCTCCAGATCACAAAAGATTTTAGGGCTGCAGCCTGGCTGAAATATTGCATGATGCTGATGATGGCACCCAATCCACTTGAAAACATGATGCCCAATATGAGAATGGTCATCACATCCTTGATCCTGAAAGAAACAAAAAGCAGCAACAGCATCACAGTGCCTGCTCCTATCCATGCTGCAATGGCAAGGCTCCAGGTAGCCACAATACCGGTGGCTCCTACACCAAATACTACCAGTGCTGCACCAAAACTGGCCCCGGAACTAATTCCGAGTACATAAGGTCCGGCCAGCGGATTTCTAAAAAGTGTTTGCATTTGCAATCCACATACGGGCAGTGCGGCTCCTGCCATCAATGCCGTTGCCAGTCGTGGAAGTCTGAATTTATTTAAAATAATGAGTTGATGATCGGAAAGCAAGGAGGAACCAGCCAGATGCCTGGCCATCTCCTTATAAGTGATTGAAACACTGCCCAGTCTTATATCAATCAATGCCAGTACCACAAGCAGCAGCAATAGCAAAGCCATAACAAGTAAACTACCGGAACGAAATTTCACACCCTATTTCTTTAAATCCTCAACAACTTCTTCCAGCTTAAGAAGGTCAAGCTGCACCTGCTTATAATGCGCTTTCAGCGTGGAGGAAGCGGCATCGGATTCTGGATGATTCGCCCTGATGATCAGGTCATTACGCAGCAACACAAGCTTGCCTATTACCTCGTCGAACCGGTCTTCAGATAGTCCATCCGTATAGTGCCTGTAGGAGAAACACTCCTGAAGCAGATCGAAAGCAAGTTTATTAATATCCTTCTTCAGGAGCCTGATGCTAGCCATGGATTGTGGTGTTGATTGTATTCAAAAGTAAGGATTATTTCAATTGCCTGTAGTAAAACAGGTGATGATCTGCCAATAAATCAGGATGAAAGACCTGAATCAAATCTGCCAGTACCAGATCCGGGCGAACAGTACCCGATTCCCAGTAATCGTTCCCACCGGATAAATTCAGCCTTTTATTGTTGTTAAAGATCATTTTGTCCTGAATGACCTCAAGCTCTGTAAAACGCTGATCGAAGTTCTGTAATTCGTTCAATGAGGTGGCAGCTCCCGGGTTGATCCATATTTGAGCCTTAATAGCCCTTGCATAAACCGATTCAAGGTCCAGAGGCACCGCTTGAGTTGAATGGTTATCTGCCCATAGATAGTCCCCGCCTGCATCCCTGATGAGCCTGGCAGCAAAGCTTTCGCCCCCGGCCATATACCAGGTGTCCTTCCATGGCAATCCGGTTAAAACCAGGGGTCTGTTCTGAATCGCGTTGGTAAGTGATTTATAGGAATTATATACCGAATCTATCTCCGAGAAAAAACGATCCGCATGCTCTTCAAGATCATAAAATAGCGATAGAAACCTGATCCATTCAGCTTTTCCCAAAGGATGAGGTTCAAGATAGTCGCCACAAAAGACCACAGGAACTCTCAGCTCCGCCAGTTTCTGGGAGGTGGCCATCACACTGCCATCCACTCCATACATAAAAAGCACATCGGGTTGGAGCCCAACAATAGCCTCATAGTTAAGCCCCTGGTCATATCCCACTTCTTTTACATCTCCATCTTCGATTCTATTTCTCAGAGAGGAGTTATAGATAAATCCCGTACCGGATACTCCTTTAATGGAAGCTCCCTTACCCAGCTGGTCGATCATGGCTACATGGGTGGTGGAGAGTGTAACCACCCGGCTCACAGGTATTTGAATAAAAGTCAGGTGTCCAAGGGAGTCGGGTACAAACTCTCTGTTCTTCGCAAGTACATAGGAGAAGGTTACCCCTTTACTGCTTTGCCAGGGATCAAATACATGCAGCATTCTGAAAGTCCCATAATCGTCCACCTCAAAGCCAGAGGCATATTTGGTATAAGAGGGTCCCTCCCCTTCTCCATTTGCCGAATCCATTTCAGTGGTCCGATTGCAGCTGGCAAGGATTAGCAGAATCAAAATAGACAAATGGATCCTCGTCATCGCGTTACAACTATTTTGTGAACCTCCTGAACCGGGCTGCTTACCAGATGAACCACATAGATGCCCTCAGTAAGAAGAGTTGTCTCTATCTGGTTTGATGCCCTCTGATAGAGAATCCCTTCCAGAACCAATGCTCCGGATAGATTATAAATCCTATAGGAGATGTGGGCTTTTAAGCCATCGGGTGCGGAAACATAGAGTTGGTCTCCAACCGGATTGGGGAAAAGTGTAAAGCGACCTGCGGATAGCTGGGTAGTTGGCTCCAATCCAATAGGTTCGTAACCTTTCAGTGTCATCACCCCCGTGTTGCCTGGGTCCAGCCAGGGTTTGAGGGAAGGTCCGCTCTCTCCATTGTAGTCCCACGCCATGCTAAAGCGGGTATAGTAGTCATCATAATTAAAAGCCTGGTTGTAGATTATACGCTCCTTCTCGTAGTCATATCCAATGGAATCTCCACAGGCAGCCACTCCACCACTCAGTGTGCCAATCAATCTCTGATCTGCATTGAAAAGGGGACCACCGGAAGAGCCACCCTGGGTGGAGCCTTCATCCCACCTGCGTATCCACCAGAATGAGAAGTAATGATAATCATCCAGATCATTATAGGGTACATCTGTAGGCTTGGTGGTCAAGGAGGGTGCTTCGAAATCGCTGGTAATCTTCTTTACATCTCCCCAGGGATGGTGAATGGAAGATGTGGCCGTGGTCTGAAAATCTGATCGGTCCCAACCCGCGTAGTATACATCAAAATCGTCAGGTGGGGTGAGTGAAAGTTCCACCAGACTAAAATCGATACTGTCTCCTACGCTTATTAGTTCCGCACCTGCAATGGACATATTTAAGGGGCCATTGGTCCCAAAACAGGCGGGACTCTCATAATTAAACTGGAAAACCGTGCGATCGGCATAATACTGTTTATTGATACAGTGCTCGGCAGTTATAATATATGGAGTACCATCATAGGTGCTGTTATTGACCAGGACTCCTGAGCAATAAAGGGTGGTGGTATAAATCCTAACCACCGATCGTTTTGTATGTTGCCAGTCGGCTCCCTCCTCACAGTTTACATCAAGCATACATCCCTGGGAGCATCCAAACTCTCCGGCAGGGCATATGGCCAATCCAGCGCTCTGTCCGGCCGACCTAAAGGCATGAGAAACAGATTCAACCCTGATCTCTCCATAATCGTTTACCTCCCCGGGGACCTGCATCTCAATAATCAACTCTTCTCCGGGTAAATGCCCCACGGGAAGCACTCTTGAAGATTTGTTGTTGCCCGAAGTAAATGCGCCTTTTACATGGCTCATATCCGGATTGTAGACAAATAGCTTAACTCCTTTCTCCAGCCTGTAGGAGTTTAAAACCAAACCAAGTGAAAGGGCTCCGGGTGAAATTATATGTACCCTCCATATTCTATGGCCCTCGAAGGTTTCCCAGCTGCCATGAGATTCAGGAGTGAGATCCACCAACCTCTCACGTGCAAAATGAAAAGATTTTAGTCGACTCGTTTCACTGCTTTGTTTGTCAGATTCGATCTGTAATGGATCAAGCGGAGGCAACACATACAAAACATCTGCAGCCTTCAATTTGCTGGGATCTCCCATGGGACTCCCAGGAAATTGGAGCTGTCCCATCAGAGAGCTAATCCCCAATCCAACGAGGAGCCCCATAATCAATAAGCTGTATTTGCACCTGATACCCATGATGTGCTTAAAAGTAGAGAATTAAAGCTAAAGGAGAAATATTTTTTACTTTTGTTTAAAAGCAATACCAGATGACTCCAGAGCAGGCCAGCGAGAAGATTGACCAACATAGAAAAAGACTTCAGCAACACAATTATAACTATTATGTTAAATCTGAACCAAGCATATCCGATCTCGAGTATGACTTGATGATCAATGAGTTGCAGGCTCTGGAGAAGAAATACCCCCAGTTTGATAGTGATAATTCACCCACAAGAAGGATCGGAAGTGATCTCAACCGGGAGTTTGAATCTTTCTCTCACAAGTACCCCATGCTTTCTCTGGGGAATACCTACAGCAAAGAGGAACTTTTGGATTTTGATGAAAGGGTTAAGAAAGGGATTGGATCGGATGTAAATTACTTTTGTGAGCTTAAATATGATGGGGTGGCTGTGGCCTTGACCTACAAGGAGGGAGCCCTGCACAGAGCCCTCACTCGGGGAGATGGACAGCGTGGTGACGACGTAACCCGAAACATCAGAACGATCAGAAGTATTCCTCTCAGGCTTCAGGGATCAGAATATCCCGCTGAATTCGAAATCAGAGGTGAGGTAATCTTCCCCACAGAGAAGTTTGCAGCGATGAACAGGGAAAGGGAAGCAAATGGAGAACCCGCCTTTGCAAATCCCCGGAATGCAGCATCAGGAACTCTTAAAATGCAGAATTCATCCATAGTAGCCATGCGACCGCTGGACTGCCTGTTCTATTACATTCCTGGCGAACAGCTTCTATTCCAAACCCAGCATGAAAGCCTTAAGGGTGCACAAAAATGGGGATTCAAAGTTCCTTCATACAATAAACTGGCCTGCTCAATAGAAGAGGTTTTTGAGTTTATTGACCAGTGGGAGTCGGAAAGAGACAAATTGCCTTTTGAAATAGATGGCGTTGTAATTAAGGTAGATTCCATTCACCTGCAAAAGCAACTTGGTTTCACGGCAAAAAATCCTCGTTGGGCCATCTCTTATAAATTCCAGGCGGAACAGGCACTTTCCAGGTTAAAGAGTATCGATTTTCAGGTGGGAAGAACAGGAGCTGTTACACCTGTGGCCAACCTGGAACCGGTACAACTGGCCGGGACAACGGTAAAACGGGCATCACTCCACAATGCAGACCAGATAGAGATGCTGGATATCCGCCTGGGGGATATTGTTTATGTGGAGAAAGGGGGAGAGATCATCCCAAAAATAGTAGGCGTAGCCAAAGAGAAAAGGGAATCTAGCAGCATCCCCTTCCATTTTATAACCCACTGTCCCGAATGCAATACCCAATTGGTGAGACAGGAGGATGAAGCCGCTCACTATTGTGACAATGCAGAGGGTTGCCCTCCTCAGATAAAAGGCAGGATAGAGCACTTTATAGGGAGAAAATGTATGGATATTAATGCAGCGGAAGCCACCATTGATCAGCTTTTTAAGGGAGGTCTGGTGAAAAATGTGGCCGATCTGTACAATCTGGACTACGATGCCATTTTAGGGCTTGAACGATTTGGGGATAAGTCTGCCCAAAACCTGATAGATAGCATTGAAGCGTCAAAACAGGTTCCCTTTCCACGAGTGCTTTTTGCCCTGGGAATCAGATATGTGGGTGAGACGGTGGCGAAAAAACTGGCTGAGGCATTTCTGAGCTTGGAGAAGCTAATGGCTGCTGATATTCAGACCCTTGAGGAGGTGGATGAAATTGGGAAAAGAATTGCTGAGTCGGTAATCACCTATTTTCAGGATACCCGGAATCAGATAATGGTTCATCAGCTGCGGGACCATGGCCTGCAGTTTGAGATGGAGACTGGTCCTCTGAAGTTGAGTGAAAACCTGAGTGGGAAATCATTTGTAATATCAGGTGTATTTGAGAAGCATTCCAGAGATGAACTCAAAGCATTTATTGATCAGCATGGTGGAAAGAACAGTGGTTCAATCAGTAAAAAAACTGATTACATTGTGGCAGGTACAAATATGGGACCAAGCAAGTATCAGAAAGCCCAGAAATTAAATATACCCATCCTGTCGGAAGAGGAGTTTCTATCTATGCTATCCTAGCCATGTAATCCATTTTTAATTGTATTTTTGTTTGAGTAATGGCCGGATTAAAAGAGAATATAGGAAGAAGAGTTCTGAAAAAGAAGTTAAAAGGTTTTGAACGCTTCAGACAGGTTCATAATTTTGAAACTGCCAAATCGGCTGTGATCCTCTTTGATACCATCGATCCAGACTCTTTTCCTGCCATCAAGGAGTTTCGGAAGTTTCTGGAATCTAAAGGCCTTCAATGTGACATTTTCGGCTATGTGGAGCAAAAGGAGACACCTCAGGAATTACTCTTCCTGAAGAACTATTCATTTATCACCAAACGTGATTTGAATTGGTACCAGAAACCCTCAGGAGAGGTAGTTGATTTGTTCTTCTCTTTGAATCCGGATATACTCTTTGACTTTACCAAGGAGGTCGCCCTTGAATTGCAGTTTTTGGTACAACTTTCCAAGGCACAATTCAAGATTGGCTGTTATACAGAGGAAGAGAACGACTATGACCTGATGATCAACCTGACACATCAGGATGATGCCGGATACCTCAGCGAACAGTTCAAGCGCTATGTCTCCATGTTAAACCCTTCAAAATAAATATGTTTAATGACTTTTTCAGATCAATATAGAGGAACAGGTGTTGCCATGATAACACCTTTTAAGCAGAATGGAGAGATAGATTTCACCAAGCTTTCATTGCTTAGCGATAAACTCGTAGATAATGGTATTAATTACCTGGTGGTTCTTGGTACAACGGCCGAAACCCCTACCCTCTCTTCTAAGGAAAAATCTGATGTGGTAAGCTGTGTGGTAGAAGCCAATGGTGGAAGGGTTCCGATTATGGTGGGTGCCGGAGGGAATGATACAAGGTCGGTTGTAGAACTGGTGAAGTCCATGAAAATACCCGGAGTGGATAGTTTATTAAGTGTATGTCCCTACTATAACAAACCTACCCAGGAAGGGATTTACCAGCATTTTGCAGCCATCGCAGCAGTTACTGAACTGCCAGTGATGTTGTACAATGTCCCGGGACGAACCAGTTCGAATATGACCTCAGACACCATGCTTCGTCTGGCTCACGATTTCACCGGAACCATTATGGCTGTAAAGGAAGCCTCCGGAAACTTTGAGCAAGTGATGGAGGTACTTAGAGACAGACCGGAGACTTTCCTGGTGGTGTCAGGGGATGATTCCATCACTCTTCCGCTCATTTCATCGGGCGGGGATGGAGTGGTCAGCGTAATTGGGAATGCATACCCCTCATTAATGTCTACACTGGCAGAAGCTGCCTTGTCTGGGGATTTTAAGAAGGCACGTGAAGTTCACTACAGGCTATTTCCCATGATGAAAGCCATTTTTAAGGAGGGGAATCCAGCAGGTGTTAAAGCCTCCATGGAGATCCAGGGTTGGATTGAAAATGTACTGCGACTGCCCCTGATTGGAGCGAGCAGTAACTTGTATCAGGAAATTACTGAGCTGGATCGTCAACTACACTTATAATCAACCAGCTCAACCGGGCTTGCCGTGGCAATTCTTATATTTTTTTCCACTTCCACATGGACAGGGTTCATTTCGACCTACTTTCTTTTCTACCCTGACAGGCTGTTGAGCTTGTGAACGTCCATCCTTGGTTCTTCCACCACCGGAGGGATCGTTGTAGCTGGTCATGTCATCCTTGTTGGCTTCAAATTTACTTAGATCAATCCGCTTGGGAGCTTCAGCCCGTTTCACACTGTTGGGATCACGTATGGGAATATGTGCCTTCATAAGTGTGGCTACCACATCCTTGTTCACCTTGTCGATCATCACAGTGAAAAGCTCAAAGGCCTCAAATTTATAGATCAACAGGGGATCCTTTTGCTCATACTGAGCATTTCGCACAGATTGGCGCAGGTCATCCAGTTCGCGCAGGTGCTCCTGCCATAACTGGTCAATGGTGGCTAGAATAATACTTTTTTCATAGGATCTGACCAGCTCTTTCCCCTCTGATACATGGCATTTCTCCAGGTTAGCCAGGACCTGAAATACCCGCGTCCCATCCGATACAGGTACCACGATGTTTTCATAAACCTGACGCTGCGTTTCATATACCTGGTTGATAACGGGCATGGCCTGTTCTGATATACTCGACTGTTTGCGTTTATAGGCTTCCAGCAATATCTCATAGATTTTATCCACAAGCTCATTGCTGTTCAAGCGTTTAAACTCCTCTTCTGAAACAGGAGACTCGATGGAGAAATATCGAATCAGTTCCAGTTTGAATCCGCCGTAATCCCCATCGGCATGAAAAGAGTCTATGATACTTTCGGTGACGTCATACATCATATTGGCGATGTCGAGGCCAATTCTTTCTCCATACAGGGCATGTTTTCTGCGCTTGTAGATCACCTCCCTCTGGGAATTCATCACATCGTCATACTCCAGCAGATTCTTTCTGATCCCGAAGTTGTTCTCTTCCACTTTCTTCTGTGCCCTTTCAATGGATTTGGTGATCATGGAGTGCTGAATCTCTTCACCCTCTTTGAGTCCCAATTTATCCATCATCCCGGCAATCCGCTCTGATCCGAAGAGGCGCATCAAATCGTCTTCCAGAGAGACAAAGAATTGTGATGATCCCGGATCACCCTGTCTTCCCGAACGTCCGCGCAACTGGCGATCCACCCGTCTTGATTCGTGTCGTTCTGTTCCGATAATAGCCAGTCCCCCGTCAGATTTTACCTGATTGGAAAGCTTGATGTCAGTTCCCCTACCAGCCATGTTGGTGGCAATGGTCACAGTTCCGGCCTTACCGGCCTGCGCCACTACTTCGGCTTCACGCTGGTGCAATTTTGCGTTCAGCACATTGTGTTTGATCTTACGGATATTAAGCATCTTAGAGAGAAGCTCAGAGACCTCTACAGTGGTAGTACCCACCAGAGAGGGTCGGCCAGCTTTGTTGAGTTGCACCAGTTCATCGATCACTGCGTTGTATTTTTCACGCTTGGTTTTATAAACCAGGTCTTCCCGGTCGTCCCATAGTACGTGACGACCGGGAAGACCTGGTTTAT
>PVMS01089937.1_pt1 | contig 13157 bp, 12 predicted proteins | sample 1853461 | NCBI WGS metagenome assembly PVMS01 (sample SAMN08582032, study PRJNA380276) | Marine sediment metagenome, whole genome shotgun sequencing project. | isolation source: ocean sediment barecode stripped | collected 2017 | reverse complement strand
GGTCGGGTCGGATGGGATAATTTTCAAGTTCGATGGTTCTAACTTCGAAGAAATGCCGTCTCAGACGATGGAGTTTTTTCTCGATGTCTGGGGTCCGAACGAAGACATGGTGTTTGCTGTCGGTGATGAAGGCATGATCATGTTTCTTGATGGCGATCAATGGACCCGCATCGAATCCAATACCCAGGAATTTTTGACTGCCATTTGGGGAACCTCGGACGAAAATATGTACGTCGTTGGCGATAACGGTATGATCCTGCATTGGAATGGAGAAGACTGGAAAGCAGTGGAAGGTTAGCGCCATGCATTAATGTTCTACTATAGTTTATATCCTCTAAGTAGTTGTAATAATTGAATAAATAATGTTAAATTTGTTATTGATATAATCGGAATTATGGTCAAGCCTTCCTTAGAAGAATTTAAAGCCAAAGCCAAACAGGGGAATCTGATCCCTGTTTACATGGAAATCCTTGCGGACTTGGATACTCCGGTCTCGGCTTATTTGAAAATAAGCGGTGGGTCGTTTTCGTTTTTGTTTGAGAGCGTGGAAGGTGGAGAAAAATGGGCGCGCTATTGTTTTCTCGGATGTGACCCCTCTGTAATAGTCAGTACCAGGGGCAGTAAGATAACGGTTTGCAAAAACGGTGAATCGCAAACCCAAACGATAGAAAGCGATAATCCCCTGGAAGGCATCAAGGAAATCATGTCTCACTACCGTCCTGTGGTATCAAAGGACTTGCCCCGCTTTGCCGGTGGTGCGGTTGGTTTTATTGGTTACGACATGGTGAGACATTTTGAAGGATTGCCAGAGGAAACTCTGGACGATCTCAATGTCCCGGACTCCCTGTTTGTCATCACAGATACCCTGTTGATTTTTGATAACGTCACTCAGACGATCAAGGTTGTCTCGAATGCTTTTGTCGAAGATGACGACCTGGATGCATTGTATAAGAGCACGGTTGAAAAGATCGAATGCCTGGTGGAAAAATTACGTGCTCCTGTTCCTGCACATGCACAGGCACCGGCTGATGTTGCCGTAAATCAGGATGCAACGGCAGAGATCGAATCGAATTTCACCGAAAGCAAATTTAAGGATGCCGTCCTGAAGATCAAAGACTATATAAAGGAAGGCGATGCCATTCAGGTTGTGCTTTCGCAGAGACTGAAGTTTCAGATCAAGCAAGACCCTTTCAATATTTACAGAGCACTGAGAAAGATCAATCCTTCTCCCTATATGTACTATCTGAAATTGGACGATCTTTGCATTGTGGGTTCGTCGCCAGAAGTTCTTGTTCGTATGGAAGGCACGAAAATCGAATTACGGCCTATTGCCGGCACTCGTTGGAGAGGCAAAACCGAAGAAGAAGACCTTGCGCTGGAAAAGGATCTTTTGTCGGATGAAAAAGAATTGGCAGAGCATATCATGCTGGTCGACCTGGGGCGCAACGATCTCGGCAGAGTGGCGAAAATCAATTCAGTGGTGGTCAACGAAAAATTTTCCATCGAACGGTATTCGCATGTCATGCATATTGTTTCCAACGTGAAAGCCGAAGTGAAAGAAGGACTGGACTGTTACGATGTGTTGCGAGCCGCTTTTCCTGCAGGCACGGTTTCCGGTGCGCCGAAGGTTCGGGCGATGCAGATCATCGAAGAACTGGAGCCGACTCGACGCGGGTTGTACGCCGGAGCAGTGGGTTATATCAGCTTCACGGGAAATATGGACACAGCGATTGCCATTCGTACCCTATTGATCAAAGACAAAACCGCTTACCTTGGGGTCGGTGCCGGGATTGTATCCGATTCGGTTCCAGAGCGCGAATTTGAAGAGACCATGAATAAAGGCAAAGCCTTATTGAAGGCGATAGAAACGGCGGAGAGGGGGTTGTTCTTATGATCCTGATGATCGACAATTACGATTCCTTCACCTATAACCTGGTGCAATACCTGGGTGAATTAGGGGCAGATATCCAAGTGTACAGGAACGATAAAATTTCACTGGAAGAAATTGCGGCACTCAAACCGGAAAAGATCGTGATTTCTCCCGGACCGTGTACTCCAGCGAAGGCGGGAATTTCTCTGGCGTTGGTGAAAGAATTTGCTGGCAAAATTCCACTATTGGGAGTTTGTCTGGGGCATCAATCGGTGGGTGCGGCCTATGGCGGGGATGTCATCAAAGCAGGAAAAATCATGCACGGCAAGACTTCTATGGTTTCGCATGATGGGAAAAACCTGTTTGCCGGCTTGCCCAATCCATTCCAGGCGACCCGTTACCACTCGCTGGTATTGAAACGCGAAACTCTGCCCGACTGTTTTGAGATCACTGCAACGAGTGAAGATGGAGAGATCATGGGCATTCGCCACAAAGAATTGTTTGTTGAAGGTGTGCAATTTCATCCGGAATCCATATTGACACTCGAGGGCAAAGATTTATTAAAGAACTTTCTCGAAATGAAAACGCAAACACCAAAAGACCGTGAAGATACAAGACGCTCTGCATAAAGTTGTCGAGAGGCAGGATCTGACCGAAGATGAAATGATTTCGGTGATGACCCAGGTTATGGAAGGAGAAAGCTCGCCAACATTGTTATCTGCTTTTCTCACGGCATTGCGGATGAAAGGCGAATGCGTCGCCGAGATTGTCGGCGCGGCTAAAGTGATGCGGGAAAAAGCTGAGAAACTTAATATCACGGCAGATAAAATTGTCGATACCTGTGGCACCGGTGGCGATGGTGGCTCGACATTCAATATATCTACCGCATCGGCATTTGTTGTTGCGGGAGCCGGAATCACTGTAGCGAAACACGGCAACCGGGCAGTATCCAGTCAATGTGGCAGTGCGGACGTTTTGAAAAGCCTGGGTGTCAATATCGATGCGGAAAAATCCGTCGTGGAAAAATGTGTCAATGAGGTAGGCATCGGATTTTTGTTTGCTCCCAAAATGCATAGCGCGATGAAACATGCCGGAGGGGTGCGAAAGGAATTGGCCTTCAGGACGATTTTTAATCTTCTGGGACCTTTGACCAACCCCGCCGGAGCGCATGCCCAGGTGATAGGGGTTTTTGATGCGAAATGGGTCACCCCAATAGCAGAGGTGCTCAGGGACCTGGGTTCCGCCCATGCATATGTGGTGCATGGGGAAGATGGTTTGGATGAGATTACCTTAACGAGTAGGACTAAGATAGCTCATCTAAATAATGGAAAAGTAATAGAAAAAACTATTAGTCCCGAGGAGTTTTCGTTGTCGTCCTGTAAGTTGCAAGACCTTCGGGGAGGTTCTCCAGAGGAAAATGCAGGAATTATCCGTCAGGTTTTAGCGGGTGAATCCGGTCCTAAACTGGATATTGTTTTAATCAACGCCGCCGCCACGATTCACGCTTCCGACAAAGCCTCTTCATTGCAAGAGGGTTTGGAGCTTGCACGAGAATCGATTCGATCTGGTGCGGCCAATCAGAAACTCGATGATTTATGTCGAGTCAGTAAATCCTGAACAAAATAGAAAATGGCTAATATTCTCGATAAAATATTTGAAGATAAAAGGGATGAATTGAGTGGAACCAAACGATCTGTTCCATTGTCCGAACTTAAATCCAGGATTGGCGACCAGGCTCCGGTGAAGGATATCTTTAAAGCGCTGAGATCTGGACCAGGGTCAAAAATCATTGCTGAAATAAAACGTCGGACGCCATTCAAGGGTGAATTGCGGCAAGATATCGGGTCGATGGAAATCGCACAAGCTTATGCCGATGGCGGTGCCGCGGCGATATCTATATTGACCGAGTCAAGTCATTTCGGCGGCAGTCTGAGCGTATTGAGTCAGGCGAAAAGGGAAGTGGATATCCCTCTATTGCGCAAGGATTTTATTTTTGACGAGTACCAGGTTTATGAATCACTGGCGTTCGGGGCGGATTTCTTTCTGCTGATCGCTACCTGGCTGGATACGAATCATATGGCCGATCTGTTGGATTTGGGGGAAGAGTTGGGAATTCCGGCTCTGGTAGAAACGCATGACGAGTTGGATGTTGAAAGAGCCTTTTCTTCTGGAGCGAAACTGATTGGCATCAACAACCGGGATTTGACCTCAGGTAAAACAGATTTGGGGGTTTCCCAAAGGCTGATTAAAGTGGCAAAATCGATCCCAGAGAGTACTGTGGTTTGCGAGAGTGGAATTCGGACGCATGAGGACATTGAGGGTTTGGAAAAACTCGGAGCCCACGCATTTTTAATCGGCGAAAGCTTGATGACCGCAGAAAATATTGGGGAAAAATTAAAAGGATTTGTAGGCAATGGCAACTCCTCGACCGTTGGTTAGAGTTAAAGTTTGTGGCATGACCAGCCTGGAAGATACTATGCTGGCCGTGCGGGCAGGCGCCGATGCCGTTGGCTTTATTTTTTATGAAAAAAGCCCACGTGCTGTGAAACAAAAGCTGGTGAAGGAGATCATTGCAGCCCTGCCGCCTTTTGTGGAAACTGTGGGGGTCTTTGTTAACGAAGAGTTTGATAAGGTCAACAAGATCGCCGAAGCGTGTGGTTTGCATAGCGTTCAGTTGCACGGGGATGAATCGCCGGCCTATTGCAAGAAAATGCATCGGCATGTGATCAAAGCCATACGGGTTAAGGATGAGGACAGCCTGAAGCCGCTGAGCAAATATTCTGTCACCGCCTTTTTGTTGGATACTTATTCAGAAGGCGAACAGGGCGGGACCGGAAAAACTTTCGATTGGAATCTTGTGCACCGGGCTAAAAAGTCCGGCCCGGTTATCCTGGCAGGAGGTTTAGGGCCCAACAATGTGCGGTCTGCTATCGAAAGAGTGCGGCCTTATGCCGTGGATGTTTGTTCTGGTGTTGAAAAGTCTCCCGGCGTAAAAAATCCTGAAAAAGTAAATGCGTTTATACAATCCGTCAAAAAATTTTAGAATATCTAAAAAGGGTACCTCTAAAAATTGATTTTGCCATGAGCGGCCCTTATGAAATACGGGCTAGCAAGTTGCCGGGATAGAAAATTTTGAATTATTAGAGGCCTCTTAAAAATATTATGGAAAAAACAATGCAATCCAACCTCTTGCCCGATGCAAAGGGCCACTTTGGTGCTTTTGGTGGCAAATACGTCATTGAAACATTGATGCCAGCACTCACGGAATTGGAGCGAGTCTATCTTGAAGCCAAAGCCGATCCAGAGTTTCAGCGCGAATTAAACGATTACCTGAAACATTATGTTGGGCGACCCACATCACTTTATTTTGCAAAAAACCTGACCCGTATTGGTGGTGGCGCTAAAATATATTTAAAACGCGAAGACCTCAACCATACCGGGGCGCATAAGATCAACAATACGATTGGCAGTGCGTTGCTTGCCTTGCGAATGGGTAAAAAACGCGTGATCGCAGAAACCGGAGCTGGTCAGCATGGGGTTGCGACTGCGACAGCAGCTTCTTTATTTGGCCTGGAGTGTGAGGTATTTATGGGCGAGGAAGACATCCGTCGCCAGTCCTTGAACGTTTTTCGCATGCGTTTATTGGGAGCCAAGGTGATCCCTGTGAGCAGTGGCACTAAGACTTTAAAAGATGCCACCAGCGAAGCAATCCGTAATTGGATCACCACCGTGGAATCGACGCATTATATTATTGGTTCGGTGGTGGGGCCACATCCTTACCCGATGATCGTCAGAGATTTTCAACGCATCATTGGCGAGGAAACTCTCGAACAAATGCAATCAGCCGAAGGCAGATTGCCCGATGCTTGTATCGCTTGTGTTGGTGGCGGCAGTAATTCCATGGGCTTGTTTCATCCATTTATCGATCATGAATCCGTTCGATTGATAGGTGTAGAAGCCGCAGGACATGGCATTGATTCCGGTAAACACGGTGCAACTCTCGGGCACGGTCGTGCAGGTGTCCTGCATGGGATGATGAGTTACTTGCTTTATGATAATGATGGACAAATTACCGAAGCGCATTCTATTTCGGCTGGACTGGACTATCCCGGTGTGGGATGTGAACATAGTTACATGAAGGAAACTGGCCGGGCTGAATATGTTTCCATTACAGATGAAGAAGCGATGGAAGGTTTCCAATTATTGTCGCGGGAAGAGGGCATTATCCCGGCATTGGAGTCTGCCCATGCCATTGCGCAAGTGATGAAACTGGCACCGAAAATGAAGAAAGATAAAATCATTGTAGTTTGTTTGTCGGGTCGAGGAGACAAGGACGTGAATCAAGTTGCAGATCGAATGGGGGTGGAGCTGTGAGCCGTATCCAGGAACGTTTTTCCTCCCTGAAAGAAAATGAAAAAGCATTGGTGGCTTTTATCACTGCCGGTGATCCCGATCTTGAAACGACTAAAACCATGTTTAAAGTCATCGAGGACAATGGTGCTGACATCATTGAAATTGGTGTGCCATTTTCTGATCCCCTGGCCGATGGCCCGGTCATACAGGCATCTGCCTACCGTTCCTTGCTGAATGGTACGACCTTGAAAAAAATCATTCAAATGGTTAAAGAGATTCGCCATGGCTCCGAATTGCCAATCGTCCTCATGACCAGTTTCAATCCAGTTTACTCTTATGGCCAGGAGGCTTTTGTTCGGGATGCTGTGGAGGTTGGAGTGGATGGCGTGATCATCCCGGACTTACCACCGGAGGAAGCCGGAGAATTCCTCAGCCTCGCAAATGCAAAGAATCTTGATACAATATTTCTGTTGGCTCCGACCAGTACCGTGGACCGGATAAAAATGGTTGGTGATCTTAGTCGAGGATTTATTTACTACATTTCGTTGACGGGGACCACTGGCGTGAAGGGAACGCTTTCAACGGACCTGAGCGAAAAAACGGCCATGATAAAATCTAATGTAGATCAACCCGTGCTGGTAGGCTTTGGCATATCTGGACCCGAGCAGGCAAAACAAGCATCGCAGGCGTGCGATGGCGTGATCATTGGCAGTGCCATTGTCAGGATGATTGCAGAATGCCAGGATGCTGAGGAAAGGCAAAACAAAGTAGGAAAGTTTGTCGCCGAGGTAAAGAAGGCTATCACCAACTAAAGGGCACCTCTAAAAATTGTTATTGGCCATGAGCGGCCCTTATGAAATAAGGGTTAGCGAGTTGCTGGAAGTGAAAATATTGAATTATTAGAGATCCCTTAAAGTTAAACGGTTGAGAAATCGATGGATCAAAAAGTATCAGTCATCATCCCCGCCTATAACGAAGAAACCTCAATTGCTTTGGTCTTGCAGGACCTGCCTCAAGGCAAATTGCATGAAATTATAGTTGTCGACAATGCATCCACAGACGATACGGCGAAAGTTGCCGAAGAAAATGGCGCGCGTGTCGTATACGAAAAACGCCGTGGTTATGGTTCTGCATGTCTAAAAGGTATTAAGGAGCTGAACGATCCCGACATCGTGGTATTTCTTGATGGCGACTATAGCGACTACCCGGAAGAAATCAGAAAACTACTCAAAGCGATCACCGAAGGAGAGCAGGACTTTGTCGTGGGAAGCCGAATGATCCTGCGCGAAAGCCGTGCGGCTTTGTTACCGCAAGCACGCTTTGGTAATCAATTGGCAGTGTTTTTGATTAAAACATTATTCGGTCACGAATTCACCGACCTCGGACCCTTTCGCGCGATCCGTTATACATCCCTTAAAGAAATTGGTATGCGTGATAAAAATTTTGGCTGGACGGTGGAGATGCAGATCAAAGCAGTACAAAAAGGACTGCGCATTCAGGAAGTTCCGGTGAGATATCGCGAACGTATTGGTGTTTCCAAAATCACCGGGACCGTATCCGGAACCATCCAAGCCGGAGTCAAAATCATCTATACTATATTCAAGTACCTGATCAAATCTCAATCTCGGTAGCGAGGACCATGCCCGGCCCAGAAGCCAGGGGCGGACAACGTCCGCAGGAAATATGAACAAGAAATATTTTTTGATGGATCGAAACACTCAGGCAATCTATGTGCGTGTGTTTTAACGGGTAACAGCTAGATCCCTTTGCAAAAGGGGGGGGATTTATTCCTCAAGATGTTTTTAAGATAATCGAAACCAACCGAATGAGAGGCATTGGCCATGCAACGAAAGTTTCTTCTATTGGCATTTCTGGGAATTTTTCAAATTATAGCGCTATTTAGCTGGATGGTACCCAGTAAGGCAGATGAATTTTACGATCTTCAGGCTTCCGGAGAAAAATCCTTATTGTTGGGGGAATATAAAAAAGCGGAAAAATTATTTCTTCAGGCTTTAGAAATTGATGCGGAGAATTTTAAAGTTTTGCGTGACCTGGCAAACACCCAAATCAAACTGGAAAAATATATTGAAGCAGAAAAGCAACTGATCGAAATATTGAAAATGCCCGCCTCCAGTGGTCGGGATATTTTGGTTTATGTGGATGGAGAAAGCGAAGGTCGTGAGGCAGAATTGGTGGATGAAACTGTCATGCGGATCGATCATTCAGCTAAGCAGAAGCCTCCTGAATCCAAATTTATCAAAGCTCCTCCCAAGGTGCCAGTATCGCATTACCGGGTGAATTATAAAGATACCGGTGAGATGAAGGTTCTGCCAAAGAGCTCCACCAGGCTGAAATACTTTGGTATTCCCAACTCGACCAGAGAACAAATCACCAGGCTGAGAACAGATATCCGTAAAAAAATTATTGCCAAAATGGATATTAAAGCTGAAGAAGAACTCGTGCAAATCGAAGCAGGCTGTTTCATGATGGGGAGCGAGAAGGGCGATCTGGATGAAAAGCCGGTGCATGAGGTATGTGTCTCAAATTTTAAAATAGGCAAATACGAAGTCACGCAGAAAAATTTTCAGGCAGTCATGAAGTACAACCCATCAGAAAACGTTGGCGCTGATCTTCCAGTGGACAGCGTGGACTGGGAAGGTGCCAGGGATTATTGCAGGGACTTGGGCCTGCGATTGCCAAGTGAAGCGCAATGGGAGTATTCGGCCCGAGCTGGTTCGCAAACGGTGTTTTACTGGGGCAATACCTTGACTGGGACGGAAGCTAACTTTTGTGATCGAGAGTGTGATTTGGCCATGCGGGAAGTCCGTGTGACTGACGGATTCCCTAATACCGCGCCGGTCGGGTCCTTTCCACCCAATGCTTTTGGGGTTTACGATATGGCTGGGAACGTGGCGGAGTGGAATCAGGACTGGAACAACGTTGGAGAAATATATTATCGGGTCAGCCCGAAACAGGATCCCCAGGGTCCGCGCCCAGACCTGGATGCCTGTAGCGGAGCAAATTGCGTTGGCTCAATTTCGGTGACGGAAAAAATGTTTCGTGGTGGGGGATGGAACCAGCCAGCGGGTGAAATGCGTTCAGCAAACCGCAAAAGTTATCATTTTCAATTGCGATCCAATGGCCTGGGATTTCGTTGCGCGGCGGATATAAAGTAATAAAAGAGTTTTTCCTGAAGATTTTAACGAGCGACTATAAGGCGACTTATATAATGAAACGATCCAATTTAATGAGACCTGTCGGTCTCTGGTTGATTTTCTTGATGTTTTTACCGATTCCAGCCTTTGCGGTGGATGTTGCCGAGCTGGTTCAAAAACGCCTCAGCCAGGATGGTAAGACCCTTGACTTGACCGAGGCGCGAATCGGTCCCCAAGGCGCGAGACAACTCGCGAAAATGGAAAGTTTGTCGGGCGTGACGACCCTTTTGCTACAGGGCAACATAATCAAACATTCCGGCATGAAAGCGCTGGCGAAATCGCCACATCTCTCTAAATTGCAACATCTGGATCTATGGGGCAACCTGCTGGGGGATTATGGCCTGAAGGCTTTGTCCGAATCAAAATATATTACGAAACTGGAGATTCTTAAACTCTGGAAAAATGAAATCAGCGATGACGGAATGGCGATTTTTGCCGAGTCGAAAAATTTCCTCAATATTCGCACGCTGATGTTGAACGATAACTTGATCACAGAAGAGGGCGTAGCAAGCCTTGCTGAATCGGCTCAATTCCCTAATCTGGAGACGCTCAATTTGTTTCGGAACGAAATCGGCGATGTCGGGGCAATCGCGCTCTCGAAATCGCAGGGTTTCCCTCAATTAGAAGCGCTCTATGTCGGTCAGAATAATATAGCCGATGAAGGAGCCTCTTCCCTGATAAAGACCAAAGCTTTTCCCAAGCTAAAACTCCTCGATATGGTATTGAATCACCTGAGCGAAGATGTGCGGGTTACAATATTCAAATACAATAAGCAGGGAAAAGTCCAGATCATCACCCGTTAGCAAACCCAATGGATTCCCATAACATGAAGGCGGACCATCAATGCTATAATGGGCCTTCATTTAATATCTCAATGGCAGGAGTTTGATCGAAATGAGTGCATCCTCGGTAGCTGAAACAGCAGAAAGAGCTCGGTCCTCTGCGCTGAAGCTGGCCCACTTGAATACTGAAACGAAAAATCGCGCTTTGCAGGCCATGGCGACGGCTATCGAGTCGAATAGTGCCGCAATCCTGGAAGCAAATGGCCAGGATCTTGAATTTGCGGAACAGCAAGGAATAGCCAAGGCTCTCATCGCCCGGTTGGCACTGAACGAAAATAAAATCCGTGGGATGGCTCAGGGAATTCGCAGTGTGGCCAAGCTTGCCGATCCTGTTGGAGAAAAGCTATCAGCCATGGAAATGGACGAGGGCCTTCTGCTCTACCAGATCACTTGTCCCATTGGAGTGATCGGCGCGATTTTCGAGTCGCGACCCGATGCTGTGCCACAGATTTCATCGCTTTGCCTGAAATCCGGTAACGCGGTGATCCTGAAAGGTGGAACGGAAGCACAAAATTCAAATCGAGTACTGGTCTCTATAATGAATGAAGCGATTGGCAAGATCGATGGCGTTCCTGCAAATGCTATTCAAATGATTGAAACGCGAGCGGAAGTCGCGGAAATGTTGCACGAGGATAAAAATATCAACCTCATTGTTCCACGGGGAAGCAACGATTTCGTCAAATATATTCAGGGCAATACCAAAATCCCGGTTCTTGGCCATTCCGAGGGCATCTGCCATTGTTATATTGATGAGCAGGCAGAGTTGCAGAAGGCCGTCAAGGTTGTACTGGACTCAAAACTGCAATATCCAGCCGCTTGTAATACCATGGAGACTTTGCTGATCCATCAGGGAATCGCCGAAAAGGTGCTTCCCGTATTGCTGGAAAAATTTTCTGAGGAGCAGGTGGAGCTGGTTGGATGCGAGCAGGTTTGCCGGATTACTCCTGATATAACCCTTGCAGATGACTCAGATTGGGATACGGAGTATAGCGATCTGAAGCTCTCCATCAAGGTGGTTTCCGATTTGGATGCGGCAGTGGCGTTTATTAATGCGCATGGGTCGGGGCATACAGACTCGATTCTCACCGAAAATCGTGAACGGGCCGAAACCTTTTTGCGTGAAGTGGATTCAGCCAGTGTGCTTTGGAATGTATCCACCCGCTTTGCTGATGGATTCCGCTATGGTCTCGGAGCGGAGATCGGCATCAGTACCAATAAAACTCATGCGCGTGGGCCTGTAGGTTTGCAGGGGCTTGTCATATACAAATACCAATTGATAGGTGATGGTCAAACCGTAGCTGAGTATTCCGGTGATCAAGCCCGGCAGTTTACCCACAGACCACTATCACCTGACAATAATTCCAGCAACCATTAGAGCCGGGGATAATCTTTTGTCGTTGGACCACAAACCCGGATTGAAGGAATGGCTGATATTTATTGCGCTATTTGCCATGACTGCGGTGACCACCTTTTTGACAGGAGGGGTGCTGTTTGCTATCAGTTTGTTGGCTATTTTGGGGGCACATGAGTTTGGTCACTATCTTGCCGCCCGAAAAAATGGGGTGCGCACCTCCTTGCCCTTTTTTGTTCCTGCACCCCCCTTTTTTATTATAGGAACCTTTGGTGCTTTTATATTGATCAAAGAGCCCATCCCCAACCGTAAAGCTTTGATGGAAATAGGCTGTGCGGGGCCAATTACCGGTTTCATTGTTACCATTCCAACCTTGGTATTGGGCTTGAGTCTCTCCAAAGTGGGTCCTCTAGTAGAAACAGCAGGGCTTACCTATGGAAGTTCCATTCTATTGGCGGTGATTTCTGAAATGGTTTTAGGCGTTTCGCCATTTTCTTCTGATATCACCATTTATTTACACCCGATTGCCCGAGCCGGATGGTTTGGTTTGCTGATTACGGCTTTGAACCTTCTTCCCGTGGGCCAGTTGGATGGCGGTCATATTCTTTATGCCCTCTTTCAAAAAAAATATAATGTGATTTCCAAAGTTTTTTTCATTCTGCTGATCCCATTGGGATTCTTTTGGTATGGCTGGTGGTTTTGGGGAGCCTTACTTCTGCTCATTGGTTTTCAGCCTGCGCCGCTGGTTTTTGATGTCATTCCATTGGAGAGGAAACATAAGGTTATGGGCTGGATCTCGATAGTCATATTCATTTTGACTTTCATTCCGGTTCCATTTGATATGATCTGATAAGTTTAATAAAAACAATATATTAATGGAAATAGCTCGCAAGAACTGCTTACTATTTAGGCTAAACCGATCAGCGTTGGGGGGTGCGTTTTAAGTCATTGATTTTAAAAGTTGTTTTATGCCTAAATTAAGGGCATAAAATTGGATGAATGTTAGTATTATTGAAATCAATAGGTTATGGATTAACAGCAAGGGAGGTGAGCCCAAAACCGCTACAATTGTATTGACAGAAAAGGAAATCCTATGATAGATTTGATGTATCCCTTTTGGGGTGCTGAACTTTAATCCTGACTCAGGATTTTCCGTTAAAAGAGAATTTCTTGGTTGCCATCAAGGTTTCTTTTGGGGAGTTTGGTGCCCCATTTTTTTCTGCCTATATTTTTCCCCTAAATTTTTTTTCAGTTTAATTTATATCGAGGGACTCTTCTAAATTACTACTGTTTAGATCATCAAGTCCTTTGGCTCTAGCTATAATTGTTTTCTGATGAAATTTGCCTCGATGCAAAACTAAAGGGCATCTCTAAAAATTGTTATTGGCCATGAGCGGCCCTTATGAAATAAGGTCCAGCGAGTTGCCAATAACAATTTTTAGAGATGCCCTTTAGTTTTGCATCGAGGCAAATTTCATCAGAAAACAATTATAGCTAGAGCCAAAGGACTTGATGATCTAAACAGT
>PVMS01179310.1_pt1 | contig 13162 bp, 17 predicted proteins | sample 1853461 | NCBI WGS metagenome assembly PVMS01 (sample SAMN08582032, study PRJNA380276) | Marine sediment metagenome, whole genome shotgun sequencing project. | isolation source: ocean sediment barecode stripped | collected 2017 | reverse complement strand
CGTGTATTTCCCGGAAAATTGAATGTGTATTTTGGATATATACCTTCTTTATACACTAAATTCCGGGTTATTTAAAGAACATGAAACCCAATTTCATTGGGCGGAAATCTGGGGATTTCTTATCCGTTACATCACACCCGTCGCCGTCGCCTGTGTTTTCCTCGCCAAGTTCTTCAAATAACCCGGAATTTAGTGTATAAAGAAGGTATATATCCAAAATACACATTCAATTTTCCGGGAAATACACGATATGTCAAAGTTTTCTAGGTTGATGGCCATCATGATGGCTACGGGGTTTATTTTGACCGCCTGTGGCGGCGAAGAAGGCAATGCAGAGTCCTCGATCCGTCTACCGGACCGGGAAGTGACTTGGGTGCGAAAAAAGGACGTACGAAAAACCGACAGTCAGAATACCACCGGCAAAGGCAAAAGCTCCTCCACCATTCAGATCAATAATGCACTGACCATAAAACTCGAAAAAGATGCGGCGGCTGGAAAAACCGGAGTCGTCATTGACGAAGCAAGCTGTCTCGCGCGAGTAATAACTCTGGATAAAACAAGAATGGCAGTGCAGAAAGCGGGCGGAATGTGGCACGCTTTTGAGCGTAACTCTGAAAGCAGACCTTATTCAAATAACGGCATGCAACTCGACAGCCAGACGAATAGAATGGTGTATGCGCTGGCCCACCTTTGCAAAACGTCCAAAGGTGTCCCCATGGACCCCATGGAACAATGGATGGATCACAACTTGAAAACCATCGGGGAAGAAGCGTCGATGCAGAAGTTTTCGGATGTTGCCAATGAGGGCGATGCCAAAACATGGGTCGAACATTTGGATAAAGCGAGGAAGAATGTTGATCGCAAAGTGGATTACCAAACCATCGAAAAAATGATCAACCGGGCGGAACCTATGATAAATACGTATGCGGAGCTCATGGCAAAACCAACAGGTGATGCCGAAATGCAGGCCTTCATTTCAAACGGGGTGACTCTGCTGAAAAGTCTCAAGCATTTCATCAATGGAGATAAAATCCTGGTCATGGCTGTGCAAGAGGATGACTCGGCACCGTTTTATAATCTCGAAAGCGAAATGTAAGTGGGCAACGTCTACAGGTAATATAAGCAGGATATACGGATTTGGTTTTACGAACACCTCTAGTAAACTAGAGGTGTTTTTTTTTTGCTGTAAAATCCAAAGCCTCTGAACTTACTCCTCCGGGGCACGAATGCGAAGGTCAAATATCACGGCCTCGCCGCTTACTTCGGCAAGCGAAGACATTTTAAATAGTAAAAGGCTTGATGGTATTATCGCTCAAGCAAGTTTTGACCATTTGCCAGCGGAGGCCACTCCGCGCACGCTAGTGGGCGGGAGTGGGAATAAACTTGCCGTCCTGGCTGATGAGATTTTTATCCGGCAGGGTGACATCTTTACCGTGGTGGGCATCCACATAGCCGATGACCTGACAAGCGATATCGTATTTCTTTAATACCTCGGTCACCTGCTCCACTTCGTCAGTGCCTTCGACGATCACACAAAAACCAACTCCCATATTAAACACATCGTACATTTCTGCATCACTCACTTCACCCCAATCCTGAATCAGTTGAAACACCGCCGGGGTGGGTGGCAGGGTGTCGATCACGAAGCGAATATTATCGCTTTCCACACGTGTCAGATTCAAAAATCCGCCGCCGGTGATATGCACCATCGCTTTAATATCCAGTCCGCTATCGATGAGTTCCAATATGGGCTGAACATAAATACGAGTGGGTACCAGCAGTTCGTCTCCCAGCGTGCGACCGAGCTTGTCTTCAAACTTGTGGACGTTTTCTTTTTGTTCTTCAGGCAAATCGCCAAGCAATATCTTGCGCGCCAGGGTCAGTCCGTTGGCATGCACTCCGCTGGATGCCAGTCCAATGACCAGATTGCCGGGCCGAACCTCTTTGCCGGTATTGATTTTATCAAGTTTCACATGGCCAATGCAGGCACCAATCAAATCGATACCGCTGATGACTTCACCGATCTGTGAAATTTCTCCACCGGAAATACTGATGCCGCTTTGCTTGGCACCTTCTGCCAATCCTATGCCCAACTGTCCGAAGACTTCCACATCGGTAAACGAGCAGGCGATATAGTCCACCATGCTGACCGGTCGCGCTCCGAGGCAAATAACATCATTCACGTTCATGGCGATGCAGTCGATGCCGATGCTATCGTATTTATGCATGAGTTCGGCAACGATAATTTTGGTGCCGACTCCATCGGTGCAAAACGCGATACCTTCGCCATTGCCCAGGTCGATGACATTGGCAAAATAACCAATATCCGCCGCCAGTGGATAACTCGGGCTGAATTCCCGCGTCGGCAATACATGCTTCAGTAAAGCGGACAGGGAGGTTTCGGCACCACTACTGCTCACGCCACTTTTGGCATATTGGGATTCTTCTGATGAATTTTTATCGCTCATAAATAAACGTTTTATTTAGGATATGGGAGTGGTTTTGAAAAAGATGCTGTCAATTAGACCGGCATCATATCACTAAACGGCAGGACTCGCAGGGTTCTTTCTGTTTTGCCACATTCCCAAAGTACAGATCAGGATATTCAGCCCCAGGCCAAGGATTCCTGAGTGGATTCCTGCCACTTTGCGGATGTTGCTATCTGCGAGACCCAGATCTCCAGCCCAGGTTAATCCGAAGGTGAGCAGGATGCCGGCGATGATCGCCAGGATGACGGTGCGGGTATTTAATCGGCAGCAGTGCAGGCCTAGCATGATGGCGGGCGCGCATTGGACCAATAATTCCAGTTTGATGCTCAGCAGTTGAATGAGAGTTCCCTGGTAACCCAGGGCTATCCAGACGATGGGAATCATCAAAAACCAGGCGGCATATTTGCCAACTCGGGTGAGTTCTGCCTGATCCGCTTGTGGCCGAATATAGGGACCATAAATATCGCGAGTCAGCATGGAGCCAATGCTGAGCAATGCGGAGTCAGTCGTCGACATCACCGCCGCCAATAAGGCGGCAAAAATAAAAACAACAACCCAGTAACCAAACTCGGAGGCCTGCATCACTTGCAAACATAAGATTGTCAGCACAGTTTCTGAAGGCACGATGGACTTGGTGGTGCCATCGGGCATCGCCTGCATGTCCAGTCCTGGAACATGCGCGGCCATGAGAACACCGATCAAAACAGCCACGAGACCTGTGGTCAAGGGAATGAATGCCATCACCGCCAGGGAGCGTTTCAGGGTCAGAACATTACGGGCGGCGTATATTCTCTGGATCGCCTGCGGATAAATCGATACCGCCAGGCCGACCAACAGGACAAAGCTGATCCAATACCGGGCCCCATCGCCATCGGGTGGCTGGACTTTGTGCTGGGTCGCGGGATTGGCGGCAAGTTTGGCCACCGCATCGGGAAGACTGCCAATCTGTGTCAAAGCGAGATAACTCAGCAAGAGGAATCCTATCACTAATATGCCGCCCTGGATGGTATCGGTCCAGGCAACACTTCGCATGCCGCCAAGGCTTTCATATATCAGCATGACGAGGGTCATGCCGATGACACCAACCCACATTGGAACTCGGCCCTGGGAGATGCCCTCGAATGCGGTGCCCAGGGTTTTCATTTGCGCCAGGGTAAAATTGCACAACGCAAATACCATGATGAGGGTGATGAGGATGCGCAGAAAATCACTTTTATAACGGAAAAATATGTAGTCGCCCGGGGTGATGAAATTTTGTTGCCGACTGATCCGGTACAGCCTGGGAGCAAATACGACATAACCGACGATCACGGCGGTCATGAAATGCACGCATACCAAAAAACTCAAGCCATTACGATACGCCGCCCCGGTAAATCCTAGAAAAGTGTTGCCGCTATACTGGGTGGCGTACAGGGTGAGGAGCAGAACGAAGAAACCCATATCCCTGCCGGCGAGATAAAAATCGCTGAGTGTCTCGTTTTGTCTTTTGGTCCAGGCATAAGCGCCAATCGCCAACATGCTGGCAATATATATTCCGACCACGATAAAAGCACCGTAGCCAAACGGCAAGGCATTGGTTTCAGTCATGGGTCAATCAGAAATCGAATTTGTCGCAAGATAGTATGGAAGATTTTTTAGAGGACCTCTAATAATTCAATATTTTCACTTCCGGCAACGCCCATATTTCATAAGGGCCGCTCATGCCCAATAACAATTTTTAGAGGTGCCCTTTATTACTGATGATCGTTTTCCCTCAACATGTCTATAGGATCGTGCCAGATTCTTAGTATCACGTAGGCCGTGAACACGCTGAGCAAAATACTGGCGAACAAAGCAAAAACAGCCCAGGCCGGAACTTGCCACCAGTCACCACTTAGTGGCCATACGGGTACCAAAGCCACAAACAACAGCACAAATACCGAGCCGATGACTGGTTTGCGAATGGGGTCGACAAATTTATCTTCGGCAACAGATGGTTTTTGAACAGACTCGGGATTTTTGATTGTTTCGCTCATAGAATTATTTTAATTGTTGAGTGTGAATTGGAGAAAAAGGATGGGATCAACCGGCCTCCGGTTCCTGCCCCCGGTCACCCATTCCTTTATCTCCTAGGGGTAGACCCCCATTACTCTGTAACTGGCATAAATTTTTTCGATAGAGATAGCCATCGCCGCGATCCTGTAAGTATCGACTTTATCATTCGACCAGAACCGCTCGCGGATGTCTTGAAAAGCTTTACGCATGCTGTCATCCAAACCAGATCGCACCAGATCGATTTCCTGAGCTCCCTGAGTAATCTTATTTGACAGAGCTTCGGGAACCTTGTGCCCGGCACCTTGGATAGCTTGCAGGAGCGCCTCATTTTGACCTTCCTCATAACGCCTTTGTATTCTACCGAAGCGGATATGAGACAGGTTTTTGATCCATTCGAAATAGGAAACGATCACTCCGCCGGCGTTCAGGTAGACATCTGGAATACAGATGGTTCCCTTTTCACGCAGAATGGCTTCCGCCGCGAATGTCACCGGGCCGTTGGCGGCTTCCGCAATGATCTTGGCGTGGATGCGTGAGGCGTTTTGTTGGTTGATCACCCCTTCCATCGCCGCTGGAATCAGGATATCGCACTCCTTTTCCAGCAAAGTGCTACTGTCTTCAAAAAATTCACAATTGGGAAAACCTTTCACGCCACCATGTTCCACTTTGTACTGAAAAACCTCATCAATGTTCAGTCCGGCGGGATTGTACAAACCGCCATCAAATTCCAGGACGGCGATGATATTGACTCCATCCTCTTCCTGAAGAATTTTGGCGGTGTGGTAGCCGACGTTTCCCAATCCCTGAATGATGACCTTTTTCCCCTCCAGATTTCCTTCCAGCCCACTGGCCTTGACATCCTCTGGATGCCGGAAGAATTCGCGAAGTCCAAATACCACGCCACGTCCGGTGGCCTCCACACGACCCTGAATACCTCCCATATTGATGGGTTTTCCGGTCACGCAACCCATGTGGTCCATATCATTTGGTCGGTGCGAAATATAGGTGCTGACTATCCAGGACATTTCCCTCTGACCGGTTCCCATATCGGGCGCGGGAACGTTGGTTGCGGGATTGATGTAATCTTTTTGAATCAGTTCAAAAGCGAAGCGGCGGGTAATGCGTTCCATTTTTTCACGATCGTATTTTCTGGGATCGATCAGGAGCCCGCCTTTTGAGCCTCCAAAAGGAACATCTACCAGGGCACATTTATAGCTCATCAATGCGGCCAGTGCTTCGACCTCGTCCTGATTCACCATGGGCGAAAATCGTATGCCGCCTTTTGACGGAAGTCTATGGTCGCTGTGAACCGCTCTCCAGCCGATGAAGGTTTCGACCTCTCCATCAATTTCTACCGGAAACCGAACTTGATAAACGTTATTGACGTTGCGGATATATGCCCCCATCCCATCGGGAATGTCGAGAGTAGCTCGTGCCAGATCAAAGCAGAGATTAACGCTTTCTTTAAAACTGACTTCTTTATCTGGAGGCAAGGTCATGTGACGTTCCTTTAGGCAGCTGTCGCGGAAGAGAATTAAATTAGACTTTATAAAACAATTACTTATTATATTCTAAACTAATTTAATAAGGCTTACAATGTCTGTTAATATGATAGTAGGTAAAATGTAGGAAAAAGCGGGCAATTTCCATTCTAAACGATGGCATCAAAGCGATGAAGCATGTCAGCTATGCAGAGGAGTTGTTCAAGCAGGCTGATAATATTCGCTGGACATCCATCGCCCACCACAATAAAGCCGCTATTGTTAAAAAATTCAAATTGCGGCCCGAAGATATTATGGGAGCGGTCAATTAACGGACAACGCTCTGGGAAATAATACCGAAGGCGAGACTAACAAATATTCGCAAAGGACCTGGAGGGGTCACCCTTTTTAATTTACTATCATCGTTTGCTAAAATCTTTCATTCAATCCAACCTGATATCTCATTCATACTACGGTTGCCCACGGTTTTATTTCTTGATCGACCAGCTATTGTCTTCCAATTGGATTTTATCGCCTTTTTTCGCGTTGTCCCGGTTGAGGCTGGCAAATATTTTCTGGACTTTCGGCAGGTCAGATTCTGAGAAGCTTTCGCTGGTAGCGATGGTGCGATTCAGGATGGTCAATCGATCCGCATTTTCTTCGGCGATGATGGCTTGAGCAAAGGTATTAAACCTGGCGTCTTTTTTCCCTCGATCACAATCAAAATAAACCAGCAGGCCCTGGTTGTTTTCTCCAGCGCATCCGCTGGCTTTAAATGTTTGTATGTCGTCGCGGTTGAACTCTTGTCTCTGCATGGCTCTTAGAGCTTTCATTTTCCCGGGCGGAATCTCGGCCACGGTTTTTAATTTTCCTTCTTCGTCAACGGATCGAACAGAGGCCAGTAACATCATCTCATTGCCCAGCTCTTCGTAACTTCCCAGTATCTGGTTTTCCAGCGCCGTTTTTTGGTCCACTACGGTTACATTGACGTCTACCAGTTTGCCGGTGCAGGCACTTGCAAATAAAATCAGGATGCAGAGCAACAGGATGTTTTTTGATATGTGTTTCTCTATCATATTTTTTTTAGAACCAAGGCTGAATTTTTTGATCCGAATGAAATGCAGTTACTAATGGCCACTCGAATGGATTGTTCCCGGCCTTCATTAGGAATGTAGTCCATGTCGCATTCCGGGTCGGGGTTTTCCATATTGATGGTCGGAGTCAAAATTCCATTTTGCAGGGACAACAAGGAAACCGCGACACCCAGGGCTCCGGACGCTCCTTGCGGATGACCGACCATCGACTTGGTCGAACTGACGGGAATTTTCATGGCCTGACTGTTGAACGTTTGTTTGACCGCCAGGGTTTCTACTTTATCGTTCAGCTGAGTGGAGGTGCCATGAAAATTGATATACCCGATTTCCTCCTTATTAACTTTGGCATCTTTCATTGCCAACCAAAGCGCTCGGGAAGACTGTTTGCCACTGGGCATAATGGCCACCCGATGGTAGGCATCGCATGTGGTGCCATACCCAATCACTTCACCATAAATATGTGCGCCACGGTTTTCGGCGTGCTGTTTTTCTTCCATAATGAACATCCATGACCCTTCGCCCAACACAAAACCTTCGCGATCTATATTGAAGGGCCGCGAGCCGCGTGTGGGATCGGAATTATAGTTCACCGGGTTGACCCGCATTCTTTCAAATCCCGTCATCATCGCCGGGGTGACGCATGACTCAACACCGCCGGTCAAAAACCATTTTTCCTGGCCAAATCGTATGGTGTTGAAGGCGTAACCCATTGCATCCGTCGAACTGGTACAGCCGTTGGATATGACATGACTTCGGCCTTGCAAACCAAAATACATGGAGAGCTCACTCGACAACATTCCAACTAAGGAGTTGGATATGGCGTAGGGGCTGATTTTATGTTTCTGGTCACTAAAATATATCTCAAATTGTTTTTCAGAAAAATCAAACCCGGATCCACCAGTGCCTACCAAAACTCCCAGGCTCTCGAAATCTTCTTCCGAAAAGGTTTTAAGATCGATGCCCGAATCCTCGATCGCTTCTTTTGCGGCGGCTACTGCCATGGGAACTGCCCGCGGAAGTTTTTTTAAATCGCCTTTGCTGAAATAACTTTCAGGCTCCAAAGATTTCACTTCTCCGGCAATTTGACATGAGTGGCCTGCAGGATCAAAGCTTGAAATTCGATCGATCCCGCTGATTCCATTACAAGTGTTTTCCCAGAATCGTTTTTTCCCGATCCCGTTTGGACTGACGGCTCCTATGCCGGTGATGACAACTCTATTAAGCATTTTTAGGGTGCAACGAAATGATGTTAAAAAATATTTTTAAGCGTGGCAGGCTAATAATCATAGCTCGCTTGAGCAACTACACCATCAAGCCTTTTACCATCATGGTAACATAGGCATACTTTGTTGACAGGCAAAAGGATATGCCTGATCTCAATTGGGGAGAAACCACTCGACTCGCTTAATTCGGATTGAGGACTGCGGAGGTTGTTGGCGCTCGGTCTTTTTCCAGCTCTTCGACTATTTTGAAAGTGGTGTGTAGTCGATTGGTCAATACCCGCAAAATGGGCATCAGCGCTTGCGGTTTGTTATCTGCCAGAGATTCAAAACTCTCCCGGCTGAGTTCGGTGATTTCGCAATCTTCATGAGCGATCACCGTGCAGGAACGAGGCAAACCATCTATCACTCCCATTTCACCAAAAATTTCATGTGTTTTTAACCTTCCCAGAATTTTTTTCTATCCCGAGTTAACGATGTGGGAAACTTCCACAATTCCAGATTCAATAATATATACGCATTCACTGGCCTGGCCTTCGTGAAATATTTCTTCACCCTGTTTAAAAAATAGGTTTTTCATTTTGCATAACCTCTAGCAGATGAAAAGTAACTGGGTTCAAAATCAGGAAAAATACGACAGAAATAGCACCGCATGACAGTTTCAGTTTACCCGGAAATACAGGGTTAAATCAAAAAAAACAAGCCTTGTCTTACGCAAAACCTTAAAGACACAAATTAAAGATAAGAAAAAGATGTCTGCATGGAGACAGGATCACTACACTTTCTTGCGGCGATTCGTGATGATGAACGGATCGTAATAACTCGTCTTTGCAATTACAGCGAAGCAGTCCAAAAGAACATTGTAAGCGGGAGGTCTAAGGAATCTGCTGGGGATGTAATTTTTTCAGGAGTCTATCGAAGGGGCAACCACTTAATTTTGTAACTTCGTTTTCCTTAACTTTGCGCCTTTCCGTGATATTGCTCATTTTAGATAAAATTTAAATTCAATTTTACTGAAGAGTTTGCAGGTTTTGTTTGGCTTGTGAGTAGTTTGGGGTCTGTTTCAGGGCTTGTTTGAATGCTTTTTCGGCAGATTGTTTTTGACCGGTCTGGAGGTAGATTTCTCCCAGACTGTTGTGTATTTCGGGGTAGTTCGGGTCCAGGTGGAGTCCTCGTTGGTAAGCGATTTCGGCATCTTTCAGTTGCCCTCTTTTTTTATAAAGGTCACCCAGATTAAAATGTGCCTCGGCAAAATTGATATCGATATTGAGCGCGGCTTTGAATTCTTTTTCCGCCTCACTGGACTGGCCGGTTTTATTGTATAAGATACCGAGGTTGTTGTGGGGGTGCGGAAAGTCGGACTTAATTTGTAACGCTGTCAGATATTCGTTTTTTGCTTCGGCCCAACGTTTTGTTTTTACGTATAACAACCCGAGGTTGTTGTGGACTAGCGCATCCGAGCGAATCTTCAATGCTAACCGATACTGGTTTTCAGCCTTATCAAACTGGTTTCTTTTGGCATATAGTAGTCCCAGTCCGTTTCTCGCATATAGGTAGTTTTTGTTTATGGATAAGCTAAATTTATAATTGACTTCGGCCCAATCAAATTTTTCTTTATGAGCGTATACATTACCTAGATTGTAATACGCTGACGGAATTTGTTCGGGATACGAGTTGGCAACATGCCTCCATAAGGTTTCAGAGTTTTTCCACACTCGGGTTTGATGCTGGGTCAAGAAACTCATCCAGATGATTGCCATTACCGCCAAAGTCCATGCCAGGGTAGATGCGTAAATCGCTGATCGTGTTCTGCTACGCCGCTTATTCAAAATCCATATCATGCCTATTCCAGCTAATATAAAAAAGCCGAGTGTGGGTAGATAGGTGTATCGGTCCGCTGCCCCCTGCCTCCCCACTTGAATGACTCCTATGACGGGAGCAACTGTTACCAGGTAATACATCCAGACGGCCAGATAAAGGGGCTGTTTTTTTTTCCATCTCCAAACGCAGAACAGGCTGATTCCCAGAAAACCTAAAATAGCCCCAAAAAACGTAACATCGTACAGCGATATATTGCTGGGAAAAGGATATAGGGGAACCAGATAAGTCGGCCAAACTGTTTTTTGTAAATAAAACATCAGGCTACTGAAGGCGTTCAACAACCGGCTGTCCAATCCCAGGTAATCGATCGGTACCAATGCTCCACCACGGCTCTGTGCGAAGATAGTCATGATACCGCAAAGGAGGCTCAGTATAAAAAAGGGGATTTTTTCAAGGATCAGGAAAATGACATTGGTTCCGGTTTGCAAACGGTTAAGGGGAAAAGCATCCAGGATCAAAAATACCACTGGTACGGTGACTGCCATGGGTTTGGACATCAGGGCCAGGACGAACAAGGACAAAGTGATTATGTACCATTTTTTCCGGATAGTTTTGTTTTCTCGAGACACATAGGTGAGGTAGCTGATATAGGTTAGCAGAACGAAGAAGGCACATAATATGTCCTTGCGTTCCGATACCCATACCACCGACTCCACACGCAGGGGATGTACCCCAAATAGCAAGGCGGCAATAAGGCCTGCCGGATAAATTGTAAATGACGATTCAGCTTGCGGATTTACTGTGACTACCAGCCGGATGAATAAAATAAACACCAACAATGAGTTTAGGCTGTGAATAATAATATTGGTTAGGTGATGTCCGGCGGGGTCGATTCCAAATAACTGGTAATCAATGGCATGGGAAAACCAAGTCAGGGGATGCCAGTTGGCCATATAGTAACTGGTAGCCATCTCCCATAAGTTTTTCACATCCAAGGAGTGAATCATATAATTATTTGTTATATACGGGGGATCATCCCAGTCCACAAATTCGTTTTCCAATGCTCCGTAGAAAACCAGAATTACCAAAAGAATAAGAATAACCGGAATGGTGTATCGGGCAATGGTATTGGAAATTGCCATTATCACATTTTCCTTCTGATTGAGAAAAACTCCAAGGGGATTATTGGGGTGGAGGGCTGTCTGGAATAATTCGTCTTCCCTTAAAAACCTTGTTCTTTAAGGATTAAGGTGAAGAATGAATGCATTGTACATGCTACTACCGGATGAAAATAAACCTGGGTTCTAATTTAGGAAAAGTATTACAAAAACAGCATCACATGACAGTTTCAGTTTAACCGGAAATATAAGTTTAAATCAAGGTATTCAAAGAGTTGCTAAATTGATGGGAGGGAGTTGGAGCACAAAGGTCACACGCCCCATGAGGTCACAGGGCATTGGTTGGACCCTCGTTGTTATTTATTGTCCAGCGTCATTGATTCGATGAGCTTCTGCCGTTCCTGAATCAGCTTCTCCTTGAACTGCTCAATGCCACCGTATTTTTCCGTGTAATGGGCACGAATCGTATCGACATGTTCAATGTCCACACACTGGTCACCAACGATACACCTGCCCTCCACATCACACGCCCAAACGGGATAATCTTTTTCTACCTGATTCTTTATATCTTCGGGAATATTTTTGTTGTGCGGCAGACCGGCGTAGTTTGCGTCTGTGTCTTCTTCGATACGATCCAACTCCTTGGCAAGCTCCTCGATGGATTGGCCATCCCAATAGCCAACGGTTTCATCCCCATCGGCGGAGGTGATGCGATTGACTAACTCTGGGTCTAGTTTGGTTTCGTCCAGCGAAAAACGTCTTGGAATTTCTGCAGCCATGCGGTTTCTCCATCACATGTTAAGGATGCGTAATAATCTACACTAGTAGGCAGAAAACGAAAAGGAAAAGCTGTCTTTCCACCTGACAAAAATCTCTTCCTATTGCAAATGCAAAAATTCAGGCCTCCACAATTTCTGCTTTGGTGCTTAAAATAAAACCCTTCACATCTGTTTGCTCTTTTTCCGGCACCGAGAAATGGTTCAAAGTCGCATCCAAGTGACCCATGAATATTTGCCAATCACTTTCGCTGATTTTCATTCCCTTATGCGTGGTTGGCATGTCCCGACCTGTATACATCATTGAACCACCGGACGCGGCGCATAAAAAATCGATCAGCAATTGTTTCTCACGTCGGATACCATCTTCACCTCGATGCGCCCAAAACCGGCCTAATTGCGAATCGCCTATTAATCGTGGTAGAAGGTTGCCGGCAACTGCGGCAATCGCATCGTAGCCACCGAGCCGGCTATAAAGCGAGTTATCTTGTTCGGTCATTAGTTCATTTCCTCAATACAATGTTATTTTGAAGCGATGAGTCATAGCTAATCTTATCAAATCGCAATTTATTTTACTTGCCCAAAATTGTCAAGATTATTGCTCGCGACGCACCCAATGCGGCTTAACTAAAAAGTGATCGGCAAATAATTCAATCAGCTTACTTATGACGGGCAGGCGCATGACGCAACCAATAAAAGCCCAGGCTAAATTGATATGCCCCAAAATTCGGCCCAGGGCAACAATGCCTTCTTCTTCAAATTCATTATCTGGTGAACGATAGACCATGCGAAACAGATCGCGGTCAGGATGTTTTCGTGCATCCATGACCGCGATCCCTGAGGGATGCTGGTTCGAATACCAGGCCGCCAGGTCCCGGCAAAAACTACAGCCCTCAATATCAAAATAGACCACTGCTTGTTCATTTGCTGGCGGCATCCATGGGCGCCAGCGGGGAAACCAGGGACGCACATTTTTTCTGTATAAACGCCAGGAATCGCCAAATGTTTTTGTCAGGCTTTGATCCTGATGCCAATGTGCAAGACCAAATGAAAATACGATGGACATCATTCCCCGCTGGCGCCCATGGATGCCGCCAGCAAATGAACAAGCAGTGGTCTATTTTGATAT
>PVMS01070490.1_pt1 | contig 13163 bp, 11 predicted proteins | sample 1853461 | NCBI WGS metagenome assembly PVMS01 (sample SAMN08582032, study PRJNA380276) | Marine sediment metagenome, whole genome shotgun sequencing project. | isolation source: ocean sediment barecode stripped | collected 2017 | reverse complement strand
GAGGATCGCAAGTTAATTCGGGACGCGATACTGGAAGGCGGACTCAAGCAGCTCGATCGCATCACCGCGATTATCGAATCAACTGGCGCATTGCAGTACACGGCGGACAAAGCCAGAGAAGCTGCCGACCTCGCGATCGTGTCGCTGTCTGGCGTACCAGAATCAGAGTATAAGCAGGCGCTGGTCAATATCGCTGAGCTATCCATTCAGCGTCGTTCGTGACCTAAGCAAGCGGATGGATCAGTTCAATACACCCTGGCGAGTAACGGCTGCCGCTATTTACACGACACCGACTGATTCGCGTATCTACGGCACGCTGGATATCGATGTGACGGATGCGAAACGCTTTCTTGATGAGAAGCGCGGTAGCGGCGTAAAAATCACTATGACGCATCTTGCGACCGCAGTTCTGGCGCGTGCCGTGGCATTCGACGTTCCCGAGATGAATTGCTTCATTCGCCGTGGCCGCATGGTCGGCCGCGAACGCATTGATGTCATGGTACCCGTCGCAATTGGTGGTGGTGAGGGCGTCTCAGCAATTCTCATCAAGGATGCGCATGCGCGTACAGTGACATCGATCGCCGAGGAGATCCGCTCACGAGCGGAGGAAAATCGTTCGGGGATCGAGTCAAAGACTGCGCAAAACAAATATCTCCTCAATCGCATCCCCTGGCCACTACGACGCCCGGCATTTCGCTTCCTGAAATGGATCACGGTAGACATGGGCATCAAAATCGATGCGTTGGGATTGTCTGCCGACAGCTTTGGCTCGTTTGTCGTCTCCGACATCGGCAGCTTCGGTTTGAATACGGGCATGACATCGCTGATGCCCGCGGCCAAGGTTCCTGCGGTCATTGTGCTGGGGAAGATCGAGGACAAGCCGGTGGTACGCAATGGCCAGATCGAAATCCGCACCATGCTGCCGCTAACCGGCACGTTCGATCACCGCATTGTCGACGGCCTGCAGATTGGCAAGCTGGCACGAGGCATCAAACGCAACTTCAGAAAGCCCGAGTGGCTCGACGAAGTTCCCACAGAAGAACTCGAAAACGGCCTGTTTTCCCCGCGTGATCGGGTCTCCACGGAGTCGTTGTAGCAATTTGACGTCATTCTTCGTTCGATTCCCGGCCAGCCACAGGTGCAAAGGCGTCACCGCGGTATTGTTCGGCAAGCTTGATATATTCTTCCGCCGCCCAGCGCGGCCACGATGCCATCGGGCCAGCGAGGTCTTTCTTTGCGGTCGCAGGCACTCCGGTTAAAAGCGTCTCGCCGTCAAAGATCTTGTTACCTGGCACGACGGCGCCCGCTGCCACGATCGATCTTGGGCCCACGCGAGTTCCAGGCAGTACGACCGCGTTCATCCCGACTACAACGAGATCTGCCAGCTCGCAGCCTTCAATGACGGCGCCGTGGCCAATGGTGCAATGATCACCAATAATGGTCGGGTTCACGGCATCTTCGGAATGATTGACATGAACGACGGCATTGTCCTGGATGCTGGTACCCCGCCCGATCCTGACAGGACCGTAGTCAGCGCGGATAACGGCACCGAACCAGACGGAAGAGCCCGCTCCAATTTCGACGTCGCCAATGACTACGGCGTTTGGGGCGATAAATACGCCATCCGCAATACGCGGTCGGATACCGTTAAATTCATAGACGTTTTGCATGGTTATCGACTGCCTCGTTATTTTCTTCTCACCCTCATTGGCTTTCTTCGCGCGCTTCGAGTTCTCTTTGCGCTGCTTCTTCCAGGCGTTGCCGGCGGATATCCCGACGCATGCGCCGTGTTTGCTTGTTCGGTACGAAACCTCGCTCGTCGGCGTCGCCGCAAGGTTTGGCTTTTGACGGCGGTACGTCCATGCAGGGGCAGAAATCGAAGAAATTGGCTGGCTTCAGGTGAAAGCCGAGCCGCACTGTCGGCATCATCGGCCAGTCCTCAAGTCGTGGAATATGGTGATGACCAAACACGTACCAGACTACGATATCCTTGTTTTCTATATTGCGGTCCTTTTCGGTCCAGACCGGCAGCCCGTCCGGGCCCGGGTTTTGGTTGGGGAAATGGCCTGCAGGGTAGTTCTCCGAGCGCTCGTATGGCGTCACCCAGAGATGGTGATCAAGATACGCAGCGCGCTTCGCAATGCTCGATCCTTCCTGGAAGAATGGACTGACGACTTCAGTTGGAACGATCTTGTAACCAACATTGGTACCCATCCGGTTTTGCTCGTTTGGGTTTTGAATAACCCAGTAGCGAGCGGTAGCTACATCGTGGTCGCGCCGGGCGTTCTTCTCGGTTTTGAGTACGGTCGGAACCGTGTAGAACGCGTTGCCGTGCGGATTATCCGGGCCCATCGGGTCCGCCTTCGTCTCGACCTCGACAACCTGATTGCCAGGACCATCGATATTCATGTCGAGTCGCGCACAGAAGAAATGTTGGTGGTTCGGCGCGTAGCACCCTTCTTCCACCGTTGTTCCGAATTTCGAACTTTCGCCAGGCATTAACGCGCCAGTCTGCACGATGCCGATGGCCTTTACTTCGAGCTCAATCGAACCGTCCTGCCGGAAAACCCAGTAGAAGCCGTATTCGTAATTGCCGACCGTGCTAATGAAGGAAATAATGAGCTTGCGTGATCGGCGCACTTCCACTTTTTCGGTACGCATGTCCGTGTGCTTCCAGAGGATCGAGTCATCCTCTTCGTGCATACAGATCGCATTTGGAATCGATTCGATTTCACCAAACGTGTCCAGGTAGTCGAAGTCAAAGTAATAGATTTCGCCCAGGCAATCACAGCCGAGGGTCAGGGAGTTGGCAAGCACGCCGAGCCCGTATTCGCCGACATCGAAAGCGTTCTTACGATATTGCACCAGGGTCGAATCACCGTACGGAACCGTCATTTCGGCTACTGACATTCTATAGCCAATTTTTCGCTCTTTACCTTTATCGACGTCATCGTAGCGAACGTCGCGTAAGACCAGCCCTTCACGAACATTGAAATCGACACGCAGTTTCCATCGCTGCCATTCGACTTTCCTACCGTTGACCGTAAAGCTCGGTCCTTCGGGTTGGGTGATTTCAATCGGCTTGATGTCCTCGCGAAAATTGTCGATAAAGCGCCGGTCGTAATTGCGCATCTGCTGCGGCACGGGCACGACACCCGTGTCCTCGACCTTGACGACCTCACGCTCGTCAAGGTCGATCAACGCAGCAAGACCGTCCACTGGGTGGGCATAGTTCAGATCATCCGTCGTCTTGCGCACGTGGAAAACGGCGCGCCCCAATCTTCGTTCCGGACCGTCGTCCTCGTCGTAGTAACCAACGCCCAGAGGATCGACGGTGACCAGACCGCGTTCTGAGATATCGAGCCCACGCTTTCTTAGGGCGTCGGCCACGGGCTCGCTCATTTTAGCCGTAGTTTCGATCTCAATGAATTCGTCGGGCGTAAGAGATGGTTGGCCTGTCTCTTTGTTTCTTTCGAATGAATGCAGCGTTTCCTGCGAGAGCGAAACTACCGCATCGAATGCGCAGCGTTTCTCGTTGTCAATTATGAGTACGTCAACGAGCCGTTCGTAATCTTCCCCAGGCTCATACGTCTGCATGAACGTCTTGTCCGGCTCCCTCGTACCCACCACGGCGAAACGCATCCGCGGTCGAAATTTGCCGCTGTTATGAACAATCTGAACGGTACTATTCAGCTCGTCGAAAGTTAGCGGGTCGAACGGGTGCTCCTTGCCACTGCGCGGATAACGGACCTTATGGATCGAGTTATCGATATCATTTTTAGAGTCCGGCATGACCGTTCCTTGCAAAATAATCTTGAAGAACAACGCTGATTGCTGTTAATGCGCGCGGCAAGGCGTTTGCCTGGGTTGCTCCAAGCGGTATATATCGACGCGCCGGTGGCAACCGCATATCGACGAACGCCGCGCCCACGAGCATCACGCGTAAGCGCCAATGATCAGAGCACAAGTGCAGTTCGAGACGTCTGAGATCCAGCGGCATTATTTCCTGCTGCACCCGTGGCGTTACTACAATCGTTTCAGCCAGGCTCCTCGCCGCGCTATCGGCGTTGACTACGCGCAGATTCCGCTTCTTGATAAATCCGCCAAACGCAAATGTCGCACTTGCCGACTCATCAAATTGCCCTGAAATCCTCCCCTGCATGGAAAAAATGCAGTGGTGAATTTTGCCAAGAAACAGACGCTCCGTTTCGGTGGCGAGCGTCAGACCGGCACTATCCGCAAGCTCGCGTGCAACGAGTTTGTGGAGTTGACCGCCGTCAAACGGCCTCGGCAACTCAAGAGAGAGCGCCTTCATGCGTCGCGCTCGTTTGCTACAAGCGTCTCCGGCTCAATCGCCTCGAACGGTTTTGCTTTTTTTACAAGTAGAACCCAAAACAGCGAATACAAAGCGGCTGCCGCCAGCATGTAAGCAAACGGAATGAAGACGTCACTACGGTCGAGAAACGGAGGCGCGACAAACCAGATTGCGGCTCCCATGCCAAGAGTCGCAATGACTTGCGGAATCGGAAAAAGTGGTGCTCTATAATCGCGCCGCAGATCAGGGCGGCGAAGACGCAGCATGATCACTGCGATGTTGACCAAAATGTAGGTTGTGACCCATGCACACACGGCTGCAAGTACCAGTACGAGAATACCGTCAACGCGCCCGGCGACCCAGATCGAACCGATGACCGAGACTGCCGCTGTCGCGATTATGCCAATCCAGGGCGTGCCGAAACGTGGATGGACCCAGGAGAATATCTTCGGCCATACGCCGTCTTTCGCCATGCCGTAGAGAATCAACGGCAGGCTCGCCATGAACGTGTTAATGGTTGTTGCTGAGGCGAGAAGAACCGCGATCCCGAGTACGAACTTGCCTGTCTCACCAAATGTTGCTGTAGCGAACTCCGGAATGGCTAACGGTGTCTCGAGAATCATCATGCCGCCGGCGATCTCCACATTGGGCACCTGTTTGACAACGGCGACGCCGTAGATAAACAACGTAATTCCCGTGATCGTAACGCCCGCGAACAGCGCGAGCGGGATGGTTCGCGAAGGGTTGTCCACTGCCGGCGCGAGCGGAGTCACGTATTCCATACCGACAAATAAATACATGGCCAGCGCGACAAGCGAAACGACTCCCACAACATCCGACTCGCCGAGCGACGTGCTGAGAACGTCCATAACATCCGTCGCACCCGGCTGGATGAGCGCCGCAATGGAAAACGTCACCAAGATTGCCCACATCACCACCGTCATCACGAGCTCGATTCGACCAAATGCCTTTAGGCCGACCATGTTGACGATGGCGAATAGCAGTACGAGACTGACGCCAATGACCCAGGATTGCGCTTCGGGAACGACCGCCAGCAGATCAAAGTTCACGCGTGCAAATAGACCCGCTGCGGAGACTTCGGCGGTACCGGCGAAAACATGGATCATGACGTAGGCCGAGATTGTCGCCGTAACACCAAGAAAGCGCCCCATGCCCGCCGTCACGTAGTGATAGACGGACCCCGACGTGGGCATGATTGCTGACATTTCCGCAAATGAAGTCGCCTGACACATCATCAAAATGTAAGCGACGCCGATGGCGGCGGCGAAGACTCCGCCACCCGTTGCAAAGCCCTGTGTCGCCGTCAGCAGAACGGCCGAAGCAATCACCAATCCGACCGACGTCGCAATAGCCTCGAATACGCTCACGCGAGCGCCACTCATGCCACGATCTCTAGTAGGCGATGCATACCGACTTCGTCTCAGTAAATAAATCGATGGCGGCGCTGCCATGCTCTTTGCCGATGCCGGACATTTTGAACCCACCGAAGGGCAGATTCGGGTCAAAAATGCTGTAGGAATTGACCCATACGGTACCTGCTCGAATTCTTGGGATAAGATCCATCACACGGGAAATATTGTTCGAGAAAATTCCTGCCGCGAGCGCATACTGGTGGTCGTTCGCCTTATGCACCAGATCATCAAGATCGTCATAGGGCATTGCGCACAGAACCGGCCCAAAAATCTCTTCCTTTACGATTCGCATGTCGTGATTGACATCGGCGAATATCGTCGGCTTAACGAAATAGCCGCGCTCCCCGGTTGGTGCGTCGCCCCCATAAACGACGCTGCCTCCCTCTTTCTTGCCGACGTCGATGAGATCAAGCACTCGCTCTTGATGGGCCTTCGAGACCATCGGCCCCATGTGCACCGTGTCGTCAAATCCAGATCCGAGCCGAAAGAAATCGGTGAGATCTACAATTCTTTCGAGCATCTCGTCGAATCGGGACTTCGGCAGATAGAGACGCGACCCGGCGATACAGGCTTGACCATGATTGAAGAAAATCGCCATCATTGCGTTCGGTGCGATGAATTCAGGCTCGATATCGTCCAGGACCATCACGGGCGATTTGCCACCGAGTTCCAGAGAGACACGCGTCATATTTTCTATTGCTGCGTGACCGATCAGCTTGCCCACTTCAGTCGACCCGGTGAAAGCGATCTTGTCGACGCCTGGATGCCGGGCAAGCGGCGCCCCACAAGTCTCACCGTCGCCAGTGATCACATTTACGACGCCGTCCGGGAACCCGGCTTCCACTACCAGCTCTGCCAAATGCAGCGCTGTCAGAGGCGTTTCTTCAGCGGGTTTTAATACAGTTGTGCATCCGCACGCAAGCGCCGGAATGACCTTCCAGAGCGCCATCAAATGAGGGTAATTCCAGGGCGTTATGCCAGCCACAACACCAACAGGTTCTTTTCGGGTGAACGCGTGAAAGCGCATTCCTTCCGGCTCGCGCAACGACAAGTCGAGTGTCGAGCCTTCAATCTTAGTCGCCCAGCCGGCCATATAACGCACATAATCAACACCCATATTGACCTCAACGGCGCGCGCGACATCGATCAGTTTGCCCTGATTTAGCGTCTCCATCTGAGCGATTTCTTCGCCGCGCTCTTCGATGAGATCCGCGAGCTTGAGCAGCAGGTTTTGGCGATCGACCGGTAACATGCGCGGCCAGGGTCCCTCGTCGAACGCGCGGCGTGCAGCCGCGACCGCCTTGTTCACGTCCGCTTCAGCAGCGGCAGGGATCTGTGCGATCTCCTCGCCGGAAGCGGGGTTATAGATCGGGAACGTCATGTCCGATTCGGCATCGACGAATTTGCCGTCGATAAGCATCTTCTTGCGACTGCGGCTGCTGACAAAGTCGAAGACGTAGTCATTCACCGAGTCCTCAACAGATGCGACAAACATTCCTGTACCCCCTGATCCAGACGCCTGCTGGGTTTTGCACTTTGAGCTGCTGCGACTATCTCAAATCCCTTGCCAACTCCGCTTGATAATCAGCATCAAATATTATGCGGAACGCATAATATCGGCGATAAATGAGTATAAACCACGATATTATTGAGGTATCAGGGTAAGTTTTTGATGGATTCAGCCAAGTAGCGAACGGCGGCTTCCCCTACATAATTGTCGAGCTTCACGACGAGGAGGCAAAGGCCTATGACGAACGCAGTCAAATCTGAAAACGACCAGATCGGACGGGCCGGCGCGCCTTCACCGGTAATTTCGAGTCAGGTAGCGAACTATGTTGTCAGCCGCTTGCGTGACCGCGGTGTGAGGGTATCTGCGGGTTTGCAAAAACACACTATTGACGAGTCTGACCTGCTGGACCGCAACGCCTTTATTCCATTGGTCGACTACGTTCAGTTCCTCGAGACCATGTCGGAACAGATGAACGACCCCTATCTCGGGCTGCACATGTCGCTCGGAAATGGTCCGGAATCAGTCGGCACACTTGGCTTTCTATTCATGAGTGCCCGCAATTTGCAGCACGCCCTGGAGACGTTGCAGCGCCATACAGAGATAGTCCAAGAAGCGACGCACACGCGGCTTGAACTTCACGAGGACCGTTGTTTCCTGAGTTACCGCATTCTCGACGACAGTATCTATCCGCGCCGGCAGGATACTGAGTACTCCGTTGGCTTCATGCATCAGTTGATGCAGATATACACAAACAATGTCTATCGCCCGCTTGAAATCCACTTTGAGCATGACAGACCAAGCAATCTAAGAACCGCCGAGAATTTCTTCAGGTGCCCGGTTTACTATCTGCAGGACATGAACTGCATCGTATTCGACAAGAGTATCCTCTCTTATGAGTCCAAGATTTTTGATCAAGCGCTATTTCCGATTCTGGAAGATCACCTCCGCGTCGTTGCGCCATCGCAACCAAAATCTGCGTCGTTCTCTGCGCGCGTTCGCGGCGTCGTCCGCGGCGAACACCTGGAGCGACGCATTACGGTCAAATGCGTAGCGCATCGTCTCGGAATATCCACAGCTACCTTGCAAAGACGATTGCAGGAAGAAGATACGAGCTTCCGCAAAATTCTCAACGATCGCCAATTTGCCCTGGCGAAACGTTATTTCAATGACTCAGACCTTTCCATAGGGCAAGTCGCGTTCAAGGTTGGTTTTTCAGATCACGCGGCATTTACTCGCGCTTTCAAGAGATGGTCCGGCGTTAGCCCCAAGGACTTCAAGCGATCAGGTGCCGGACGACAGCAGGGCGAGCATGGAGATAAACAACGAACAACACCCTAGCTAATCGAAACGCCGTGCCAACCGAATGCCTCGGCGCACTGTGAGTACAGTTCGCATCGAGGCGCGCAGCGCCGACAGACGCACGAAGTGCGGTCCGAAGGACCGAGAGATATTTATGCGACCTCTACTCTTGTGAGCTGGGCTGCCGCTTTTCGGAGTTCGGCAATGAAAACTTCGCCCGCGGGTGAAATCGTAGTTTCAATCCGATACGAAATTCCTACAGCGTTGCGTGAAATGTGTGGCATGCCTTTCAAATGGGCGAGCATTTTTCCTCGCAAATCGCGTTCGGCAACATGGCTGGGAAAGACGCCTATCATGTCGGTATTGGCCATCAACTCCCGATTCAGCACGTACGATACGGATTCGACAATGTTCTCCGGCAATGCTGAGTGGCGCTCAAGAAATACTCTTTCGATTTGCCGGCGCAGCGTGGTGTCTTGCGGAGGGAGAATCCACCCAAACTGCATCAGTTCGGCAAACTCGAAATTTCGTCGGCGGAGCAAAGGGTGACCGACCCGGGTTACTGCAATTGTTTGTTCATCACAAAGCTTTTCTTGGACTAGCTCACCCCGAAACCGATGCGACGGAAGATGACCGACGATCATATCAATTCGCCCTTGGCGCAGAGCTGGCATTAGCACATCGTGCGTGCCTTCGACGACTTTAACGGACAAAGACGGGCTATGGACCGCCGCCCCCGCAATTGCCCTGGGCAATATCAATGCCGAAGCAGCCAGCAGCGTTCCGATCACAATCTGCCCTTGTTTGCCATGGCTGAGATCGTCCATTTCGTGTGCGGCTCGCGAAATTTGGGTCAGTATGAGCTGCGCGTGGCGGAGCAGTGCTTCTCCATATAGAGTTGGATTTACGCCCCGATTGGTGCGTTCGAATAGTGGAACCCCAAAGTCGTCCTCAAGATCCTTTACGAGTTTGCTCGCAGCTGGCTGCGAGATCTGCAAATTGTTCGCGGCACGTTGAATACTGCTGAACTGTTTGATCGAGACTAGAAGCTGAAGTTGCCGGACTTTCAGTCCGCCTAAAACGCGTTTCAGGGTTTTGTCATTCATTGGCCCAGTTGACTAGCGCTATTGAAAGAAAACAGCGATGCGATTTTGAACCTCTCTCACAACGCTCATTGCAGCGAGTGCCGAGGATTTCGGATTATCTGGCAGTGCGTGGCCCTCTATCTTGATTGCCAAATTGCCGAATTCGCCTTCCGCAATAATTTCATGAATATTTCGGGATACGGATGGATCGGCCACTAACTCAACATCGGTGCGATCAAAACCAACGCCTGCCAGGGCAACCGACGCTGCGACGTTGGCGTTCTTGGGGTACAGCCGTGCGGCATCACGAGCGGTTCCCTTAAAATGCGTCGTCGCTTTCGAAAGCTTGGCGAGGTCAAGTGATTCCTCCGCAGGGGTTCCTGACCAACTCATCGGCGGTTTGGTGCCGCGATACGTCACTTTTTTCAATTCGCCAACCGCCGCCGCGGATAACACGTCCAGGCCACCGATGGCGCCCGAAACGATTTGAATTTGAGTTCCCGAGGCCTCCGCGGATCGACTCAATGCCGCATAAAGTTCGTCATCGGCAAACGCTCCCGCTGACACCGTGATGAGCGGAATACCGAGTTCGAGTATTTGCTGTCCGTGCTCACGTAGCGCCGCATGACCGGCGGAATCCAGCACCAAATCGGGCCGCTCCGGAAAAGCGGAGACGCTCGAAATGACAGGCACTTGAGATTGCCCGACGATTCTTGACTCTCCGGAAAACCTGGCGAGATCAACTATGGACGAAATGCGGAGATTCTCCGTCGCCTCAATTTTCTGGGCAACAAATTGTGCGATCGCACCGAATCCAAGTAGGGCAATGTTCTTCATGCTGTGGTGCAACTCCTGTGACGATCCAGTCGAACAGCGTGGTTCGTTTTAGCTATCCGTATTTCTGATATCCACTATGTTAGATATCTCTTGATATGATAGCAAAAAACATCCAAACTTGCCGAACTTGCTTCAGGAATTGTAAGGACCAATGATGAAATACGGCAAACTGGATGCAAAGGACTACGCTCGCGAGAATATGAAGGGAATCTGGGCGGCCGCTCTCAATCCCTTCAATGCCGACGGTTCAATGAATGAAGACGGTCTCCGCTCCAATATTAGGCATTGGGTGAACGACCTAAAGATTCAGGGGTTGTTTATTGCCGGTAAGCAGGGCGAGTTTTTCTCGATGTCACTGGCGGAACGCAAGCGGAACTTCGAGCTGGCTGTCGAAGAAACCGACGGACGAGCAGGGACTATCATGTCCTGCTCCGATCAAAACTTCGACACGGTTGTCGAGCTAGCACGACATGCCGAAGATGTAGGGGCAGACTACATCGTAGTGCACGCGCCAATCCTGCACTTCGTTTCCGACCAGGATGACACCGTTTTCAATTACTACAACGAGATCTGCAACCGAATCAATATTGGTGTCGCAATGTGGAGTCATCCGGATTCGGGTTACCTGATGTCACCGAAACTGTGCGCCCGGGTTGCGGATATATCCAATATTGTTGCCATCAAGTACAGCGTCCCGAGGGAAATGTACATTGAACTGACCGAACTCGCCGGCGACAAGTTGATTGTTAGCACTGCTTCTGAAGAGGAGTGGCTTGACAACATCGAAGAACTCAACTGGCAACTCTATCTATGTTCTTCACCGCCGTACTTGTTGCAGACAAAGAACGATCTACGCATGCATGAATACACGCGGCTCGCGTTTGCCGGTCAGTTCGACAAAGCTCGCCAAGTGCGCGACAGCTTGAACCCCGTCCGCGAAGCGCTAAAGGATACCCGACCAGGTGGTAAGCCCCAGGCCCATCAAAAATACTGGCAGGAGCTGCTGGGCCAGGTTGGCGGACCGGTTCGATCGCCGCTGCTTCAGCTTACGGAAGCAGAAAAGTCTAAAACGCGAATCGCGTTCGAAACGTGTGGCCTAACTCGTTAGCTACGACGCTTCGGCTACCGAATTGGCAGAATAAGAGGTATCAGATGAGCACCTATCCAGATCTACATCTCTTTATCAACGGAGAATGGCGGAAGACCGCCAACGACCTTCCGGTCCTGAACCCGGCGACGGAAGAGGTGATCGGAAGGCTGCCCCATGCCGAGAGAAGCGATTTGGACGACGCTCTCGAAGCGGCCAGCAAGGGGTTCAAAATCTGGAGTCGGGTGCCTCCATGTGAAAGGGCTAATATCCTTCTCAAAGCTTCAGCGATCATGCGCGAGCGGCAGGAAGAAATCGCTCTCGCCATCACGGCAGAACATGGTAAGCCACTCCAACAGGCCCGGCTTGAAGTGATCCGGGGCTGCGAGTTTTTTGAATGGGACGCGGGCGAAGCTACCCGCACCTATGGGCGAGTCATACCGAGCGCACCGGGCGTAAGATATGTCGTGTATCACCAACCGATCGGTACCGTGGCTGCATTCTCGCCGTGGAATTTCCCGATGAGCCAGCCTGCGCGCAAGGTGGCGGCGGCCATCGCCTCAGGCTGTTCGATCATTCTCAAAGCTGCCGAAGAAACCCCTGCCGGAGCTATGCATATCGCACGGGCGTTTCAAGATGCCGGCCTCCCACCCGGGGTGCTGAACCTGGTATTCGGCACGCCATCAGAAATTTCGGAGCATCTGATCAAGCATGATCAAGTGCGGTTGGTGGCCTTTACCGGCTCCACTTCCGTTGGCAGACATCTCACTAAATTGGCGACACAACACATGACCCCCGTTTTGATGGAATTGGGCGGCCACGCGCCGGTAATTGTCTGTGAAGACACTGATGTCGAAATGGCAGCCCTCAGCGGCGCCATGCGCAAGATGCGTAATGCGGGCCAAGTCTGCACATCGCCCACGCGTTTCTTTGTGCATGAAGATATTTTTGAAGCGTACACGGAAGCGTTCGTATGCCGTGCCGCCGCTACTGTTGTCGGCAATGGCATGGATCCGGATGTTGAGATGGGGCCGCTCGCCAATCACCGCAGAATCGCGGCACTTGAAGATCTGGTCAACGATGCGCGGGGTAAAGGCGCGGAGCTCAAAACCGGAGGTTGTGCATTAGATAGCGATGGCTATTTCTTTCAGCCGACAGTGCTGGTAAATGTGCCCGACAACGCACGCGTGATGCAGGAAGAGCCCTTTGGGCCTTTGGCCATCATCAACCCGGTCACTTCTTTAGATGATGCGATTGAGAAGGCGAACTCCGTGCCTTACGGTTTGGCCGCTTACGGCTTCACCAATCGCGCCGATTATGTTGATCGCATGATCGAGGAGGTCGAGGCGGGCAACTTGTCGATTAACACTCTGGAAGCATCGCTCCCCGAAACACCATTCGGCGGCGTAAAGTCCAGCGGTTATGGCCGTGAAGGTGGCACGGAAGGGCTGCACAATTACATGATCGCAAAGAATGTTTCTCACAGCCTGTCAATTGTTTAGCGCGATCTTCGAATTAGAAACAGGTTGTGGCGCAACTTTCTGTCTCGATCAAAGGCAGTTGAGAGGAGAACATCAATGGCTAAGTTATCAGCGTT
>PVMS01011062.1_pt1 | contig 13164 bp, 10 predicted proteins | sample 1853461 | NCBI WGS metagenome assembly PVMS01 (sample SAMN08582032, study PRJNA380276) | Marine sediment metagenome, whole genome shotgun sequencing project. | isolation source: ocean sediment barecode stripped | collected 2017 | reverse complement strand
CTCTCAGCAAGTTCAAGCATGGCAAGACCCAACCCCATTCCTTTAGCCTTAGTCGTAAAGAGAGGTGTCCATATTTTTTTCTTTAATCTCATCGGGTATACCTTCTCCAGTATCGGTGAAAGTAAATTCTACTTTGTCTTTGAGTTCCTGACTTGTAATAGTGAGTTTTCCCCCTTCAGGCATGGCATCCATCGCGTTAGTTATGATGTTGGTGAAGATCCTCTTCATCTTCTGTGTATCAATGGTAATCATCGGTTCGCGCTGAGTCCTATCTTCGACTTGTATTTTCTTGGGAATCTGAATTGAAGATAAAATCGCTCTCATGATGGATTGTGGAGTAGTTTTCGTCTTTTCTAAGAATATCTTTCTTGAGTAATCCAGAAGATCGTTGATAATTTTATCGGAGTACTCTACATTTCTCTCAGCAAGTTCAAGCATCTTCATCATGCTCTCGTCCATTTTTGGATCAAGTTTCGTTTTCAGGTAGTATATAGCACCAGCTATTCCTGTCAATGGATTACGCAGGTCATGTCCCACCATGGAGGCTATTTCTCCGATTGCTGCCATCCGCTCAGCCCCCTTTAATTCTTTAGTCTTCTCCTCCACAAGTTCCTCTAAGTGGTCAGAGTACTCTTTGAGCTTCTCCTGGTTCTCCTTAAGTGTCTGTTCTGATTCTTTTCGATCGGTGATGTCTCTTAAGACAGCTTGTATACCGGTAAGCTTTCCATTATCTCGCATTATACTGACATGCGCTTCAGCCCATCGGGAGGTTCCATCCCTCTGCGTATAAGAGAATTCAATGAACGGGACATCCTTTCCTCTTAATACATCACTGAACAGTTTCAGGTATCTTGGTATGTCTCTTGCTCGTATTGTCCCTATCTTCGTGAAGTGTTTCCCAACGATTTCCTCATCAGAATAACCCGTCAGCTTCTCGAAGGCGCGGTTGACTGATGTTATTGTACCCCATCTGTTTAAAGTTGTTATGCCATCAGGGGACAGTTCAACCAAAGTTCGATACTTCTTTTCAGATTCCCTTATCTCTTCTCCACTCTTCTTACGGTCAGTGAGATCTATGGCGATTCCTCGAAAACCCCTTACATTTCCGTCTCGAATGATGGGAACAGCAAAAATGTCAACAGGAAAAGTGCTACCATTTTTCCTCAATGCTGTGTACTCTGTATTTAACACCTCGTTTCCATTCATCATTCGGAGTCCATTCTTTTCAGCTCTATCTCGATCCTCTGGAATGAACAGATTGAGGACATCCAAACCACTCTTAAGATCCTCTCGAGTATAACCGTAGGATTTAAGTCCAATGTGGTTGATAAATGTAATATTGTTCTCTAAATCTATCTCAAAAACAGTCTGTGGAAGTAACTCAGCTAACTCTCTAAATCTCACCTCACTTTCTCGAAGCTCCTTAACCTTCTCCTCCAAGCGTTCAGAGTGTTCTTTAAGCTTCTCATCCAACCGTTTATGTTCAGTGATATCGTGAGCGATTCCTAACACCAAGGTTCGGCCCTCAATCGTTACTGGAAACGTCCTAATTTCCACGGTTACCTGAACACCATCTTTCCGATTCAAGACGAACTCATCAGGTCCAGTCGGTTTACCCAAAGCATTAATAGCCAATAGCTTAGCTGCTTTCGATATGTACCTCCGTGGTATCAGTTTTATTTTTAAGAAATTCTTTCCGATTAATTCACTCTTCTCATAACCTGTCAATTCCTCCGCGGCTCTATTTCCATCGACAAAAACGCCTTTCAAATCATTTAGATAGTACGCATCCGGCGCATATTCGAACAGTATTTTTAACCGTTCCTCCGAGCTTATCAGTTCATTCTCTATCTTCTTGCGCTCGGTGATGTCTCTAAGAATTACTTGAACACCCACTATCTTACCATTTGCCTTCAGATGACCAACATGAGCCTCAGCCCAAATGGGAACATCGTCTTTAGTAGCTAATTGGACCTCAAACGGTTCAGGTAAGTTATCATTCAAAATAGAGACGAATATCTTCAAATATTTAGGTATGTCTCTCGCTTGATTGGCTCCTATCTTCGAGAAGTGTTTACCAACGAGATCATCCTCGGAATAACCAGACAGACGAAATGAAGCGGGGTTAGCAGATGTGATTACCCCTTTACGATCCAAAGTTACTATAGCGTCAGGTGCCAGTTCAAAGAGACGCCTATATCTCTCCTTTGATTCAATAATCGACAGTTATCCACCCACCCCTATATACTATCCTATATGGATTATTCAGAATTCATCTTCTTCAATACTTTTTTTTCATCCATAAAGGAATAGGTTTCGTGACTTCTTCACTGAAGACACATATCATAGTATTCCTCAATCACATCCACACATTTTAAAGGACATAATAAATGAAATATCACCATTTCTCATTCATACACAACAAGAAAGATATCGATTATGAATTACAAATCTAGATCAAAACTCTATTCCCACTTTTTCTGTGTGGTATTAATAGAATTCGTATAGCCTCTAAGTACTATTATTCCTATATTGGAATACCTCTCCATTTTCTTAAATGTTAAAACGCATTTTTTGATAAACATCTCTTATTTTGTTTTGGTGGAAGTGTGCCAGACTCTTTCGAAATTTTTTTGCAATATTTCGATGAGGTTATGGTTATTCGTCCATAGATAGGGGTTTCTCCCTGTAGTTGGTTCTTGTGAGGTCGCGATTAACGATTCTTTGTTATCCATGATAGTGCAATGGATTAACGGCTGATCTGTAGATTTCACGATAAAAGATTTTTTTGGCGACACGTATTGCTCGAGAACTCTGAAAATCGAATCATCGAACTCTGTTGCGTCTAACACGATGCGATACCTTATGCCTCATCTGATAGTTTCCTCAACGAGCTCATGATAAGTAGTGAAACTTTCGTTGAATGCGTTTTTGGACGTGATGATGTTCACCGTTCTCTTTGCATTTTTCAGCATCACCATTCCCTTGGATATCACCGCTCTTCTATCTGTAATCAGGCTGAACTGTGATTTTTCTTCGATTCCCGATTTCAACTCATAATTCTTGAAATTCTTCAAAAAAGCATCTTTTTTAGCTATTAATGCAGATAGTTTCTTATTTGCGATCTCTTTTTCACGTTTAATCAGGATGGAGAGTGCTTCTTCCACGGGGGTAGCTCTTATTTTGGCAGGTTTTCCAAGAAGTTTCTCGATTAACCCCAATTCATTAAGCTTCGGCAACATCCTGTAGATGTCTTCTCAACGCACTTTTGAAACTTTTGACACTTGACTAATTGAAGCACTACCTAATTGGACTGTGGCTATGTACGCCTTGGCTTGATTATGTGTTAACCCAAAATCTGATAAGACGTTAGCATATTCTTCTAAAGAAATCATTTCTATTCCACCCGCTTCGTATAAATAAACTGTTACTGTAGTATTACAGTTACATAGATTTAAATTATGAATCAAGAGTATCTATTAGACATTCACTATGCTGAAAATGTAAGCAAGTGTGGGTGTTGAAGTTAAACTCCTATCTTTCGTTGATAAAATCCAGGGCTAATATGCTGGTTTATTATTCGTTATGTGTTGTACTTGCATTGGTTGCCTCGTCGAAGATTAATGGAAGCGACATGATCACTTTCGGAAGAGACCTCTTGCTTTCTCTCTTCTCTACTTTTGCCATTGTTCTCAGCGTCTACATTTATAACGACATCACTGACATAGAGATCGACCGGATCAACAAGTTAGATCGACCCTTAGCTAAAGGCGTTCTCTCAAGGAAGGAGGCAATTCGTTTTGTCAGACTTCTCGGGATCTCTGGAATTGCAATCGCTTTCGCCATCGATTTAAAATTCTTTCTCTTTGCATTAGCATACGTTATCCTGTTCTTTATGTATTCTTTTCCTCTGGTTCGTTTGAAGCGTCTGTTTCTCATCAATAAATTAACGGTAGCGACAGGTGTTGCCCTGATGTACTTTATGGGTGGGACCGTTGCAGGGGCGATACCGATCCCTGTCTTTCTAATAGCAGCGTACGGTTTCGTGGGAGGTTTAAGCACGAGTATGTGGATCGATCTTCGTGATATGGAGGGCGATAAGATGGGGAACGTTAAGAATCCTGTACTCGTCTGGAGTCCAATCGTTACGATTAGAATCGCTATGGCGTTAATCGGTTTGATGGGAATCACAATAATGATCATCTTCTTTCAGTTAGGGTTAAACATAGCCTTCATAATACTTGCTTCATGCGGATTCGCGGGATGGATTTATGCACTGTATCCTCTTTTGCGACAGTGGAATGACCCATCTTTTGTCGATAAGACGATGTACAAAAAAATTGCGCCCCTAGGTCTTATCATCCAAGCTGTTCTAATAGCTGGAGTTCTCCTTTAACCATTACAAGTTAGAACCTTTTAAGGTTCATCTTTAGAGAGAAATTTTACATATTTTCTGACTTTACAAGGTTTAATATAAGGTCATCACCAATATTTTGTAATATGATCGGAAATAAAGGTGCAATGATAGAAGACTGAAATATAATGGGTAAGTGAAATATATTATTTTAATCTAATTGTTTCTAAAACTTTTGGTGCAATTGAATCTATTCGTAAATATTCTTGGAATGCTTTTGATAGACCTATACATTTAGACTTTTCACCGTGACCGACAATTATTCGCTCAGGTTTCGGATAAATTTTTCTTGCATATCCTATGATTTGGTTCCTATCAGAGTGTCCTGAGAATCCTTCCACTTTATTAACTTGTAATTTATTTTTCACGATTTCGATCTTCCCTTTGTCGTTTATTAAACGAATGTTGACTGAACCTTTCTGCAATTTTCTACCGAGCGTTCCTTCTATTTGATAACTTACAAAAACGATCATGTTTCTTTCATCAGAAGACATTTCCTTGAAATACGCTATTGCTGGTCCACCCTCTAACATTCCTGATGTTGCTAAGATTATACAAGGTCCACCTTGTAAAACCTCTTGTCGAGCTGCGTGATCTTTTATATGTATGAAGTGGTCAGATTGGAAGGGATTTATACCTTGATTAAATATTAAATCTCTAATATTCTTAGCGAGGTATTCAGGATAAGCCGTATGAATCGCTGTAGCTTCTTTGACCATTCCTTCGATAAATATTGGTACTTCCTTGAGCGATTTTTGTCTTATATAACTATCTAAAACTAACATTATTTCCTGAGCTCTACCAACGGCTGGGACTGGGATGAGGACTTTTCCTCCATTTTCAATAGTTGTATTAATTATTGTGACAAGTCTTCTTTCACTCATCACTCTGGCGGGCATTATATCTTTAGCCGAACCATATGTGCTTTCTACAATAAGTGTTTCTACTCTTGGAAAAGTCGTAGTAGCCGGTTCAAGGAGCATTGTACGGCCAAATTTAAAATCCGAAGTATATACTAGATTATGCAAGCCATCTCCAATATGTAAGTGAGTAACTACTGAACCTAGAATATGTCCCGCATTATGAAACGTTAATCGTACATCTGGAGAAATATCTGTAACAATTCCTTTACCAATTGGGATAGTGTGAAGAACAACATCTCTGACATCCTTTTGAGTATATGGCAACCTACGCCCCTCTTTTCGTGTGACATCAAGATAATCAAGTTGTAGCAATGTCATTAAACTAGCTGTTGGTTCAGAACAGTAGACTGGTCCATCATAGCCATATTTATATAGAAAAGGTAGAAAACCACAGTGATCAAGATGCGTATGGGAGATAATCACTGCATCTAGAAGTTCTAGATCAAAGCTATCAATACTAAAAACCGGATATCTATTATTGAACTTATTGGAACCTGGATTAATACCACAATCTAATAGAATTTTACTCTCTTTTGTCTGGATTAAAATAGCAGATCTTCCTACTTCTTGAAATCCTCCTAATGTAGTGAGCCGTACACTATCTGTTTTTAGGATTTGTTGTCTAAAGATCCTCTCACCTATTCTACGAAGGATTCCTTCCCTTTCTTGATACTCAGAATGAAGATAGTGACGAATATTAGCAATTATCTTTGACTGTATAGGTGGACTTCTTAAAACTATTGGTCTCCATTTCGTTGCTTTGATGATTTCATTTACTAATGCATCATCTTGACCCATAACTAATCCTGGCTTCTTAGCTTCTATTATCACTTCACCTAAAGCGGGATCAAAATCTATTTTTGTTATTTCAGCATCTTTTGAAATCAATTCTAAAATATATTTCTTAGTTTCACTTTCTGGTATTCGAACTGAGGGGTCAGATCGTATAACTATTCTCTTCTTTATCAAACCCACGATATATGTGATTATATAACTTTGATCAACAAGTACTTCAGGTTTCATTGTATAAATGGCTACCCTTGGGCCTTCAAATTTGATTCTACTAATCTCTGCTTCCTTCGGTACTTGCTTTAACACTGTCTCTATAATTTGACTAAAAAGCTCATTATTAGGTGATGTCAATTCTTATACCTTGTCAACTTTAACCTTCTTATTCAGAAGCAGTAATCTCTAATCTGTTGCTATCTTCTTCTCTTCATCAGTTAACTCTCGATACCCTTCTTCTTTTTCAATAACAACTACATCAAAACTGTTACCGCTCGCTATGTCTCGTTTCATTGCAGATTTAACCGCTCGAATTACTAAATCTACACCTTCTTTGACACTCATATCTTTACGATAATTATCTTCTAGAACACCATAAGCGATAGGTGAACCAGATCCGGTAGAAACACAATTATCCTCTATCTTACTCCCGTAGGGGTCTATTGTGTAGATGTGAGGACCTGTATCATCAACTCCGCCAATTATAGCTTGCATATATAACGGTGCTGCCCTGGATTGGAAGAGGATATTTGCCGCTATTCTTGAGATTGCACTAACGGATATAATTCTTTTTTTATCTAAACGATATAATCGTGCGTTTACTTGAAGGATTTCAACAACATTTTGGGCATCCGCTACACCGCCTGCAATGGTTATTGCTAAATGTTTCTCAATTGGATATACTTTTTTTACATTTTTATGTGCTACATAGTATCCCATTACTGCTCGAGTATCTGTTGCAAAGACTACGCTATTTTTACAGACGATACCAATAGTTGTCGTGCCGTGTAACATTTTGCCTCTTATTTCATCATTGCCAATTTTTAAACTCATTTCTATTCTTCCTCCTAAACATCGATCAAAGAAGACCCGAAAGTCTGAATATAACTAGAAGCCTCAAAGAATACGTTCTAATCATGAATAACTCTACCTTAAAAATATTTCGAGTTTTTGAAGTGGAAATAGAAATATTATAGTACTAATTATACAATATTTCATGGACTTCGTAGAGCCTGTACATCATATGCAACTTCCTCGAGAGGTTTTAATAGGTCATGGAGTTTTAAATAACATCGATGATTTATGTCGAGGTTTAGGGTTTAAATCATCAATCTTGATTCTTACTGGTCCTCATGTGTATGAACTTATAACGCATAATCTTATTCAATCATTAAAAAGTGTTGGCTATGACTTACTTTGTTACATCGTAAAAGAATCAAGGTTTCGATATGTTAAAGAAACTATGAAATTAATAGACGAAACCAAGCCTGAGGTTCTTTTGGGTATTGGTGGCGGGAAAGTAATAGATGTCGCGAAACTAGCTGCTTCTAATTCCCATCTTCCCTTTATAAGCATCCCTACAGCAGCTTCTCACGATGGAATTTCTAGCCCAAGAGCTAATATAAAAGATTTAGGAAAATCCACATCTGTAGACACTCAAGCTCCTTTAGCGATAGTAGCTGATTTGGATGTTATTTCAGAATCTCCATATAGGTTGACCGCTAGTGGCTGTGGGGACATTATCTCAAAATATACTGCTGTAAGAGACTGGGAATTAGCTCATAAATTGAAGAAAGAATATTATGGTGAATACGCTGCAAATCTAGCACTAATGAGTGCTAAACTTGTTTTACGAAATGCTAAAGCTATACGAAAAAAGAAGGAAAGCGGTATAAGAATCGTTCTTGAAGCTTTAATAAGTTGTGGTGTGGCTATGAGTATTGCTGGAAGTAGTAGACCCTGTAGTGGTTCTGAACATCTTTTCAGTCATGCTCTAGATATTGTATCTCCTAACTCAGCATTACATGGAGAGCAATGTGGTGTTGGATCAATTCTAATGGCTTATTTACAGAGAAAAGGTTGGCGTATGATTGAGAAAAATCTTCGAATAATCGGAGCACCAACAACAGCTGAAGAATTAGGAATTGAACCTAAGTATATTATTGAAGCTATCACTTTAGCTTCCACTCTTAGACCTGATAGATATACAATTCTTGGTGACGGTTTAACAAAAGATGTCGCTGAAAATCTTGCTAAAGCAGCTGGAATTATAGATTAAGAAGGTGACCACTCATAAATAATGCTTCTAAATTCAAAATAACTTTTGTAGGTTTAAAACAAGCTAAAGTAGGCTTCTCATTCATACACGAAGGATCACTCGAGGAATGTAAAGAATGTGAATTTTACAAGATTTGTATGACTAATTTAGAACCCGGTAGAATTTATAAAGTAATGAAAAAAAGGAATAAATTTTTTCCTTGTAGAATTCATGAAGATGGTGTTCAAGTTGTTGAGGTTTCAGAACTAGATCTAGATATTAATATCGAAACCAGACTTGTTTTTCCCTCTGGAATAATTACATTCAAGCCTCAGGAATGTCAGGATGTTTCATGTCGAAGTTACACAAAATGCGTACCTTTAGGTATTGTAAATGGTGACAAATGTAAGATTCTTAGTGTTAACGATCCCGTCAAGTGTCCTTTGAATCGTTCTCTTGTCCTTGTAAAGCTTCAACGGTTTGTGGAATAATTTTTTCTTTTATGAAGGTCTCTGTAAACATTGTTTTCTCAATATTTGGAAAAAATTTTTGTTGATCAGATAAAATGCCTCGCTTAATAAATTGTATACCTTCTAGATAAAATGCATCTTCAGGAAAGTCAACTGTAAAATTTTTAGCTGATATTTTTATCTTAAACTTTTCAATATTAACGGAAGGAATTCTCCTATGGATTAACGCCTTAGCTTTCTCTTTTCGATTCCTAATCTGTTCTTTAACAGTCAATTTATAAATTAGAGTTTTCCCTGCTAATGGCGGATTAAAATCAATTTGAACCCGTCCAGCTCCAACTGACCTAACAATTCCCAGTTTACCATCTATTTCCACTTGAGCACCTATATATGGTACAATTTTTTTCTTTCTAAGTCTTCGCACAGGGATCAAACGAATTTTAGCTGGATCTCTAAGCCCAAATCCCTGTTCTGGAGAAATTTCAATTATCGCTTCTTTACCTACTTCTAGATCTAGAAGAGAATTATCAAGCCCCTTTAGAACCCAACCTTCACCCACAACAACAAGCATCGGTTCATAGATTCCATTTTCCTTGAATATTTTTTCATTCTTTGCTTCTTCTTCTACTGTTGTATCAAAAAGTTCTCCAGTTTCTTTGATTGTGGTTGTGTACTCTATACGGATAAAGTCACCTTGTTTAATTGTCAATTTATTTCCTCCGTGATATTATTTGTATTCAAAATAATCTGTACCATCATTTATGTTCAAGATACTCATTCTCTTTTTCTTTCTCATCATTTTAATATTGAGAAATTTAACCCCAATTCCTTTTTACTAGTATCCGTCTTAAATAAAAAGATTGTTCCAACTTGATTTCTATTAATATTGTATCTCGGTATCTCACTTTGTTATTATATACTGTTCCAAAAATCTTCTATTTTGTTTTATTCGACTCTGTAATTCAACAATTTCATTTATTTTTCAATCATTGTTATTGACGGTTTATTGAAAAATAAGAAATCTCGCGTTTTGTTAATAATTAATATTGTCTTTTATTTATCCAATAAATTCTAATTCTGTTAGTTTTCAATTTTTAATACAATTCGAACGATAATCAATTATTCTACTTCCAAAATCCCTTCTTTTCAAGTACCGTTTCACCCAGTTCTTTTGCTAATTCAGTTATCAGTTGCTTTTGTTTAGATGTCAACTTTTTAGGCGTGCGTACAATAACTTTGATAAGTTCGTTGCCTCGACCATAACCATGTAAACGCGGTAAACCTTTACCTTTTAATCGAAAAATAGTATGGGTCTGTGTACCTTTTGGAATTCTGAGTTTAATTCTTCCGTTTAATGTTGGTACATTAATTTCAGTTCCAAGAGTAGCTTGCGTAAATCCAATAGGGATCTCGCAGAGAATGTTATTATCACTTCTTTGAAAGATTTTATGTTGTTTTACATAAATCACTACGTATAAATCGCCTGAAGGTCCACCTTGTTTTCCTGCTTCTCCTTGCCTGCTTAATCTTAACCTTGAACCATTTTCAATTCCTTTTGGGATCTTCACATTTATCTTTCGAGTTTTATGTACAAGGCCGCTCCCGCGACAACTTTGACATTCAGTTTCAACAATCCTTCCTTTCCCTCTACATGCATTACATGTTGTGATTTGGACAAATCTGGCAAAACCTGTAGACCGTACGTGCTGTATTTGGCCTGTTCCTTTACATTGCGGACATTGTTTAGGTTGAGTTCCAGGCTCTGCTCCACTACCATTACATACTTCGCAGTTCTCTCTTCGAGATATCTTAATCTCTTTTTCCAATCCTGAAGAGACGTCTTCTAAAGTTATCTCCATATCATATTTGAGGTCAGCTCCTCTTTGAACTCCATATCTTTGAGCTCTTCGATTGCCAAAGAAAGTGTTAAAGATATCAAAACCTCCAAATCCCGCATCTCTAAAAATTTCATTGAAGTTTACCCCTCTGAAGATATCTTCTGAGGAATATCTAGAACCTATTCCTGCATGTCCATACGTGTCATATTGTCTACGTTTTTCATCATCTGATAAAACTGCATAAGCTTCTGATATTTCTTTGAAAGTTTCTTCAGCTTCTGGTGTTTTATTTCGATCTGGATGATATTTTAATGCAAGTTTACGATAAGCATTCTTTATCTCTTTCTTTGTGACACTTCTAGATAACTCTAGTATTTCGTAGTAGTCTCTTCTCTTGGTAGGCTTATTATTGGATAACTTCTATCCCTCTCTTTTTGTGAATTTGAATATTGGGAATCGGAGTTCTTAAATACTTATTGAATCTCATATTTTTTAATATAATACTGTACCTCTACCAACTATTGTGTTTTATCTTAGGTGATTTTTCCAGTTGATAATTATTTTTAACTTTCTTAACTATTACAATAAAATAGTATTTTCAATCTCATAAAAGGAGTAGATAAATAAGCCGAATCATCTTTTGTAGGGTAAACTTTTATTTCATGTTATGTAACATACGATAAATCTCTAATTATTATCTGATTTACAACTTGAAATGGTAAAATAATATAACCCGCAAGGTATTGGTCTAGAGAACATAAATTTTTAATAATTAAACATTTTTGATGAGTTGACTAAAACAATGGTTGAAAATGAAACGTCTGACCTTTTGGTTTTAGGTAGTGGAATAGCTGGATTAAGCTTTGCTATTGAAGCTGCAAAACTTGGTAAAGTAATTGTTGTAACAAAGAAACAGATTATAACCTCGAATACTAATCTAGCTCAGGGTGGAATTGCATCTGTCATAGATCCAGAAGATAGCTATCAATCTCATATTGATGATACATTGAGAACTGGATGTGGATTATGTGATAAAAAAGCAGTAGAACTCTTAGTTGAGAATGGACCTCAAGTGATTAATTGGTTGATCTCTGAAGGTGTTAAATTTGATCAGGAACATGGTTCACTCTCTTTAAGTAGAGAAGGTGGTCACAGTGCGAACAGAATCATTCACTATGGAGATTATACTGGAAGAGAGATAGAACGAGCTTTAGTTTCAAGTATTAAAGATTTGGGTATAGAAATTCATGAAAACTATTTTGCTCTTGATCTTCTTGTTAAGAATAATCGATGTTATGGCGCAAAAGTTTTGAATATTATTACTGGCGAAATAAGTTATATATTCTCGAAAGCTACGATTTTGGCTACAGGTGGTATTGGACAGCTCTATAAAAATACTTCAAATCCGGAAATTGCAACTGGCGATGGAATAGCTATGGCTCTTCGAGCTGGAGCAAAGATAGCAGATATGGAATTCATTCAATTCCATCCAACTACAATGAACCGGGTTGACACACCAAATTTTTTATTATCTGAAACTCTTCGTGGAGAAGGCGGTCTACTGAGAAATGTAAACGGTATATTATTCATGAAACAATATGATGACCTGGGTGATCTCGCTCCAAGAGATATTGTTTCTAGATCTGTTTATGAAGAACTAAAAAAAGGACCTGTTTTTCTTGACATTACACATAAAGAAAAAGTATTTCTTAAGAAGAGATTCCCAATGATTTATGAAGAATGTCTAAAGCATGGTTTTGATTTATCAAAAGATATTATCCCTATTGTACCTGCCGCTCATTATATATGTGGCGGTGTTAAAGTAGATTTTTTCGGGGAATCAAGTATACCTGGGTTATTTTCCTTTGGTGAGAGTTCATGTACCGGTGTTCATGGTGCTAATAGATTAGCGAGTAATTCTCTTCTTGAATCTGCAGTCTTTAGTTCATTAGCTATAAAAGTGGTTCCTAAATACTTGAAACATGATATTCCCTTTACAAAAATTTTTTTAAAATCTAAACTTGAAGTTATTTCTGAGATCAATACAGTACCTGACTTGAGAAAAGAACTACAAAATATTATGTGGAAGTATGTCGGCATAGTGAGACGTGAGAAAGAATTGGAATATGCCTTAAAGGAAATTGAATTGTTAGATACTCAAGCTAAATCAAAATTTAATAATACTTTAAACAGTTCACAAGTAGAATTTAATAATATGCTAGCTTTATCAAAGATTATCATAAGAGCCGCTTTAATACGAAAAGAAAGTAGAGGTACACATTATTTGCTTGATTATCCACGTAGAAACGATTCACATTGGTTAGGCCGTATCGTCTTTGAAAAGAATGAAGTGAAACTGGAGCCGATCTGACTTAAAATTTCATAATTAGGCGACAAAATATGTTTACGTTAAATAAGAATTATAATGGAATTTAAAACATTAATTGTTTCCTTTAAACAATTTTTCAATCACCAT
>PVMS01117974.1_pt1 | contig 13168 bp, 18 predicted proteins | sample 1853461 | NCBI WGS metagenome assembly PVMS01 (sample SAMN08582032, study PRJNA380276) | Marine sediment metagenome, whole genome shotgun sequencing project. | isolation source: ocean sediment barecode stripped | collected 2017 | reverse complement strand
GGCCGGAACCGGCGATGGATCGGATTGGGGCTGGGCTTGGAGTTCAGATTTGATCACCCGGTATTGCTGGTCTTCACCCCACAAGGTTTCCCGGGAATCGCAGGCCTGCCAGGCAGCAAAAACCTGTGCCGCATCCTCCTTTGCTTTGCGCCCGAGTTCCTGCCTGAATTGGTAGTAGCGACCCAGTCCGGTCGAGAAAATCAGCTCAGCAACGGCCTGGCAGCCTGAACAGCAAACGCCTTTTTTTTGCCCATCACGAACGACAAAAAGTGAGACGCCAGAAGGAATGGGTTCACCGCAATGAAAACAGGTGTTTTCAGTGTTCTCCATCTTCGCGGCTCTCCGGGTCAACGGCCGGAACCGGCGATGGATCGGATTGGGGCTGGGCTTGGAGTTCAGATTTGATCACCCGGTATTGCTGGTCTTCAACCACCAGGTAGTCCGGATGACTGAGGGCGAGGTAGAGTGTAATGAAGCCCATGATGACGGCAGCGCCTGGAATGGCAATGGCCACCCAGGGCCAGGGTTCTTTGTACCACGGGCGTTCCGGGCCAGTCTGGATATTCATCGTCACTTACTCCCGAAATCGATAGGCAATATGACTTTAGCATCAATCACCTTGTGGATGGAGTGATCATCTTCAGCGCGCAGTTCCAGTTTCAGGCTCTGTACTCCCTGCCCGGCGCTTTTTGGCATCCTGATACGCACGGAAATGCCCGCAACCTCTTCTGCCTGAAGATCAAGTGGTATGGACGTGTCGATCTGCGCATCCGAGCCTTCAGGCAAAATAAACTCGTAGCGGTGTGCTGATCCATCCATATTGGTAATTTTGAGTGTGTAAACATTTTCGATCACGCCACCAGGCAGTTCCCGGTACAGTGCATTACGATCCCGGATCAGGTCGGCGCGCAGTGGCGTACGATGGGTCATCGACCACAGGGTACTGCTGATAATCACCAACAGCAGAGCACCGTAAATGAAAATTCGCGGGCGTAAGACATGTGCCTGTTTGTGTTCGAGCGCATTCTCAGTAGTGAAGCGGACCAGGCCGCGTGGATATTCCATTTTATCCATGATCTGGTCACACACATCGATGCAGGCGGCACAGGCGATACACTCGTATTGCAGGCCGTTGCGGATATCGATACCGGTTGGGCATACCTGGACACACAAGGTGCAATTGATGCACTCCCCCAGCCCGGCCTGCTCGAGATCAGTATGTTTTCTTCTGCCGCCACGGGGCTCCCCGCGCTCCTCATCATAGGAAATGATCAGCGTATCCTGGTCGAACATGGCGCTCTGGAAGCGCGCATACGGACACATGTATTTGCACACCTGTTCCCGCAAGAAACCGGCATTACCGTAGGTGGCAACAGCATAGAAGATCATCCAGAAAGTCTCCCACGGTCCCAGTGAGAAATTTTGAATCTGGCCCACAATTTCTCTGACGGGAGTAAAAAAGCCAACAAAAGTAAAACCTGTCCAGGCGGCAAAAGTGATCCACAGGAACTGCTTGGCAGATTTACGTAGGATTTTCTCCCGGCTCCACGGCGCCTTGTCCAGCTTGATACGTTTTTGCCGGTCACCTTCGGTCCAGCGTTCGATCATCACGAACACTTCGGTCCACACGGTTTGCGGGCAGGCAAAGCCACACCACAGCCGGCCGGACAGGGCGGTAAAGAAAAACAATGACAAACCGGCCGCAATCAGCATCAGGGCCAGGTAAATGAAATCCTGTGGCCAGAAAGTGAAGCCGAGGATGTAGAACTTGCGCGCGGGAAGATCGAATAAAATGGCCTGATGACCATCAATGTTGATCCAGGGAAAGACATAGAACAAACCGAGCAGGACCCAAACGGAGATCACGCGCAGACGCGCGAAACGTCCTGTCACATGCCGCGGGTAGACTTTGGGCTCTTTACGGTACAGCGACTCGTCAGTCGCAGGACTGTCAGCCACTACAAGTCTCCGATGTCGAGGTCAGGGTTGTTCTCTGTGGGAGACCTGATTTCTGGCGCTGGTCTTCTGCCCTGTCCGCTGGCATGGCCAGGGCCCGGGCCGGTACGGATCATAAAAACAGTCAGCCCACTGGCGATCAGGCTGACGATAAACAAAAACAGAAAACCAAGACTATAGGCCAGGCGCCGGCCCATTTCCCAGGGCAGAACCCAGGCGTCATTGAGTGCTTCAGGATCCATTACAGCGAAGATTACGAAGGTGCCAACACATGCAGCCAGGAAGGCAATCCATATGGATGTACCAATATCGCGTTTGCGCTTGCCCCAGCGCCCGGGGATGTTTTCAGCCGAGTTGTTCATGCATTTGCCTCTATCAGCAGCAACTCCTGTTACTGCGCCTGAGAGGCGGACAGACCGGTGACGTAAGCCGCCAGCAGTCTGCGGCGATCTTCATTCAGAAGATTTTCATGCGCCGGCATTTTACCCGCCCGGCCGTTGCTGATGGATTCCGCCAACACGGACGGATCACCACCGTATAACCAGATATTGTTGCTGAGGTTGGGTGCGCCCAGCGCCTGGTTACCACTGCCATCCATGCCGTGACAGGCCATGCACACCATGTCATAGCGAGCCTTGCCGGCGCTGGCAAGCTGCGCATCAACGGCTTGCCCGGCCAACTGCTGCACGTAAGTGACGACTTCAGTTACGCCATCGTCACCCAGCATTGGGCCCCAGGGGGGCATGGTACCGATGCGACCCTTGCTGATACTGGTCAACACCTGGTCGAATGATCCGCCATACAGCCAGTCGTTATCGGTCAAGTTGGGAAAACTCGTAGCGCCGCGCCCATCTGAGCCATGGCACATTGCACAGTTATGCGCAAATAGCCTGCGGCCTATTCCGTTGGCCTCCCGGTCGGCGCGCAATGCCGTTGGATCCATTTCACGAAAACGTGCGAAAACAGACTCTTGCCTGGCTGTGGCGGCCACAAGCTCGGCGTCATACTGCCCTATCTGGCTCCAGCCCAACACGCCCGGAAAATTACCCAGACCCGGAAAAATGATCAGGTAGATAAAGGCGAAAACAATGGTTATGTTGAATAAATGCAACCACCAACGCGGTAAAGGGGCATTCAGCTCTCGAATATTTTCATCCCAGATGTGACCGGTGGAACCAATCTCTTCACCTTCCCGGTCAGAAACCCCCTTGGTCCAGTGCAACAACCACCAACAGCTGAGGATGGTGGCAACAGAGATGATGATAACGAACCAGTTCCAAAATGAATTCAGCATGGATTACTCCTCGATCCCGTCTTTCTTGCCATTACTCTGCATAGTATTTTCCTGTGGTATTTGCCCATCATCTTCTTCCAGCGGCAGCATACTGGCATCGTGAAATGCCTTTTTGCGCTTACCGCTCCACGCCCAGGCCCACATGCCCAGAAATGCAACAATCAGCGCAATCATCAGGATTGCGCGCACCAGGTCCAGATTCAAATCCGCGAGATTCATCTCAGCGGCCACTGCGGGCCAGGCCCAGACCTTGCAGGTAAGCGATCAGCGCTTCCATTTCTGTCTTGCCTTTGACCGCATCCGGGGCAGCCAAAATTTCTTCGTCCGTATAGGGGTCGCCCAGTGTTTGCAGTACGCTCAATTTACGTTTGATTAACTGCGGATCGATCGTTTTTTCCGCCAGCCAGGGATAGCCGGGCATATTCGATTCCGGCACGACATTGCGTGGGTTCATCAGGTGGATAACGTGCCACTCATCACTGTAGCGTCCCCCGACTCTTGCCAGGTCAGGACCGGTTCGCTTGGAACCCCACTGAAATGGTCGGTCATACACGGACTCACCCGCCACCGAGAATGCACCGTAACGCTCCGTTTCACTGCGAAATGGCCGGATCATCTGCGAATGGCAGTTGTAACAGCCTTCACGAACGTAGACATCCCGGCCAGCAAGTTGCAAAGCCGGATAGGGTTTGATGCCTTCATATGGTGTCCTGACCTGGTCCTGGAAGATCAGGGGCAGAATTTCAACCAGCCCACCGAGGCTGATCACTATCACCACGAATACCGCCATCAGGCCGATATTTTTCTCTAGTCTTTTGTGTCCCTGGCTCATGCGTGCTCTCCCCATTGTGCTGGTTCAGCGGCTTTGTGTTCCTGGGCAGGCCGTGAAAGCATGGTCTTCCAGAGATTCCAGAACATGATGAACATTCCGCTCAGGAACAACAAGCCACCGAGCAGACGGATTGCATAGTAAGGTTTGGTGGCCGCAATCGTTTCGATGAAGGTGTAAGTGAGCGTGCCATCGTCGTTGAATGCGCGCCACATCAAGCCCTGCATCACGCCGGCGATCCACATGGATGCGATATACAGCACGATACCGATGGTTGCGGTCCAGAAGTGAATGTCCACCGCCTTGACGCTGTACATGAGTTTCTCACCCATCAAGCGCGGAATCAGGCTGTACAGCGAGCCAATCGTCATCATGGCAACCCAGCCCAGCGCGCCGGCATGCACGTGTCCGATTGTCCAGTCGGTGTAGTGACTCAAGGCATTGACCGTCTTGATTGACATCATCGGCCCTTCGAAGGTCGACATGCCATAGAAACTCAGTGCCACGATCATGAATTTCAATACCGGGTCAGTGCGCAGCTTGTGCCAGTGTCCTGACAGCGTCATGACACCATTGATCATGCCGCCCCAGCTTGGCGCCAGCAAAATCAGCGAGAACACCATGCCGATAGACTGTACCCAGTCGGGCAGCGCCGTGTAATGCAGGTGATGCGGGCCGGCCCACATGTAGATCCCGATCAGGGCCCAGAAATGTACGATCGACAAGCGGTAAGAGTAAACCGGGCCTTCTGCCTGCTTGGGCACGAAGTAATACATCATGGCCAGGAATCCCGCTGTCAGGAAGAAACCAACCGCGTTATGGCCGTACCACCATTGCACCATGGCATCGACTGTGCCGGTATAAATCCCGTAGGACTTGAATGCATCGACCGGTAAGGCAAGGTTATTGACAATATGCAGAACGGCGATGGTCAGAATGAATGCGGCATAGAACCAGTTCGCCACGTAAATGTGACTGACTCTGCGCTTGACGATTGTGCCGAAAAACACCACTGCGTAGGAAACCCACACAACTGTGATCAACCAATCGATGGGCCATTCCAGCTCAGCATATTCTTTACTCTGGGTGATCCCCAGCGGCAGGGTAACGACAGCGCCCACTATGACCAGTTGCCAGCCCCAGAAGACGAAAGAGGCCAGGCCTCCGGCAAACAAACGCGTATGACAGGTTCGCTGAACGACATACAAAGAGGTGCCCATCAATGCACAACCACCAAAAGCGAAGATGACGGCATTGGTATGTAATGGCCTTAGCCTGCCATAGCTGAGCCAGGGTATGTCGAAGTTCAGTTGCGGTATCCAGAGTTGGGCAGCAATGATGACGCCAACCAGCATGCCGACAATACCCCAGACCACGGTCATGACAACAAATTGCCGCACAACTTTATCGTTGTAGGTCATATTAATTTTCCAATGCTTGGGTCACAAAAGGTAACCCGGGCGTAAGATTTTACGCTCGTCATAAAAGCCAACGGCCGGATTCCGGCCGCTGGATGTTAAATCAAGCCTTGGCAACCCAGGCGTTACACCAGCCTTTGCCAGCGACCTCGCGATTCTGGAAGATGCTGCAGGGTGCAAACTCTGCATCCGCATCACCACTGAACAGCGCACAGTTATTGCAAAACTGGCTGGCGCCCGCATCACCAGCGCGCTTGGGGAACTTGGTGGTGTCTGTGGTAGTGGCATCAATGACATAGCCCATGGCCTTTGCCAGAGCTTCATCTTCAGTTACCCGGTCCTGGGCCAGCAGGTGAATGGGAATGGCGGAGAGGGCCAGAACAGAGCCGCCGGCCTTCATGCCCATTTTCAAAAATCCACGCCGATCAATAACTTTTTCATTTTTCACGATTGCCTCCAGGAGAGCTGGGTAGTTGGTAAATTCAATTTATCTATTTTGCCTTGTTGACAGGTCATTGAGCAAATCAATTAAGCGTCCCTGGGGGAAAGGTTTGTCCAGAAAATCACTCGCCCCTTGCTGGACCAGGTCAACCGCACCCTGCAATGATATTTCATGACCGGTGAAAATCGCAGGAATCCCGGTCTTGCGACACTCTTCGAGGATTTCCTGTGGTGAGCAGTCAGGCAGGCTGGATTCACTGATAACCGCGATTAAATCATCGGCATCAAGAGCCGCAGGCAATTCGGTACAGTTCTGCAGGACATTCACTACCCAATTTTCACCCCGCAACAGCACGACCAGCGCATCCCGAACGCTCGTATCCGGCTCAATCAGGATAACAACACCTTTAATATTTTTCTGTTTGATTCCTCAGCCCCCGCTCAAATCGCCTGACACTTAGTGCCTGTTAACAGACCCTGGCAAATCTGGCCAAGCCGTTGGCGGCATGCTAAAGGCTCAGCTCTAAGCTACCATCAGGGAAAATACGTAATTTTGGAATGTCCTGGGTCAAGCGCAGGACAGTTGATTGATAATCAATCGATTGAAACGCTGGAAAAATATGGTTTCGCGAGCAAGGCTCGCTCTTACAGTTAAAGGCTGGCTTCGTCGGAATCCAGCATGGAGACCATCCGCACCAGGGCAGGTAATGATTCAGCCTGCATTTTTTCCATCACATGAGCGCGATGAATTTCTACTGTGCGCGGGCTGATTCCCAGCGCGTCGGCGATACCTTTATTGGCCAGGCCGCGGACCAGTAATTGCATCACATCTTTTTCCCGAGGCGTACACAGGTCAGCACGCGCCTGCAGTTCTTTTTGTTCCTGAATCTGTTCCCGGGTTGAGCGGAAGTGGTCAATCGCAGCGTAGATTTTACCGACCAATTCACCATCTTTGAACGGCTTGGTGAGAAAATCATAGGCTCCTTGTTTTATAGCTGATACCGCAAGTGGGATGTCTCCATGCCCTGTTATGAAAATTACGGGATATGGCGCTCGCTCGTGTTTAATGATCTGGAACAGCTCAAGACCGTCCATTCCCGGCATTCTGATATCCAGCAACATGCAGTCAAATTTCCGGCATTTGCCCTGTTCGAGAAACGCATCTGCAGATTCGAAAACGCAGCTGCTTAGTCCTTCCGCAAACAACAACAGACGCAAAGACTCACGGATCGCTTCGTCGTCATCGACAATACAAATTTTGCACTCTTCTGCATTCAACCGATGTGCTCCAGGGGCAATTTCAGCATAAAACAACTACCACCTTCGTCCGGGCTCACAAATCTCAGGCTTCCTCCATGCGCTGCGGCAATACTCTTGCAAATGGACAGACCGAGGCCAACACCTTTTGGTTTGGTCGTAAAAAACGACTCAAAAATCTGAGGATGCAGGTTCAGTGGCACACCGGGACCGTTGTCCTCCACCGCCACGACAACCTCATTACCTACAACTGATACACGAATTTCAATTCGTCCATTTGGACTCCCGGCCGCACTGATTGCATCCATGCTGTTCTTGACCAAATTGACCAGTATCTGCTGGATCTGAATTTCATCCAGGTACAGTTTCTGCAGGTTTTGTACGGGAAAGAATTCCAAACTTATATTTGACTTTTTCAATTCATATTCAAAGAGTAACAGTATACTTCGTATAATAGTGTTTAAGTCGTGGGGAGCCTTGCTGACGGTTCCGGTACGCACCAATTTACGCAGGCGCTGCACCACCTCGCCGGCCCGCCGCGACTGCTCGCCAATTCTCTCGCAAATACCATGGATGTCCTGAGGATTATGGGCCGTGTTGCGGCTTATCAAATGTTTACCCGCATCAGCATACGCTGCAATAGCAGTCAGCGGCTGGTTGATCTCATGCGCGATTCCGGCGGTTAATTCACCCAAAATAACCAGGCGATCGGCATGTAAAAGCTGCTCCTCAAGCTGGTGAACCTGTTCCTGTGCAGCCTTCTCTTCGGTCAGATCACGAATGATGCCAACAAACTGCCTGCCGCCCGCTTCCTGCTCAATTTCACCTACCGACAAAAGTATTGGAAACGCGGTGCCGTCCTGCCGCAACCCGGTCTCTTCCCTGCCGGTCCCTATAATTCTCGGCTGCCTTGTATCCAGGTAGTTCTTCACGTAGCCATCATGTTTGTCGCGCTGGGGTTGTGGCATCAGGGTCTTTACATTCTTCCCGCGCACAAAACCCGCACTATAGCCAAACATCTGCTGTGCCGCCCGATTGAAGCGCAGAATGCTGCCTTTTTCATCGATTATGATGATGGCATCGACCGCCGCGTCCATTACCGCTTCGAAAGGGTTTGCCTTGCTCTTGGCAGAATCCATTTTCATGACCGGCTAGTGTACTGCATCTTTGGACCGGCTCCGGCTCCAAGGCGCAAATATTTCAGCATGCGGCGGTAGTTGTCGGGATGATTTTTACTGCGGCTGATGACCAGTTTTTGTTTTGGCCATCGATCCAACCGTCCGACCGGTAAAATACTGACCCAGGGCGTTGTCCACGCTCCGCTCTCCAGTACGGCCGGAATTTCAGTATCAAGCGTAGTGAGTAGTGTCACCATCCCGTTGTCATAAAGACGCAGACTGAGGATACTCACCCGTCGCCGCAGCCACACCAGGACTGTCATGAACGCAAGTGCAGCGATCGCAATGAGCTTGAAAAGCAAGTCGGTGGGTGCAAACAGCAGGGATGATAACGCCAGCCCAGCGATAATCAAGCGGGCCAATCCAGTCCAGGCAGCCTCGCCCGTCTGTAGTTCAATGTAGCTATCCCTGCCCGCCACGGATGTGCTCAAGAACTTCACAATAGTCTGCAGCCGGTTCACTGGCGGGATGTTGCAACCACTGCCACAAAAGGTCGTCTTCATTTTGCAGCAAATTTTCGAGTTCAGGCCACTGACCGTCCATTAACTGCTGCTGTTGCCGCTGCAGAAAATTTTCCAGCAATAAATCGAGTTCTTTCATGCCGCGCCGGCACAGCCATTTCAGCCTGTTGAAACGGTCAGCAGGCATCAGCCATCCAGCTTAATCAAGGCTCATATTCCCTGGCGGACTATGAGCATCTTTTTGATTTCCGCTATGGCTTTGGCCGGATTCAGATTCTTGGGGCAGGTCTTGGTGCAGTTCATGATGGTATGGCAGCGATAAAGCTTGAAGGGGTCTTCAAGGTCATCAAGGCGTTCACCGGTAGCTTCATCCCTGGAATCTGCCAGCCAGCGATAAGACTGCAGCAGAACAGCCGGCCCAAGATAACGATCACCATTCCACCAGTAACTGGGACAGGAGGTGGAACAGCAGGCGCAGAGGATACATTCATACAAACCATCCAGCTTTTCTCGATCCTCCTTTGACTGCAAGCGCTCACTGTCAGGCGTGGTAGTGCTCTGGGTTCGAATCCACGGCCGGATGGTTGCGTACTGGGCATAGAAATGAGTCATGTCCGGGACGATATCCTTGACCACGGGCAAATGCGGCAAGGGGTTGATCTTCACATCCCCCTTGATCCCGGCAATCGACTTGGTACAGGCCAGAGTATTGGTGCCATCAATGTTCATTGCACAAGAACCACAAATACCTTCACGACATGAACGGCGAAAAGTAAGCGTGGGATCAATTTCGTTCTTGATCTTGATAATTGCATCCAGAACCATTGGTCCGCAGTCTGAAAGGTCCACTTCGTAGGAATCTACTCGCGGGTTGGCTTCGTCGTCCGGGCTCCAACGGTAAACACGAAATGTTTTGGTGTTGGTGGCGCCAGCGGCGGCGGGGAAGGATTTGCCCTTCGTTATTCTGGAATTTTTTGGTAGTCGAAACTCAGCCATTTACTCTGCCTCTTTCTCAATATACCCGCGGCTTGGGCGGAACAACTTCAACGTCATCGGTCATCGTATACAAATGAACAGGACGATAGTCCAGCGTCACCTTGCCCTCTTCATCCAACCACGACAGCGTGTGTTTCATCCATTGTTCATCATCACGATCCGGAAAATCCTCCCGTGCATGAGCACCGCGGCTTTCCTTGCGGTTCTCCGCTGAAATCATCGTGGCCATGGCGCAACCCAGCAGATTCCTCAACTCGAGCGTTTCCACCAGGTCGGAATTCCATATCAGGGAGCGATCCTCAACCTTGACGTCGTCGAATGTTGCATAGACATCACGGATCAGCGTGCAACCCTCTTCCAGCACTTCACCGCTGCGGAAAACCGCTGCATTGCTTTGCATCACATGCTGCATGTTGTCGCGTATTTCTGCTGTAGTGTGCGAACCGCTGGCGTAGCGCAGCCGGTCAAAATCCGCCAGCAAGGTGTCAACGATGGTCTGGGGCAAGTCAGGGTGTTTGGTCTCCGGCTTGATCACCTCAGCACAGCGCTTGGCCACGGCCCGCCCGAATACGATCAGATCGAGCAGAGAATTCGAGCCCAGCCGATTAGCACCGTGAACCGATACACAGGCCGCTTCACCAATTGCAAACAGTCCGGGGACCACAGTATCAGGTTCATCGCCCTTCAGGGTTACGACTTCGCCCATGAGGTTGGTAGGAATTCCACCCATGTTGTAGTGCACCGTTGGCAACACCGGAATCGGGTCGGTGGTGACATCCACACCTGCAAATATCTCGGCACTTTCTGAAATGCCCGGCAGGCGCTCGCTAATCACGTCCGCACCCAGATGCTGCAAATTCAGGTGAATGTGATCTTTCTTGGGGCCAACACCCCTGCCCTCGCGGATTTCGATGGTCATCGAACGACTGACCACATCACGCGAAGCGAGATCCTTGGCATTGGGCGCGTAACGTTCCATGAAGCGCTCACCTTCGGAATTGGTCAGAAACCCACCCTCACCCCGAACACCCTCTGTAATTAATACACCGGCGCCATAAACACCGGTGGGGTGGAACTGGACGAACTCCATATCCTGTAACGGCAGACCGGCGCGTAATACCATGCCGTTGCCATCGCCGGTGCAGGTGTGGGCCGAAGTGCAGGAGAAGAAACTGCGGCCATAACCACCGGTGGCCAGGATGACTGCATGCGCGCGGAACAGATGCAGGGTTCCATCTGCCAGGTTCCAGGCCAGCACGCCGCGGCAGGTACCCGAGTCATCCATCAGCAAATCGATGGCGAAATATTCGATATAAAATGTCGCATCGTGCTTGAGCGACTGCTAGTACAGGGTGTGCAGAATCGCGTGGCCGGTGCGGTCAGCGGCAGCGCAGGTGCGTTGCGCCGTTCCCTCTCCGTAATGTGTTGTCATGCCACCGAAGGGGCGCTGGTAGATCCTGCCATCCTCGGTGCGTGAAAACGGCACACCGAAGTGCTCCAGTTCAATCACCGACGGCATGGCTTCCCGGCACATGTATTCGATCGCATCCTGATCACCCAGCCAGTCGGAACCCTTGACGGTGTCATACATGTGCCAGCGCCAATTGTCTTCGCCCATATTACCCAGGGCTGCCGACATGCCGCCCTGTGCTGCAACCGTGTGACTGCGCGTTGGAAAGACCTTGGTAATACAGGCTGTGGACAAGCCCGTTGCGGCAACACCCATGGTTGCACGCAGGCCGGCGCCGCCGGCTCCGACCACGATGATGTCGTACTTGTGTTCTTTTAGTTCGTATGGCTTGCTCATCGTTCAGGCTCCCAGGGCTAATTTAAGAATATGAATAATTCCAATAGCCATCCCGATGTAGGCCCCGGCCCGGGTCAGAAAATAAAGGACGACTTCCACCACCGGTTGATGAACGTAATCCTCGATCACGACCTGCAGCCCCAACATCGCGTGGTAGAACATGCTTATCAGCAACACCATCATGAAAGCTGCGTTGAATGGATTTGACAGAAACGCCGCCGCCTCAGCATAACCGGAGCCGGCCAGTTGGAACATCGCAAAAATCAGCCAGCCGACCAGGAAAATCAACAGGATCGCGGACGCTCTTTGCCCATACCAATGGTGCACTCCCGATTTGGCGCTGCCGAGACCGCGCGCTTTTGCCAGTGGGTTCAGCATGCTCATAACAACACCCCCACCAGAGCACCAGTGAGCATGATTGTACCAGCCAGGACCAGCCAGCCGAGCGTATAGGCGCTCTTTAGATCCAGCGCCTTACCGGTATCCCAGACCAGATGGCGAATTCCATTAAACAAATGAAAGCTCAGGCTGAACAGGCAGGCCAGCACGCCCAGCTTGCCAATCCAGTTATCGAGTGCGCCCAGCAGAGTATCGTACGCTTCAGGACCACTGCTCGCGGCAATAATCCACCACAAGAGTAAAGGCGCACCTGCTACACTGAGAAATACGCCGCTCGCACGGTGCATGATGGACATCAGGGATGTCATTTGTAGGCGGTAATAAGGCCCGATCATGAACGGAGATACTGGTCGTTGCTGTGCTTTCATGGTTTTCTTCTGTTTGAGCGATGGTTGAGGCCAGGTCAGAATTTCTGTTCAGCGGAAAGCGTACTGATGTGAGCCGATTTATTCAAGGCAGTATGGCCGATTAAGTCAACTCTTTTAGGTACAATAGCTGATCTGATAATGTGATCAGCAAACACAGGTCAAGTATTTACCATGATTCAACTCCCCTACCTGTCAACTGCGCGTTTTTCCGGCCCCGACGCCCGCGATTTTTTGCACACGCAATTAAGTGCCGATATCAATGCGCTGGAGGAAAATGATTCTACTTTCGCATGCTACTGCACACCTCGCGGGCAGGTCCTGGGCCTGTTGCTGGCCGGCAGATTTGAAGAAGACTATCTGATAACGGCTGCGGCCGATTTATTGCCGGCCATTATCCAGCGTTTACAGATTTACCTGCTTAGATCAAAAGTACATATTGAATACCCGGCCGGCCTGGAAGCATGCGGTCTGTGGCCGCAGGATGATTACCCGGAGGCCAGCGTAATATTCTCACCGGGTCTTGAGCCATTGCGCTATGCCATGGTCCCCACAGGTTCCGGCACTGGTGAAAGCAGCAATCTGTGGAAGTCTGAGGAACTCAGTCACGGAGTAAGCTGGTTGAACCCGGAAACTTCCGAAAAATTTATTCCACAAATGCTGGGTTTTGACAACATCGGCGCGGTCAGTTTCTCAAAGGGCTGTTACCCCGGGCAGGAGATCGTTGCCCGGACTCGTTACCTGGGTAAAGTAAAACGCAAACCATT
>PVMS01038721.1_pt1 | contig 13169 bp, 10 predicted proteins | sample 1853461 | NCBI WGS metagenome assembly PVMS01 (sample SAMN08582032, study PRJNA380276) | Marine sediment metagenome, whole genome shotgun sequencing project. | isolation source: ocean sediment barecode stripped | collected 2017 | reverse complement strand
CAATGCCTGTCAATGCGCCGGCAAACACCCCATATATTAGGCCAGCCACAAAAGCCAGATAACCATAACCAGGCAGCAGCATGGCAACGACAATGGATGCCATTGCAGCAACAGGCGCAATGGAAAGATCGATCGACCCCAGTAAAATGATGAAGGTCTCGCCCAGGCCCATCACCAATAGAGTAGAGCCTTGAGAAAGCAAGCCGAGCAAGTTGTAAGGCAACAGGAATCGAGGGCTGCCGATGGTCATGATGATGATCAGGATCACCAGCGTGGCCAAGGGCATGATATCGACCCAATTGGTCGTTTTGCGGAACTTATTTAGACGGGTTAGCACCGACATTTCACTCAAATCTCCTTTAAGGATTTCGCTTCACCCCAAATATTTTTGTGAATACTTGAAATTAAAACTTCACATCATATGCTGGATCAAGTCAATCGGTTGGGGTTTATTTTCAATTGGTGCTTCGATCCGCTGCGTGATCTGACCGTCTTTCATGGTCAGAATCACATTGCTTAGTCCGATGGTCTCCTCTAAAGTATCGGCGATAAGCAGGAAAGAGATGCCTTGCCTGGCCAGTTCCCTGATTAACTCATAGACTTCCTCTTTCGCGCCAACATCCACACCACGCGTGGGGTGATCTAGCACAAAGACCTGAACCTTGGAAGCCAACCATTTGGATAAAACCACTTTCTGCTGGTTCCCTCCACTTAAATTCAAACACAACGCATCCGCGCTGGGCGTCTTAATCGCCATACGATCAATCCATGACTCGGCCAGCTGCTTTTCCTCTTTATAACTTATCAATCCCCGTTTAATGACACTGCTCAGATTCGGTAAGGTGATATTAGGCCCAATGCTGAGATAGAGTACCAGGCCCTCAACGCCTCGATCTTGGGGCACGTATCCAATCCCAGCCTTGATCGATTCTGAGGGAGAGCCTGGTGATAGCGGTTGATCGCTAATAAGTATTTGACCCTGGTCTGGTTTGACAAGGCCAGCGACCGTACGGCATACTTCCTCCCGGCCAGAACCTAATACACCAGCCAAACCGATGATTTCGCCCTTATGCAGATCAAGACTGAAATCTTCATACTGACCCTGCTTGGTCAGGCCCTGGATGCTCATCACAACCTCTTCGGCAGGGGTAATCTGTTTGGACTGGCGATAATATTCCCCTTTAAGCTCGCGACCAACCATCAGGTGGTGCAGCTCACTCTCGCTGGTTTCACTGGTCTGGCGGTCGGCAACGTTCCTGCCATCCTTAAAAACATAGACCCGGTCGGTGAGTTCCAGAATTTCATCCAGGTGATGAGAGACGAAGATGATTGAAGCTCTTTCCTTTAAGCTGCGTATGCGCTGGAAGAGGAGATCAATCTCGTTTTTCTCCAAAACTGTGGTTGGTTCATCAAGTATAACTATCGGTGGGTGATGTGTGCGGTCTTCCAAAGACATCACCCGGGCTAATTCAACCATTTGGCGAGTAGCAAACTTCAGATCAGCTGTATAGGCAGTTGGGTTAACATCCAGCTCTACTTTCTCCAATTGCCGTTTGGCTTCTTGATCCATCTTCTTCCAATTAATCACCCCAAAGCGCAGAAATTGTTCTTCGTTACCCAGGAATATATTTTCTCGGACAGAGAGGTTGGGAAGCAGGGATTGCTCCTGGAACACCATCGCCAGGCCGTGGTCCTCTGCCTCTTTAACACTCTTGACCTGGACTTCTTGACCACGGATGAAAAACTCCCCTTCATCCGGTTGGTAAGCTCCAATCAAGATTTTCAACAAAGTGGACTTACCAGCGCCATTCTCTCCCACTAACCCGACAATCTCGTTTGGTTTAACTCCCAGATCCACCTGGTCGAGAGCCTTGACACCTGGAAAGCTCTTGGAAATATTACGCACTTCCAATACGTATTCATCCATAGATTATCTCTCAGCTTATTTGATGTAGGGTAGCTTGCTCCTGTCCAACGTCAGGATCACGGCGATGGTGATGATGACGCCCTGAACTGCATACTGGGCATAGGGATGGACTCCTGCCAATGTCATGCCATTACTGATCACGATAACAATCAAGGCGCAGATCAGTGTTTGGACCACACCTCCTGTGCCACCTGTAAGAGCTGTCCCGCCGAGCACAACAGCTGTGATGGCCGGGAATAGTTGGTTGAAACCAGCTGTAGATGTACCTGCTCCGATGCGAGCAGAATTGAGCACTCCTCCAACACCAATGAAAAATCCAGATAGGGAAAAAGCCATGATCTTATACTTATTTATGGGTATGCCTGCCAGTTTGGCCCGATCTTCTCCTCCTCCAATAGCGAAGATATACCTTCCAAAGCGTGTAAATCGCTCTATGAAGAAGGCCAGCAAGAACATCCCCACTCCAAAGAAAGTTAGGATGGGAATCGGTCCAATTGAGCCTCTTGCCCAAGAGAGGATCATTGGGTCAAGCAGAGGTAGATTCATACCACTCGAAAGCCAGGTCGCCAACCCGAGGCCAACATACCACATACCGAGGGTAGCCATGAATGAGGGTATGCGCAATTTTGCAACGAATATTCCGTTAAAAAATCCCATCATGGTACCAGCGAGAACGGCGAGCAGAACTGCCCATAAGCCAAAATTATTACTGTTAAAGTAATTTGCGGCGAAAATTCCGATAATCACGGAAGTTAACGCCATGATACCCTCAATAGATAGATCGATACTACCCATCAAGATGATGAATGTTTCACCAAGAGCAATAATGACCAGAATCGAACTTTGCCGGGCTAGGTTAGCTAAATTGATTGGGCTGATAAAGCGTGGATTAATAATAGTAATAATTACAACGAGGACGATCAGTATAATCAATGGACCCACAATGGGGGGAAAGCGTAATCTTCGTAAACCTCTAAGTCTGTGGGAAAAACCTTCTGTTACGGAAGCCACATTCTGCTCCTCATTCCCAGTCTGAGGGAACATCCAATCTTAGCTTTAGCTTCTGGAGCCGCGTCCCCAGAAGCTAAAGCTTATTTTGGATCTACCAATCCAGGCAAGGTGATCGATTAAGTGTGTAGTTATGTTTTAATCACCAACCGAACATGTCAGGTTTGAATAGAATCTTCAGACAATCCGATTGCGATTAACCTTCCTGGACACGACCCCACAGATCATCCCAATCGTAGTTGGGAATACCTTCGATGTAGTCAGTCTTGATCTGCGCGGCATTATCTGTATTGACAAACACGGGTTCAAAGAAGAATTCGCGGTGCTCGTGGGGTTCCTTGGAAGGATCGAAGACGCCCATCTTAGCGCTATAGGGGATGGAGAGGCCCATACCACCCTGCCACATGGGGTCGTTATTCACCGTGGCAGCGAATTCGCCGGAGATGCAGGCGTTGATCGCTTCACTGGTGCCATCGATGCCAACCACAGGAATCGTCCCGGCTAGACCAGCAGTGCGTAAAGCTTCTAATGCACCCAGACCCATATTGTCATTGGCTGCCCAAATTCCCGTCAGGTCTGGATATTTGGCCAGGAAAGCTTCCGTAACTGCAACGGCTTTGGTGCGGTCCCACTCTGCTATTTGATCTTCAAGCAATTCTATACCGGGGTTTTCTGCAAGTGCCTGATTGAGCCCATCAAAACGTTCGATCGCGGGGACATTGGCCAGCAAGCCCTGGATGGCGACCATCTGACCAGAGCCGCCCATGGCTTTGAAAAGCTCTGTGGCGACGTAATAACCCGAGGGGACTCCATCCACACCCATGTGGGCTACCCAATAAGGATCATAATCCCAGGGATGTAGATCAGCGGGTTTATTCCACTGAGTCATGAAATACACCTTACTTTCAACGCACAAATCGGCGATCGGCTTGGCATCCGGTGACTGGTTGGGGTCGACGTTGAAGACCACGTTCTCGCCACCTTCCGAGATTAACGCGCGCATCAGAGTTAGCTGCTTCTCGCTATCGCCCTCACAGTGCAAGCCTCGGTTGTATTGACCCTGGCCGATAGACTCGGCGAAGATACGCCCACCGCGGTTCCAGGCTGCATGGTACTCATTCGACAGCGTGCGGATAACTGTTCCAGTGTAGAATGCTTCGCCAGTTCCGGCAGCTTGTTGTCCTCCTGTTGCGCAGCTGGCTAAAGCAGTGGCACCTACCATTGTGCCCATGATTTTCAAGAATTCTCGTCGGTCGACAGTTTTTTTAGTCATGGTGTTTCTTCTCCTTAGATAAAATGTTGAAAGAGACAGAATTAAACAGATGGGGCCAAGTGAAATGGATTCATGGATTTATCTCAGCTCCTGCACCTCCTTTAATTTCTTGAACATGTCAACTCCTTGCGCTTTTGGGATCATAGTAATTAGTTCGGAGCGAGCATGTCTTGGATGATCCGTTGGGTTTCGACAGCATCCAAATCTTCCTGAGCTCGCCGTAGATCATCGAGATCAACCCTGGCGAGCAATTGTTGATAATTCTTCAAGGACACAATACTTTGAGCACAGGCGTCCACGGGGCTTTCCCTGGTTGGCACCAGGTCTAATGTCAACCAATCATCATACCCAATCTGATCTAATGTAAACAAAAATTCCATCATTGCCCAAAAGTGTACGGAACCGACCATAATATCATCGTCCCCGGTTCCATAGTTGTCATTGACATGCACCCCTACTAATCTCCCGGTTCTGGCCAATAAAGCTGCTGACTCGGCTGGGTTTTCACGAGCCATCAATGCGTGACCGAAGTCCAAATAACCGCCCACGTTAGGCAGACCGAGTTCACTTCCCAGAAGAGCGGTTTTGGCAGCATTGCTCACCAGCATATGTGTACGTGGTTCATGGTGCTTGTATTCGAGACCAATTTGGGTTTCGGGGTCATATTCTGCAATTTCGCGGACCGCTTCTGCGGTCCATTCCCACAAGAGGCTATGGGAAGCCTGAAAATGGTAATCCCAACCATCCTCGCCAGGCCAGAGGCACATCTTTCTGGTGCCCAGGATATGCCCGATATCGATAGCCCGTTTGGCGGTATCAATCGCTTCTCGGCGCACTTTTGGATCCGGCGAGGTTAATGCTCCCCGCTTCCAAATCGGTTCAGTCCAGACATAAGGATTGACCGATACCGGTTTCAGGCTCATTTCCTCTAGCCAACCCTTTACTTCTTTTGCGTTCTCCACAGTTACATGCAATGGAGCGATTAATTCCAGGCCTCGCAATCCTGGAACCGAAGCCGCAGCTGTGATTTGATCCTTAACCGATAAAGACTTGGTATAACCACCAAATTTCTCAACTGATTGTGCAAATACCCACAGGCCAGCAGAGAAGGAGTCATTTCCCATTATCAGCTCCTATTGAATAGGTTCGCATCTAAATTTTAGGAATAAATATTGTTCACTGGGTTTAATTGGGCGAAAAGATTTATTAAAAATAAGGATGACAGATATAATCTGTAATTAAATAATCCTGTAATCCTGTAATTACATCTTTTCCATTATACATACCGTGCTTGTTATTGTCAAGTGAATTTCAAATATCTTAATTTTCTTTTGCCTGGCTGCCAAGTTATTGCATCTAGCATCTTCTTCTGCATGCCGTTCCTCTCCCATTTATTCATATGGCTCATGAACCGTCAAATTAAGTTAACCAAACCCGGTTCCTTTGATTGTTCCAATTGCAAAGCAGATAATATCTATTTAACCTGAGTTCGGGAAAAGACCCGAAAGGTTTCCATATGGTGATTGAATAGTGTCCGACTTGACCTTTCAGATCCCACTAGTTCAACCAACGTGACAAATAAACCTTTCGGGTCTGCACTTAGATAATAACTTGACCAAGGATTCGAGTTCATATATAATGAACATGTAATTACATGATTACAAGATACCTGACCAAAACACTCATCTTTCGCTATAGGATTTTCGATGACTGACCCGAACAATGCGATCGACTTTAGCAGCAATATCCCCTATTACATCCAACTGATTGAGGCTCTCAAGGAGAAAATTCGCTCAGGTGAATGGCAAGCTGGGGATCAAATTCCCAGTGAGCCTGATTTATGCGACGCATACGGTGTCAGCAGAACCGTGGTGAGACAGGCGCTGCGCGAGATCGAACTTGACGGATTGATCTCCAGGAGAAAAGGCAAAGGCACATTTGTTGCCGAACCAAAGATAAGCGAAAGCCTGGCCCAAAAACTGACTGGCTTTTATCAAGATATGGTGGAACGAGGGCACACTATCGTTTCCCAGGTACTTCACCATAAAGTAGTACCAGCAAACAAGAAGGTAGCTAAATATCTGGGCATTGATCCTGGTACCTCGGTGATAGATATTAAACGTCTCCGTTTTGTCGCTGATGAGCCGATTGTAATAGTTACAAGCTATCTGCCGTATGAGTTGTGCACCCCATTAGCAGAGACTGACCTTACAAACCAATCCTTATATGCATTTTTAGAAAAAGAATGTGGGGTCACAATCGCTTACGGCAGACGCTCTATCGAGGCGGTACCAGCTAATAAGACCGAAGCAAAATTATTGCACATTGAGGTTGGCGCGCCCTTGATCTTGTTAGACAGTGTCAGCTACCTGGAAGATGATACGCCCATTGAGTACTATCATGCAGTGCATCGTGGGGACCGTTCCAGATTTGAAGTCGAACTTGTCAGGATCAAAGAGGTTGGTTCGGTCAGGAAAACCCTCAAACCAGAAAATTTAGATCTACCCAGAAGCAATTAATGTTGTGGGGGTTTATTATTCAATCTGAAGCGAATTTCCGGGGATGGAAATTCTTGGTCAACAGGGGAATGCCCAAAGATCAAAATTCAGTTCATCTTAACTTAAAAAATACATCAATTCCAAACTAAAGGGATTTTGAATGCAGGCTGATATTAAAAAAACTTTGAAAGCACCGTGGGATCGTCTTACAAATATAAATCTAGATAATTTGCCCTTACTGACAGCGAGCGAACAGACAAAGCGATCATGGGCGAAAGAGATCGAATCCTTTGACAAGGTTCCGCATATTTATAAAGATTTCTTCGATGCTCACCTTGATGATGGTACTCCTTTCCCCTATACGGTAATCACGCCCACATTTAATGGGTTCATCCGTCGAGAAAATGAGAAGCTGATCTGTAGCCAAGATAACAAAATTTTCATTCTAGAAAACGCCAATAACCAACTAAATACTTCTTGCTACGCAGTTGAGCATATCAACTACGTCGAAGCAGGAACTGTTCTCTTGAAAGCGTGGATCAGGATCAGTGGCCTGACAGATAACGGAGCCCTGACTTCTTCTACCCTGAGGTTTAATTCTGTGACGGAGTATATGTTCGATCCTTTCGTCGAGGAGATCAGATCAGCAGCAAATAATCCTTCGAGCATCAGCAACAGCTTGGAACTAAGTAAATTTGATTACCTTTCAGAGGTGAATTTCAAGTTCATGAACTATGCCAGGAACAGCATAATGCCTGGAGAGCAGATTATCGATCATGTTTATCAACCTGAAATGCGGGCAAAAGTAATTACCCTTCTTGGGAAGAATCTCTACCGGACGATATTCACTCCACACATCGGTATCCTGACGGATAAAGAGTTGATTATTATCCAGGATTCAAGCAGTGGAAGGATGAACAAAAATAAACGGTACGGGGGAATCTGGTATTACATTCCGTTGGAGAAAATCTGCTCAGTGTCCCTCACAGCAAAAGATGATGACCTGCTCCAATTATCCATAACCCTGTCGGCAGATGAACACATCGATACTTTGTTCTCAACCTCTATGAAGTCAGAATTAGAGCGATTGCTAAAGAAGATAAGCGATCTGATCCCAGGGGTAATAGTCAGCCAGAAATAAAAATAAATCGTAAATACACTTCAATATGACAAATTGAAGTGTTAGGAACAGACGTTACCGAAGCTATTCATCGAACAAATATGTTGCTTCGGCGTAATAGCGCACCCCCTTATCAGCAATGCGCTCCTGGATGAAGCGTTGCAGGGCAGCATTTTTTTCTTCTAATGGCTTCTCCATCGCCATCTCTACCAGCGGGTAGTTGAGGTGCAGTACACGCGGTGAGATCATAAAACGGGTGATCCCTGCTGGCAGGAGGCAGCCATTTGCAGCCAGGCTCAGGACTTGGTGGATCTCGAAATGGGGGAAGATAACCAGACCACACAGGTCAGGATATATGGCCTTCAAACGGACAACGCTCCATTCGTTTGTGCGATCGAGCCTGGCTTTATCTTTGTAGCTGTCCACAATCGCATTCAATATCTGCACACGCTTCTCCAGTGCTTCTATCGATGTGCAAATGGTGTAAAGCTCCCCGTGTGGAGTGTGCATCATCGCTAATCCAGAGTCCCCCACCAGATCTGGCATATCCCCATCACCGCTGACCAGGTTGATATCACTTATTTGTTCGATGGCAGACAATAATTCGGAAGATTCCCAACCCCAAATTACGTGGTTCCAGTTATATAGGTTTACTCCCGCATCGTCCGGATCCGCCACCTGCACCACCACGTGCGGAAATTCCATTTCCCGAAAAGCAGTAATCCGATTCGCTCCATCTAATACCATATGGCGCCGGCTTCCATCCTGCAAGGGAGTGACGATTGGGGGATTTCGGATGAGACCACTTTTTTGAAAGCGCGCGATCAAGGGTGGTGTACGCTGCTCATCGTGCCATTCATGCACCACCAAGCTTTCCACTGGCAAGATCTCTAAACGAGGTAAACTCTCGGTCATTATTGGTTGGCTTCCTGTCGGAATCTAATACCCTCGGTTTCCCCGCCGCTATCTCTTGCCAGCAATGAAATCCAATACATCGATTTTGGTCAGTATCCCCACAGGGCGATCGCCTTCTGTAACCAGAATCACATTGCCTTCCATCACCGCAGGAAGTGCATCCTCCAGACTGGCGTGAAAGGGGAAGACCGCCTGGATAGGCTGCACGATGGTGGATATTGGCTCTTGATCGGAGTGGTCATGGCTCACCTCCAGCATATGTTTCAGTAAATCCACCTCGGTGACCATACCGGCCAGTGATCCATCATCGTTGAGCGCTGGCACCTGGGAGATGTCATGTTCTTTCATTTGAGAGATCACTTCTGTCATGCGGGCTTCCAAGGACACACAGATCAACCCTGGTTCAGATTTTGTCTCCAGCAATTCCTGCAGCGAGACCTCTCCCCATTCGATCTCCAGATAACCGTTCTCCCTCATCCACTTATCGTCGAACACCTTCGACAGATAGCGTGAACCGGAGTCCGGCAAGATCACCACCACCAGCCGTTCCTGGCTCAGATTTTGAGAATAACGTACTGCAGCTGCCACAGCCGAGCCTGAAGAACCACCACCGAAGATGCCTTCTTCTTTAACCAGGCGCCGTGTCCAGAGAAATGAGTCTTTGTCCGTCACCCGCAACACTTCATCGATCACTGACAATTCCAGAGTTGAGGGTAAGAAATCTTCGCCGATCCCCTCCACCTTGTAAGTTGTCGCCTGCACATCGTCTGGAACAGATCCTTGCTGCCAGGTCTCCAACAAGATCGAACCCATTGGATCGACACCGATCATGCGAACCTGCGGGTTGCGTTCCTTTAAATAGCGTCCCACACCAGTGATCGTGCCGCCTGTACCCATCCCAATCACCACATCTGTCACTCGTCCCTGGGTTTGCTCCCAAATCTCAGGGCCAGTGGTGAGATAGTGGCTGTGCGGATTCACTGGATTATGGTATTGATTTGCCAGGATGGCATTGGGTGTCTCTTCGACAATCCGGTTTGCGACGCTGTAATAGGAGCGCGGGTCTTCTGGTTCAACAGCAGTTGGCGTTATCACCACCTTCGCTCCAAAGGCGCGCAGCAGCTGGATCTTTTCCTGACTCATCTTGTCGGGCATCACAAAGACCGCCTTATATCCCTTGATCGCACAAGCAATCGCCAAACCAACTCCAGTGTTGCCTGAAGTCGATTCGACCACTGTCCCCCCGGGCTTCAATCGACCGCTCTGCTCTGCTTCAACGATCATGGTTGGACCAATACGGTCCTTGACAGAACCCCCCGGGTTCATGTATTCCAACTTGGCATAAAGTGGGCAAGGTAAGCCACGCCCAATGCGGTTCAGACGCACTAGAGGTGTCTTGCCAATTGCTCCGAGAATATTATCATATACACGTAAGTCATTTGAGTTGTTCGTTCCAGAAGATGGCATTCCTTTCTGCTCCAGAATAATATTTGGATTGGATTAGTATGATTAAGCCTACCATGAATCCAATGGAGCGTCAAAAAAAGACCCTCCCACTCCATGAGGAGAGGGAGGATCAGAATGCGCAATGTTAGCGCACCTACATTCCGGCCAGGTATGCCAATCCTACCACCCCCGGTCCAGCGTGAGTGCCAACTGCAGGACTGACCTCAGCGTACACCTTCTCATCTGGCTCGAGGTGTGCGCAACCAACATCGAGCAGCCAACGCGCGTCTTCCTCGGCATTGCCATGCAGAGTCGCCAGGCGCAAAGGCTTTCGCCCATCTATCTTTTCCTCGATCAACCTGATCAATCGTGCCAGAGATTTCTTGCGCGTACGTACACGCTCCACCGCTTCCAACATCCCATCGCGGACTTCAAAGATGGGTTTGGTTTGCAAAGCCGTCCCCAGGAATTTAGCCCCACCGCCAATGCGTCCCCCACGGTGTAGATACTCCAGCGTGTCCACCGCGAATATTACCCCGGTCAATGGCTTTGCTTGCTCGACGACTTCTTTGCATTCCGCCAGGCTGGCCCCTTCTTTAGCCGCCCGGGCCGCTATCAGGGCCTGCCAGCCCAGACCCATAGCCACAGATTCCGAATTGAACACCTCGATAGCCGCGTCTGGGTACATCGCCTGGACCTGGTTGGCTGATTCGACTGTCCCGGAAAGCTTGGGTGAGACCAAGACCGCCAGGATATCGTAGCCATCATCCAAAAGATTCGCAAACAATTTTTTAAAATAAGCCGGTGTTACTTGTGATGTGGTTGGGTGATGCGGGTCCGTTTCCAGCCGGTCGTAGAACTCGCTGGGCTGGATGTCAACCCTGTCTTCCAGTGTTTCCTCCCCAAAGATCACCACCTGGGGGGCTTCCCACAATGGGTATTGATCCAGTATCTCTTGGGGAATGGCGGCCGTGCTGTCAGTCACAATCGCGACTTTCGACATGGAAATTGTCTCCTTTTTATGATTAAAGTATAAAACTTTGCATGATGAGGGATAAATGCCTCTCTCCGTAAAATAGATAACCCCTCCAGGGATGAGAAGTTGCTAATTCCGGAAATATTTGAGTCAATATGGTGCTTCAATTTCATAATTCATCCCTATAATCGGGCAGTAAGTTAATCGGAAAAGCAGCCATGGGTCTGTTCCTAATCCGGAATGCTGGCTCATTTTTATTCCAAATTCATTCTGGAATCTCATAATTCCTTCCATTTAATAACGGTAAACTAACCTTTCCTCTTGACCATTCCCTACACCCACAGTACAATGCACTGCTGTGACAGAAAATTTGTTAAGGTTTATGAACTGTGTTCGAGAACCTCACTGATAGATTAAATACTGTCTTCAAACAGCTTAGCCGGCGTGGCAAGCTCTCCGAGAGTGATGTCGATGCTGCCATGCGTGAAGTACGCCTGGCTTTGCTGGAAGCTGACGTACATTACAGCGTGGTCAAAGATTTCATCGCCCGCGTACGAGAGCGCGCGGTTGGTCAAGAGGTCTCCAAAGCCTTGAACCCTGCTCAACAGGTGATCAAGATCGTCAACGAAGAGTTGATCGCCACCTTGGGCGAACCTGATCGTCTTAACCTCAGCGGACCAAAACCGCGCTCGATCATGTTGGTGGGTTTGCAGGGGTCAGGGAAAACCACCGCAGCTGGAAAATTAGCTCGTCTGCTACGCTCACAAGGAGAGCGAGTTATGCTTGTCGCGGCTGACCCTTACCGCCCGGCAGCCATAACCCAGCTGGAAACACTTGGTGATAGTCTGGATGTACCAGTTTTCAGCGAATCCGGAGCCGCCCCACCTGATGTAGCTCTCCATGCCCTGAATAAAGCGGTGATCGGCGGATATACCGTCCTGATCCTGGATACCGCTGGTCGATCACAACTGGATGCTGATTTAATGGATGAACTGGGCGCTATCACCGGTCGTGTAGAACCGGTGGAAGTGCTCCTGGTTGTGGATGCCATGACCGGTCAAGAAGCAGTCAACATCGCCACCGGTTTCCGCGAATCCGTCCCGCTGACCGGGTTGATCCTCACTAAGATGGATGGCGATGCGCGCGGGGGCGCAGCCATATCAATCCGTTCAGTCACCGGTGTGCCGATAAAATTCCTTGGCACTGGTGAAGGACTGGATGCGATCGAGGTCTACGATCCGGATCGACTTTCCTCTCGCATCTTGGGTATGGGTGATATTCTCGGTTTGATCGAACGAGCCGAGGCTTCCTTCGATGAACAAACTGCCCGGGAACAAGCCGAGCGCATGATCTCTGGCGATTTCACCCTCGAAGATTTCGCAGACCAGCTGCGCCAGGTACGTAATATGGGTCCTATAGGTCAGTTGATGGACATGCTTCCAGGTGGTATGGGCCAGATGGCGAAGGCAGTAGATCCGCAGGAGGCAGAGAATCAGCTCAAGAAAACTGAAGCTATCATCAATTCGATGACGCGCGGGGAACGACGTAATCCAAAAGTTCTCAATGCGAGTCGCCGTCGAAGAATCGCTCGTGGCTCTGGCAGCAACGTTCAGGATGTCAACCGCCTGATCAAGCAGTATCAGCAAGCCAAACGCATGTTTAAAACTTTACGAAAATCCGGAATGCGCGGATTACCGCGCATATTCGGTTAGAATTATGGCACCCAAGGTTAGATACCCTAGGCTTTACCCGCTGAGCTGCACCGGAGGTTTTGCGTCCCCTTCCACGCTTCCCTCTGCCCCGGTCGTTTGCCCGGCAGATTATATAATAATAGTGATTTGAAGGAGATACAATTCTATGGTACGTATTCGATTACGACGTGTTGGCAGTAAGAAGCAGCCTAGTTACCGCATTGTGGCCGCAGATAAGGAAAGTCCCCGTGATGGACGCTACCTCGAGATCCTGGGGTTCTACAATCCGCGCACTGAACCGCCAACAATAAATGT
>PVMS01069730.1_pt1 | contig 13173 bp, 14 predicted proteins | sample 1853461 | NCBI WGS metagenome assembly PVMS01 (sample SAMN08582032, study PRJNA380276) | Marine sediment metagenome, whole genome shotgun sequencing project. | isolation source: ocean sediment barecode stripped | collected 2017 | reverse complement strand
TCAACGTGGCGGTTCAGGAAATTGCTCGGCGAAACGGCTTTGACCTGATCATTTCCAGCCCGATAGTCTACGCCAGCCCCGATCTCGACATTACTGACCTGATACTGGAACAACTGGAGGTCGAGTACGCCGCCGACCAGATGGAACTGGCTACACCCTGAAACCCGTTCAGATAAACGATGACTAGCAGCAAGTACAGCCTGTCGGACCTGAGTGCGCGATTCGAACTCGAATTGCGTGGTGATGGCGCGTGTATGATCGACGGTGTCGGCACACTGAAGTCGGCCGGGCCTTCGAATATCACCTTTTTGGCCAATCGCGCCTACCATGCAGACCTGGCCAGCACTGCTGCGGGAGCCGTTATCCTGACAGGCAAAGATGCGCAGGCCTGCCCGACCAATTGCCTGCTGGCCGCCGACCCCTACCTCGCCTATGCCCGCCTGGCAACGATATTTGACCCCCGCCCCTCAGCGGACCCGGGAATCCATGCAACGGCCGTTGTCTCAGCGGCGGCAACAATCGGTGAGGATGTCAGTATTGCGGCTAATGCGGTCATCGGTGACGCCTGCGATATCGGCGATGGCTGCACCGTCGGACCGGGCGTGGTGTTGTACCCGGAAAGCCGGCTGGGCGCCGCTTGCCATCTGCACGCAAACGTGACTGTTGGTCACCGCGTGCGCCTGGGTAAACGAGTGATCCTGCATCCGGGTGTGGTAATTGGCGCTGATGGCTTCGGCATTGCCTTTGCCACGGACCACTGGGAAAAAGTACCCCAGCTCGGCAGCGTGGTGATTGGCGATGATTGTGAAATCGGTTGCAACACGACCATTGATCGCGGAGCGATTGGCAACACCGTGCTGGAACAGGACGTGCGTATCGATAACCTGTGCCAGATCGGTCACAATGTACATATTGGAGCGCATACGGCCATGGCGGGCATGTCGGGTATTGCAGGCAGTACGACAGTCGGAAAATACTGCCTGATCGCCGGCGGATCCGGCTTTTCGGGCCACCTTGAGATTGCCGACAAAACATCACTGGCGTCCAGCACGCGTGCTTACCGCTCGGTAGAGGAACCAGGCACAACCCTGTCAGCCCAGATACCGGCCCAGCCAATCAAGGAATGGCAACGGAACCTGGCCAGGCTGCGCAAACTGGATGAACTGGCCCGCCGTGTACGGTACCTGGAGAAACAACTGGAGAAGTCTTCTGACGATGAATGATCAAGTCTTACCTGGCCCGGTCGAAGCCGCCAAAATCCTGGAATACCTGCCGCACCGTTACCCGTTTTTGTTGATTGACCGGGTGCTGTCGCTGGAACTGGAGCCTGAAAAAAGGCTGACCGCTATCAAGAATGTGACCATTACCGAACCCTTTTTCCAGGGCCATTTTCCCGGCAATCCGGTCATGCCGGGTGTGCTGATGATTGAAGCCATGGCCCAGGCGTCTGGCATGCTGGCGCATCTTGCCGCTGAGACCGAGGGCAGAGAAGGTGAACTGTATTACCTGGTCAAAGTCGACAAGGCCAAGTTCAACAGAATTGTCGTTCCCGGCGACCAGATTCTGCTGGACGTCATTCAAAAGCGCATCATGCGCCGCATGGGCCAGTACGAATGCAGCGCCAGCGTGGACGGCCGGCGCGTGGCCAGCTGTGAAATACTCTGTGCCGGGAGGAAAGAATGAGCCGGATCCATGAAAAAGCGCTGGTGGATTCGGCGGCAGAGATTGCCGATGACGTAGAAATCGGACCGTTCAGTGTGATTGGTCCGAAAGTAAAAATAGGTCCGGGCAGCTGGGTTGGGCCGCATGTCGTGATCACCGGGCGCACCACCATCGGAAAAAATACCCGTATCTTTCAGTTTTCCTCCATGGGAGAACAACCCCAGGACAAGAAATATGCCGGTGAAGACACCGAGTTGATCATCGGTGACGACAACACGATTCGTGAATTGTGCACATTCAGCCGGGGCACCAGCCAGGGTGGCGGCAAAACCATCATAGGCAATAACAACTGGATCATGGCCTGTGTGCATATCGCCCACGACTGTCAACTGGGCGACAACATCATCATGGCCAACAATGCCTCGCTGGCCGGCCACGTCACCGTTGGAAACTGGGCCATTCTGTCGGGTTACTCCCTGATCCATCAATTTTGCACGGTGGGTGAACACAGCTTCACTTCCTTTGCCAGCCACGTTAACCAGAGCATTCCACCTTTCGTGACCGTTTCGGGAGAGAAAGCAAAGGCCCGCGGCGTCAACATCGAAGGCCTGAAACGCCGTGGTTATTCGAAGGAACAAATCCAGCAGGTCCGGCGCGCTTACCGCGTGCTCTATCGCTCGGAGCTGCCGCTGGAGGAAGCGCGCCTGAAGCTGGATGAAATGGCTCTCGAACATGACGAGATCAAACCCTGGGTGGAATTCCTGGAAACCACAGAGAAAAGCTTCATCAGATAATTGCCGATGCCTGCTTCGAAACCCAGGTGCACCAAACAGACGGAAATAGCTCTGGTTGCGGGAGAGGCTTCAGGTGACCTGCTGGGCGCCGCACTGATCAGCGAACTCAGCAAGTGTTATCCGGATGCCCGATTTAGCGGCATTGGCGGAAGGCACATGCGTACAGCGGGTATGGTTACCTGGTGGGACTGCGAGGAACTGGCTGTATTTGGCCTGTTTGAAGTTCTTTCCCACTTTCCGCGCCTGTACAAAATCCGCCGTGAACTTCGCAACCGTCTGCTGGCTGATCAACCCGACATTTTTATCGGTATCGATGCACCGGACTTCAATCTCGGGCTGGAAACCACACTGAAGCGAACCGGTATCCGTACCGTTCACTACGTCAGCCCCACAGTCTGGGCCTGGCGTGAAAAGCGTGTGCGAAAAATCGCCCGTGCCGTTGACCTGGTCCTGTGCCTGTTTCCATTCGAACCCGACTTCTATCGGGGGCATGGCGTTTCAGCCATCTATGTCGGGCACCCGATGGCGGACCAGATTGCGGAAAATCCCGATCACGAAGAAGCGCGAAATAAGCTGGGCATCGAAGCCGCCGGAAAGCTCGTCGCCCTTTTACCCGGAAGCCGGGCTGGTGAGGTCTCGAAACTGGCCGGACCCATGATTGAAGCGGCAGGCATCATTGCCGGAAAAATGCCTGGGGTGCGCTTCGTGTCGGCCATGGCCAATGCAAAGGTACGGACCCTGTTTGAATCTGCTTTGCAGCAGGAGGGCACCCCGGCCATTCAGCTGGTGGAAAACGATTCCCGCCGGGTGATCGCTGCCAGCGATGTCGTCCTGGTGGCATCGGGGACAGCCACGCTCGAAACCATGCTGGTTAATCGGCCGATGGTCGTGAGTTATCGTGTCGCGAGCTCAACCTATCACCTGGCCAAAACACTGAAGCTGGTCAAAGCGGACCACGTATCGCTGCCCAATATCCTGGCCGGTGAAACACTGGTGCCCGAGTTGTTGCAGCAGGATGCGAACGGGCCGAAGCTGGCACAGGCTGTGCTGGACTGGTTCGAAGACTCCGATCGCAGAACGGCCTTGCGCCAGCGATTCTCGGAAATGAATGATGATTTGCGCTGCAATGCAGGCGCAAAGGCGGCCACTGCCGTCGGCGAACTGCTGAGCCGTCCATCTTGAGCGCCCGGCGACAGATCGTTGCCGGAGTGGATGAAGCCGGGCGTGGACCGCTGGCGGGCCCTGTGGTGGTAGCTGCTGTAGTGCTCGACAGCGGCAATCCGATCGAGGGGCTGGATGATTCAAAAAAGCTGAGCCGGAAGCGCCGGGAAGAACTGTACCCCCTGATTATCGAGTGTTCTGCCGCCTGGGCTGTGGTTGAAGTCGGGCCTGAGGAGATTGACCGTGTGAATATTCTTCAGGCCACGATGCTCGGCATGCAAAGAGCGGTGGATCAGCTGCAACCGACGCCGACTCTGGCACTGGTGGACGGCAACCGGGCGCCGGATATGGACTGCAAGGTACGCACGATCATCCAGGGCGACAGTCTCGAGCCGGCAATATCAGCCGCTTCCATCCTGGCCAAAGTGACCCGAGACCGCATGATGTGTAGATTGCACCACAGTTTTCCGCAATACCGCTTTGACCGGCACAAGGGTTACCCCACAGCCGAGCACCTGACTCTTCTGGCAAAACACGGCCCCTGTGCAGTGCACCGCAGAACATTTGCTCCGGTCAGAAAGTTGTTGCAGGCCGGGCTACTGTGACAGGCTGATCAGGCCGTAGTGAATCCTGAAAACTGGCTGTCTTCGATGTGCTCTTCGATCACCTGCTCTACCCGGGCCATCGGCGGCCCTTGCTGCAACCAGGCTGCCAGTGCATCGAGATTCGACTCACTTCCGGCCGCTGTGACCTCAACCCGGCCATCCGGGAGATTGACAGCCCGGCCGGCCAGCTGCCGTTTGACCGCTTCACGCCGGGTGGATTCGCGAAACCAGACACCCTGCACCCTGCCGGAGACCAGAAACCGTCGGCAGCTGTGGCTCATTGAGCGGTCACACCGTCATCGCCGCTCACCGAATCGATGAAACCTTCAATAGCCTCGCGCGTCACCGGCCCGAGGAAAGCCTTCACTGCCCGCCCCTCCTTGTCCAGGATGATGGTGGTGGGAAGAACCCTGGGAGCGCCGAACGGTTCCGGTGGCTGATACACGTCCACCCGGAGAATCGGGTAACTGGCATGAAATTCAAGCAGGAATTCTTCAAAAGCACTGTCATCGGTGTCCTCGAAAGCGAGGCCCAGGACCGTCAGGTCCTCCCGTTCATCGTGCAATGCGGACAACTCCGGCATCTCCTTGCGGCACGGTGCGCACCAGGTGGCCCAGTAATTGACCACGACCCAGCTACCGCGGAAATCGCTCAGCGATACTTCCCCTCCACCCAGTTGCATCAGGCTGAAGTCAACCGGATCCTCAGTTTCATAGGCGGCCGACGCACTCAGCACCGTCAACAGGCACATGCAGGCCAGCGCCTGGCCCAGGCGTTTGAATAATACAAGGTTCATGCTTTGCCACCCGCTTCACGTTCATTGTTACCGCCCATGCTTTCCCGGTACATGCCGCCCAAAGATCGATTCAGAACCAATTCACCATTGTCGTGGACCGTGGCCAGAGACTGAATGAAAATCGAATCCAGGGCGGAATCTTCAGGTAGCTCGTTTTCTTCCGTTAGCGGCAGGTAATAGATGCCACAATGATAAAGTTCGCGCAGCGAAACTTCGTTCAGGTCCCTGGCCAGGATCCAGCGTTCATCACGATTGAGCGTCACGATCCGCGCTTTTTTCAACTGCTGCAGCAATGCCTGTACCTGACGCTCACTGGCCAGTTCCTCGAGTTCGAGTAATTCCACAGTCGAGAGTGATTCACCTTCGCGCTGTGCACGCCACAGATGCCCCGTCAGACGAAAAATCAGTTGAAACGCCCATTTGTCCGGCCAGTCCCCCAGGTTCACCCGTTCGGAAAAAGTCGTGAGCGAAGCGGCAAGTGAAGCTCCGAACAGGACCACGGCCCACACGATATACAACCAGAACAGGAAAATGGGAATCGTCGCCAGTGCGCCGTAGATCTTGCTGTAGTTCGCATTGCTCACGTAGCCAACGAAACCCTGCTTGGCGAGCTCGAACAGGACCGCGCTGAGGAACGCACCGACCACCGCATCCCTGAATTGCACGCGGCGATTCGGCACCAGTACAAACATCATGGTGAAGACCAGCCAGGAAAGAAGGAATATTCCGACGGCGTGCCAGCCCGGTGCAATGCCCTCCTCGATCCCCAGTGCCAAGATGATGTTCTGTGCACTGAGGGCGATCGCTGTACCGATCATAATCGGGCCCAGGGTCAGCACCGCCCAGTACATCACGATCCGGTTGGTCAGCGTGCGCGCCCTGTCGACCCGCCAGATTCGGTTGAAGGCCACTTCAATGCGCACCATCAACAACAAAGCGGTGATGATCAGCATGACGGTTCCCGGCAGGGTGAGACTGCTCACGCTGTTCAGGAAGGTGTCCAGGTAGGGTTCGATCTGCTCCCCCGCCGCCGGTAGGAAATTAGAGAAAATAAATGACTGCAGCTTACCGGAGAACTGACCAAAAACAGGAAAAATTGAAATAACGCCGAATATTACGGCCAGCAAAGGCACCATGGCCAGCAGACTGGTATAGCTGAGCGAAGCCGCTTCTTCCAGGCAGCGGTCCTCCTGAAAATGTTGCCAGGCATGCTTTGCAAGCCGCTTTACCCGCGGGCCAAACGACTGCAAATCCAGGCTGGAATTCAATCCGTTTGTCATCATTGTTTACCGCTGTCTGATCTCTGCATAGAATGCACGATTACAATCCATTTCCACTATTCTAACCAAGAGAAAGGCAATGACCATCAGAATCTACCACAACCCACGCTGTTCCAAGTCCCGTGCCACCCTTGCGCTGCTGCAGGAACAGGGCATTGAGCCTGAAATCCAGCTCTACCTGGAATCACCGCCGGATGCCGCTGAATTGCGTACCATCCTGAACAAGCTGGGCAAGACACCACGGGAACTGATGCGCAAAGGCGAAGCCGAATACCGCGCGCAGGGCCTGATGGATGAATCCCTGAGTGACGATGAACTGATCCGGGCGATGGTGGCGACTCCGAAGCTGATCGAGCGGCCCATCGTGCTGGCCAATGGGGGCGCAGCCATAGGCCGGCCGCCGGAATCAGTACTCGACATTCTCTGAAACGGACAGCGACAGGCATTGTGGAAATCCTGGTCCTTTACTACAGTCTGCATGGCCACACGGCACGGATGGCCCGGCACATCGCGCGCGGGGTCGAAGAAGTGGAAGGCGCCGCTGCCCGGGTCCGAACCGTCGCCCCGGTCGGCACCGGCATGGAGGGGACGGCCAGGCCGGTCCCTGAAGACGGCCCGCCCTATGCAAGAAACAGGGATCTGAAAGAGTGCGGTGGTCTGATTCTCGGCAGTCCAACCCGCTTTGGCAACATGTCCGCGGCTCTGAAATATTTTATCGATGGCACCGCGGCGGAATGGTACTCCGGCGTGCTCGAGGGAAAACCGGCGGCAGTATTCACCTCGACTGCCAGCCTCCATGGCGGCCAGGAAACGACTTTGCTCAGTATGATGCTGCCTTTACTGCACCACGGCATGTTCCTGGTCGGGCTGCCCTACAGTGAGGCTGCCCTTATCCGAACCCGGGGCGGTGGTTCACCCTACGGGGCGAGTCATATGTCAGGCTGGGAGACGGACCGGGAACTCGACCCGGATGAAACCGAGCTGTGCCGAGCCCTGGGAAAAAGGCTTGCACAGGCTGCCCTGAAACTATCGGCCAAAGAACCAGGCATGTGAGAGCGGGTAACTACCATGCCGTCGTCGCCGGGACATACCTGGCACTCCTGATTCTGCAACCCGTGTGGCATGCGCTGTTGCCGCCCCCCTATGGGGCATCTTCCTGGTGGCTGGGATTGTTGGCGGCCCTGCCCCTGTTGTTCCCGTTGAAAGGTGTATTGAAAGGCCAGATACGCAGTATGACCTGGGCCGGGTATCTACTGCTGCTGTATCTGGTGATCGGCGTTATGGAAGCGTGGAGCAATGAAGCACAACGGGTGCCGGCGCTGATCCAGGCAGGCCTGGTGGCGATGGCCATTGCCGCCATGCTGGGATTCAGCCGCGAAAGCCGCTGAATTTACTTTTTCGCTTTTCTTTTTCCGCCGGTTCCGGCGGCACAGCGAAAAATTCCTCGTAGAGGGTGTTTAGCCGTGCAATGGCATGAGCCACACTGATGGCGACTGAGCCGGACCGGCGCACTGCCTCAGGCTGACGGCTCCACTGGCTGCGGAATTCCTCAAAACGCGAGAGGCCCACGTCATTGATGGACTCAACCGGCACGTTGCCATCCCTGAAACGCCTCAACCCGGGACCGTCGATCAGGCTGCGCGTGCCTTCGAGTGATCCCCTGATCTCATCCGAATCAAGCAAGGCTTCCGGGTAAAAAAGGTTCATCTGCGTATGCAGCAGAGCCTTGGCCGTGGTGAGGGCATTGATTTTCTGGGAGAGTGAGATGGAATCACCATTCCCTGCCCGGGCGCGCGGCCTCAGTAATGCGTGATAAAGCAACACCTGCTGAGACTGGTACAAGGACTGCAGGTGCTGGCTGACCCGGTCCATGATGCTCTCATCAGGCTCGAATTCGAAGCGGGTGACGCCCAGTCCGGTGACAAACCAATCGCGCCACTCCGAACCACGGCTCCAGTTGAGGTTTAGGATTTCCGAAGGCGTGCTCCTGGCGCTGGCCAGATAAGTCAGCCGGTTCGGCACTACCCTGAAGCCCACGTCATGGTTCAAGGGCGTTACAATCTTGCTGCCGACCCACTCGCTTGGGCAGCTGTCGTCCCGCACTTCGTCACTGGCGGCGGCAAACAGGTAATGATATTCACCGGGGCTGATGAATTTGGAGCCGAAAACACTGTGGGTTTCTTCACCCTGGATGTAGCGCCCGATCAGGTCGAAGCTCAGACGGCCGAAAAAATTGGCGACATGCGGATCATCGGTCCTGACCGGTTCTGCCCGGCGTTGCACCCATTGCACGTTGTCGTAGCAGATTTCAAGATTTCCGAGCCCGGTCTGGTCCGCGATGAGGTAGTGATCAGGAAACAGGCCGAGCAGCGCACGGGTCGCTTCCAGTTCCCCCGTCATTTCACAAATGTGATCGTCCCGGCAGGGCCCGATCATGATCTGCTCGGGCCGGTAGGCTGTTCTCTGGCTTGCGTCTCCGCTCAGAACGATGTCTGCCCCGGGCGCCAGTTTTGATTCGCGGAAAGCCAATTCCGCTTCACGAATTCCGGCGACCAGATCCTCCAGTGCTTTGCGGTAATCAACCAGGCTCATGCTGACGGGATCATTGATACCGCTGCCGGAACCGCTGAAACAATCGACCTGTTGCTCCATGGATTGCAGAAGTTCCAGACCCTGCTGTCTCATACGCGCGATCAGAGCCTCATTTTCTGGTGTCTGCAAATAAACCGGTGACCGCCTGGCAAACCAGACCAGGGTCGTCGCCAACGCCGACCATTCCAGTGGATTGGGTAAAGGTTCTTCAGGCGCTGTACAGGCGACCGGATTTCTATCGTGCAGGTATCCCAGGGCGAAGTTGATCCGCTGCCAGGGGGTCAAAACCAACTCGCGCTGTAATTGGACAGCGCCGAACGGCCCATCCGGGTCCCCCGCCAGTTCTGCGCTTCGCACCGCGGTTTCCGATAAGTCCACCATACTGGCCAGGCAGCGATCAAACTGATCGCGGCTCGAGCTTGGATGGCCAGCCTTGTCTCTGGCGGCTGCAATGCTGGTGCAGATGTCAATTTCCTCGGCGATCTGACGGCGTACCGGCTGGTCGAAATAGAAATTCATGTCGGGAGTGAGTAAAACGAACTGAGCGATCGCATCGGCCAACTCGCGCACAAAAAGCGTGAATCGTGCACGGTCCAGGGGGCCCTCCTGCAGGTTCTGAACGATATCGAAAGCGGCTGCGAGGCTGGCGTTGATGCGCGGGTCTACATCGGAAAAGTCGCGGGCATATACATTGGACAGTTGTGGCAGCAAGCCAGCCAGCATCCGCGACATGCCCGCTTCCGCTGCGGGTTCTGCTGCAGGATCTTCCGCCGTCAAATCCGGTGGTTCTTCTGCGATCAACTGCTGATGAGCCAGTAGCAGGTCGGCCACGACCCACAACAGCGTCTCTGTGAAGGCCAGGTACCGGCGGTCCTGCAAGCCATCGATCGCTGAAACAAGCCGCAACAGGTGACTTGCATCCCGAACCTGCTCGACCGGCAGATCCGGAATGGCCGACAGTAAATTGAAGCGCAGACGCTTCATGCTCAGGGCATCAGGAGGATCTTCGCGCATCGCCGACGCTGCCAGAACCCGAAAGCCCTGCATGGCCAGTGCGATTGGATCCCTTTCTGTTTCCTGACCGGTCGGCGCCGGCGGCTCTGCGGCCATCCAGGGATCCAGCCATTCGGCGTTCAGGCCGGACAAAATCGCCAGGAACGCTTCATCTTCACCGGCTCTCAGCAGCAGCCTGTGCCACAAGTCGGGTGCAAGCGGCTCCATTTGCATCAGTAATTCCGGTAAAAACGTAGCCGCCAGACGCTCATTGGTCCGGTCGAACACCTGGCGCATCAGGTCGCGGATTGCCGGACCCAGGGGAGACACCAGCGGCGGAGGCACCAGTTCGTGCTGATCCAGTTCCCTGAGCAGGAACCAGGCTGAAACATCCAGCGTAGAACTGCGCAAGGGAACATCGGGATAGCGCAGCGCCAGGCGGTCAAGCCAGGAGCGGTCATCCCGGAAGCGGGATGCCAGGGACGCCGCATCGCCGATGTCCTTCAGCGCAACGTCCTCCAGCAGACGGGCGGTGACCATCAGCGTCATCAGGGTATCTGTGCGCGAGGCCGGATCGGACAGGGCCGCGGCAAGGTGGCGTGAGCCGGGCAGGTCTTCAAGTGCTGCTGCAAAGTCACGTGAGCCGGGCCGGTCCTCATGCGCTACATCCTGCGCCCATGAGGCTGAGGCCGCGAAAAGCATCAGCACCAGTAAAAATGAACGGAATGGCAATCCGGATCCACTGGTACACACGATATGGTAGATAGCCTGATTCACAAATTTATGAAGTAGATTTTGCTGACCCGGAGTTCGTTATACTACTCGAATGATCTCAAAACTGTTAATCATTACCACCGGGGGAACCATCGACAAGACCTATTTCGATGACAAGAGTGACTACCAGATCGGTGAACCGCAGATCAGCCAGATCCTGCATACCATGCACGTAGCTTTTGATTTTGAGGTCAGCGCCTTGATGCGCAGAGACAGCCTGCACCTGGACGATAACGATCGCAAGCTCATTCGGGACGTGGTGGCGGCATCTGAGATCAGCCACGTCCTGATCACACACGGCACGGACACCATGGTTGAAACCGCCGCGGTACTACAAGACATCGAGCGCAAAACCATTGTGCTGACCGGGGCGCTGAACCCGGCGCGGTTCCGCGATTCCGACGCGGTATTCAACATCGGCTGTGCCGTCGGCGCCGCCCAAAGCCTCCCACACGGCGTCTACATCGTCATGAACGGCAAAGTCTGGGACCCGGGCAAGGTCCGCAAAAACCGTCAGGAAAACTGCTTCGAGCCATTGTAGGAGCGAGCCTTGCTCGCGATAAGTTTGGTAGCTATCTAATTCGCGAGCAAAGCTCGCTCTTACAAGTCGCCCGCATGGCGGCCCCCAACAGAACCATCACAAAAGCTTGATGGCGTGAATGACAAGACCGACCAGACCACCCACCAAGGTACCATTGATGCGGATAAACTGAAGATCGTGGCCAATGGCCAGTTCAAGCCGGTAGCTGGTATCCGCGGCGTCCCAACTGTTGACCGTGTCGCTGATCAGGCTGGCAATGGCATGACGGTTGCCGTCTACGACTGACACAGCGGCCTCCACCAGCCAGCCGTTGACCCAGGCCTGCATTTCTTCATCCTGTTCCATTTCCTCGGCCAGACCGCTCAGCAACTCGCTCAATTGGCGACGGATCCCGGACTCCGGATCGTCCAGATCTTTTTCAATCCCGGCCGCGAAGTCAGACCACAAACGATACAGATACTCCTGCAGAGCCTCGTTATCGAGCAGGTCCCGGCTCAGTTGCTCACCCCAGCGCCGGTATTGGGAAGAGTTCTGTAACTCGGTAGCCCAGTTCACCATCCAGCGATTGAAATCATGGCGCATGGCGTGATCCGGATCCAGGGACATTTCCAGCAACAGGGTTTCTATACGGTCCAGCATCTGCACCACGATCTTGTCATCGACAAAACCGGGCAGCCACCAGGGGCTTTCGTGCTGCACCTTGCCGCGGATGACCTTGCGGTTGTCGTGCAGCAGGATGATCGCGAAGCGTAACGACTGGGTCAGAACCTGCTGGTGACGGCCGTCATGCACCAGCCAGTCCAGCGTGCGCCCCAGCAAAGGCGCCAGGTCGATCTGCCCCAGATGACGGTGGCTCAGGCGGCTGATGAACCGCCGCACCCGGTTTTCATGCAGAGCGCCCATCATCCAGCGTGAGAGCGTGAGACCCAGATCAAGCACGCGATCATGCCCATGTGGCGACTTGAGCCAGACAGCCATGTTTTTGGCGAGATTGACCGATTGAAGCTTGACCCGCACCGCATCAGGATGCAGAAAATGATCAGCCACGAAGCGCGCCAGGCTGTCGCCAATATCATTCTTACGCTTTGGAATGATGGCCGTGTGGGGAATTGGAATACCCAGCGGGTGCCTGAACAGGGCAACCACCGCAAACCAGTCAGCCAGCGCCCCGACCATACCCGCCTCAGCAAAGGCATGCAGCCAGCCAGCCCAGGCCTCAGGGCGGTGCAGAGTCACAAAAAACAAGGCCGCCATCAAGACCAGCAAAAACAACGGCAAGCGCTTCATCCGCTTCAAACGGACAATTTTCGCCTGCTCATCAATAACGGTAAGCTCTTTCACATCAATTTGACTTTTCGCCGTCTATAACCCTTTTCAATTCCCGACCCATAATCTTTCCTTCCGACCACACGTAATAGTATCCAATCATCGTGCCATACTCGACTGGGCTCTGTTTACAAGCTTGACGGACCTCCACCAAATGAGTAACTTAAGCGCCCTGCGAGCAGTCATTGGGCCACCGCAGTAGAAGGATGTGGCCAGTCAGAGTCAAAACTATGGCTCACCGGTGTCCTTCGTAGCGAGGGGGTCTGAGGGTGCAGCATGGCTGGTTTTCGCGACCGAGGTGAGCACAGGCGTAGCAGCGCTACGTCGAGCATCACCGACCGAGTGAAAACCAGACAGGGTGTGCCCTCAGGGCACCGCAGTAGAAGGACACCGGTTAGACATAGTTATGGGGCGATTAGCTCAGTTGGGAGAGCGCTGCAGTCACATTGCAGAGGTCACTGGTTCGAGCCCAGTATCGCCCACCAATTAAATCAATACTTTATGCTACTTCTTCTAGGATGGATCACGAGCTGTAAGTGCACCGGAAGTGTATAGAGCATAAGATTGCTCAAATTGGAGCCAATTTTGAGGCTTCAGACTGATGAAACCTCAAAATTGGCTCCAATTTGAGCAATCTTATGCTCTATAC
>PVMS01070225.1_pt1 | contig 13175 bp, 13 predicted proteins | sample 1853461 | NCBI WGS metagenome assembly PVMS01 (sample SAMN08582032, study PRJNA380276) | Marine sediment metagenome, whole genome shotgun sequencing project. | isolation source: ocean sediment barecode stripped | collected 2017 | reverse complement strand
GCATCATTTGACATGACGGATAACACTAGTTCCCGGGCTCTGGGTCCAGGCAAATAGCGCTTCTTGACCGGTTCCCGTTGTAAAAACCCTTCCTTTTCAAGTTGTGAGAGGATGCGGTTAACCGTGGGTTTCGGCAGCCCTAACTTTTCAATAATTTCGGTGGCTTGAATTGGGCGCTTTGCCCGGGCCACGCACTCCAGCATAACCAATCCTCTAAATATTGTTGGTATGCCTTCTTGAGCATTGTCCATGAGATATTCAATTTGCTCCTGTAAGCGCTAAAATAGTTAATGTTTTTTAGCATAACATTATGCCAAAACCCACGCTTAACCGCATCCTCTCACAACTTGAAAAGGAAGGGTTTTTACAACGGGAACCGGTCAAGAAGCGCTATTTGCCTGGACCCAGAGCCCGGGAACTGGTGTTGTCCATCATGTCAAATGATGCACTTGGCGCCCCACGCCATGCCATTTTGCAGGCCTTGTCAGATGAAATTGGCGAAACCTGTAATTGCACAATACTGGACGGAGACAAAACGGTTTATTTCGATCGTGTCGAGGCCAATTGGCCTTTTCGTATTCAGTTGCCTATTGGATCTCGGCTACCGCTTCACTGTACCGCGAGTGGCAAGTTGTTTCTTGCCCACATGAAACCAAGGCTCCGCCAGCGACTGATTTCCGCAGCGCCGTTAAAAAGAAATACGAATCGCAGTATTACTGATCCGGAACTATTGTTAGCCGAACTCAAAAAAATAAAATCGGATGGTGTTGGTGTCGATAATGAAGAATTGATGGATGGGATGGTTGCGATAGCCGTACCCGTTTTCAATACATCAAATGAAATTTGCTTCACGCTGGCGGTTCATGCCCCTAAGATTAGGAAATCTCTGGATGAGCTTCGTCAATATTTGCCATCCTTACGAAGTGCGGCTGCTTCTATGGCATCCACTTATTGTACAGATAAAGATTAAAGGTTCGTTATTAGCCTTTGTCGGATCAGTCACGCGTGGTAGTTATATTCAGACCATTTGAGGCTTTGCCGTTGCGCTCATTATCACAGCTGGAGCAACGAGTCTGGAATGAGCTCCGGTCGCATTAACCGCTAACGTCGCTAGTTTTATAGTGTTGTCGAATACAGCCACGGTCGTGCATTGAATGCACGATGAAATCAACTATCGCATCCTGGCCTATGCCGCTATTGCTGATGTGGCCCCGAAATTTTGGGCGATAGTCCCGCTAAACATTGCATCTTCTACGAGCCTGGCGGCATCCGCATGGATTTTATCTGGGCTTAATGACACGAAGTTAACCCAGGTCGGCTAAGGCTTGCTTCAAATCAGCCGCTAACCAATCGATGAGTGTGCGGACCCGCATCGCCATAAGACGTGTATGTGGATAAACCAGGCTCAATGGTAATGCCTCGGGTTCAAAGTCGTTTAAAACAATTTCCAGTTCACCGCTTCTCAGCCGCGACATCACCTGGTAATTAAAAAACACGCCGAATCCCAGCCCGGCCACACAGGCATCGACAGAAGTTTTTACCTGGTTGCACGTAAAGATACCGTCGATGTAAACGTCCAGGCGCTTGCCGCTTTGGTTAAAATGCCACAACGGGCTTGATGAAATACTGGTGCACCGTACACACGGTAAACCGCTTAATGCCTCTGGTCGGTTAGGCGCACCACCGGTTGATTTAAGTAATGCTGGGCTGGCGATAGCCACCTGGCGAATCTCGCCTACCTGCCGGGCAAACAGCGAAGAATCCTCAAGATGCGCAATGCGTACCGCGAGGTCGATGCCCTCGTTCAACAAGTTAGTGAGTCGGTCGAACAACATCAAGTTAACCTGCACATGCGGGTATTGTTCGAGAAAACGAGTGACAGAAGGCGCAACGTGTAACTCGCCAAAGCGAATCGGTGCGGTAATGATGACAGAGCCGTGGGGTTCGATATGATGCTGCCCAAGTTCACGCTCTGAGTCTTCAATCTCTGTGAGGATTTTTTTGCAGCGCGCTAGATATATATGACCTTCCTCGGTGAGCGCGATTCGACGCGTAGTTCGGTTAAAAAGCCGAACCCGTAAATTATCTTCGAGTGCGGCCAGCATCCTGACTACGGCCGGTAACGATTTACCCAGGCTATCAGCTGCCTTGGTGAGGCTGCCTTTATCAGCGATTTCCACAAACACGGATGAGGTGATTAACCGAATTAATGCAACAGGCGAGGCGTTCTTCTCCGGGGCCGACGTGGAGAGAACAATTGCTGCGGTATCGACAGCAATCGCCTAAGCTATAAACACGTGCCGGAGGTGTTTGTCCGTACTATACTCCGTAGCGCAGTTGATCAGGTATCGAAATCAGGTATACAGGAGGCCGAGCGGTGCTTTCAGGTGGCCTTCTCCAGGTGAGTAGATGTTCCGTGGCACCTGGGCAGCCCATGAACGCTCGACCGAGGTAGGAGATTAAATTTTAGGTGGCTTGAAATTGGTTGTAGGTGACAAGTTGTACGAAATGGGCACTGTTATTTTGCAAGTTGATGGGGCGTGGTTGCGATTTGTAAACCCCGTGCGCGAGGTGGTGGCCTGGCGAACTCAGGACGTGATGGCTGCTTTGGCGGAAGTGGAAATAGCCGGTACCGAGCAAAACCTCATTGCCGCCGGATTCATGACCTATGAAGCCAGTTCAGCCTTTAAGTTAAGCGTACAACAGCCGTCTGCTAACGAATTGCCGTTACTTTGGTTTGGCCTCTACAAAAAATCAGAAACTCTGGCTACTCTTCCCCGCGTGCAGCGCGAATACCGTCTTGGGAAATGGGCCTCCTCCGTCAGTTGGGCTGGGTATCGAAAAGCCATCCACAAGATTAAAACCCATATTGCTGCTGGAGACACTTATCAGGTTAACTACACGTTCCCACTTAGCACTTCTTTTCACGGCGATAGTTGGGCGTTATTTTCTGATTTAGCCCATAGCCAGCGAGCAAACTATGCAGCTTACATCGATTTAGGTCGATTTGCGATTTGTTCTGCTTCACCGGAGCTCTTTTTTCGACAAGACGGAGATTTATTCACAACATGCCCAATGAAAGGCACCGCTGGAAGGGGACGCACCGCTAAAGAAGATCGTGAACAAATTGATTGTTTAGCAAAATCCGAAAAAAATCGAGCAGAAAATTTAATGATTGTAGACATGATGCGGAACGATTTGGGGCGTATCGCCAAAATCGGCTCGGTCAAAGTGCCTCGACTGTTTGAAATTGAGCGTTATCCAACGCTATTACAAATGACGTCAACCGTCACCGCTTACAGTCAAAGTGGATTTTCAGAAATTATTTCTACGCTATTTCCCTGTGCTTCCATAACGGGAGCACCCAAGGTGCGGACGATGGAGATTATTCAATCACTGGAAGCGCAGCCACGTGGTGTGTATACTGGAATGATTGGTATGATCGCGCCGGGACGTAAAGCGCAATTTAATGTCGCCATTCGCACAGTAGTTGTAGACCGCGAGTTGAAGGAAGCGCGGTATGGAGTGGGCAGCGGCGTCGTGTGGGATTCTGATGCTGAAGCTGAATTTAATGAGTGTCGTCTAAAAACCCACATTCTTACGCAAAAATGGCCAGATTTTGACTTGCTGGAATCTTTGCTATGGATACCTGATGAGGGTTATTTTTTATTGCGCTATCATCTGGATCGCTTGCTGGAATCGGCAGAGTATTTTTCAATCAAGATTAGTCGCCATAATGTGAAAGAACACCTCGGTCAACTGGCTGAAACATTAACTGAGGCTTGTAAAATACGCCTGTTAATCGGGCAGAATGGCGCCATATCTTCTCAAAATGTGTCGTTAGGAACCGGGGCGATGCCGAATCCGGTCCGTGTCGCGCTAGCGTCTGTTCCTGTGGATTCTTCAACCGTCTGGCTGTATCACAAAACAACCCACCGCCCGGTCTATAGCGCAGCGCAGGCAGAGTGTCCTAATTGTGATGATGTGATTTTGCAAAATAAAGCGGGGCACATCACCGAGACGACCAACTCAAATGTTGTAGTGTTCCTGGACGGAAAATGGCTTACGCCCCCCGTTAAATCCGGTCTACTAGCCGGGACGTTTAGGCGCCATCTGCTGAAAAAAGGGCGTATTCTTGAACGCAATATCACTGTTGAAGATTTATATCGCAGTGAGCAAATATTCCTAATTAATTCGGTTCGGAAATGGCAAAAAGTGGTTCTGGTCAAGCCTTGAAAATATTTTGACAGATTTAGCATTATTTCAGAAGTTTTGCTCGAGAAAAACCTTGATTCGAAAGCGTTCTAAGGCGAATTGTCGATGACAATGACCGCCTTAGGGATCCAGATATGCCCGGTGAGAATTTGAAGAGTATCTGGTATAGGCGTAGTAACTCGCTCGCCTTGACTATTAGGCGAGGGCTGGGGGCGATCATACTCTTAATAGGCCTGGCGACTAAAAACCATATTTATGGCCCATTCTTTCGCGCTCTTGCGGGACGAGTTTATAGAGAACCAGCACCACCTACCGGTTATACTAGCTTGTGTTAAGGCGTGCATTTGACGGTGCTGACTAGCTGTTGGTGTGTCGATAAAGGTTGTGATTTATTTGTATGACTCAATTTCCCTGAGGAGAAAACTGTTGTGATGAATTTTGTCGTACTTCGTACCAGGCTGGATGAGGGTGTACTCAAAGAAAAAGCTATATACCTCGACGCCAGCAATACGTGCATCGCGGGCAAAATGGACATTAATTTTAAAACGCGCGAACTGGAAATCAAGCTTGCGCCTAAAGCAAAGAGTCCCGAGTTATTCGGCGTCGCGATTCCTATTCAGTTCAAAGGCACCCTGGATGATTTTGGCCTGAAAATTGGCGTACTGCGCATGGCTGGCGAGGTAATTTCATTTATCACCAGCCCTATACATGTGCCCGTTCGTCACATTTTTACTGAAGATTCCTCAGAAGATGGTGTCGAAGCCTGTACTTATGCGTGGACCGTGACCGACGCTGAGACTACTAAGGCGCCCGAATAGGCGTTCCTGGGTATGACTGTCTCTAAATTGCGCACACAACAGCTTAATCGCATCAAAATAGTTCTGGTCAACACCAGTCATCCGGGCAATATTGGTGCGACAGCGCGTGCCATGGCAAATATGGGGCTTGGCAAATTGGCGTTGGTTCAGCCTTTGGAATACCCAAGTACGCAGGCCACCGCGCGCGCTGCGGGAGCGGATGAGATTCTGGATGGGGCAGAATTATTTCCTACGCTGGCCAAGGCAGTCGCGGATTGCAGCTATGTCTATGGTACAACCGCAAGATTAAGGTCGATTACCTGGCCGGAATACACGCCGCAGGAGCTGGCGGAGCAGATTAAAGATACTGAAGGAGAGCAGGATATCGCTCTGGTATTTGGCCGGGAGCGTAGTGGTTTGACGAATGAAGAGCTCGATCTGTGTCAGGCGCTGGTGCACATACCGGTCGATGATCGGCACACGTCATTGAATCTTGCTTCTGCGGTGATGGTGATGGCTTTTTCGATTCGTAGTGCGTTGGTTTCAAAGCCGCGAGAATCAACAATCGGTAAAAAACATGCGTCGCCAGCCGCTACATCTGAACAGATGCAGTTTTATTTTGAGTCTATGGATAACTTGTTGAATAAAAAAAGACTTTATAAAGGAAATACGACCCGGGTAATGCGCAAACTGCGGCGTCTTTATTATAAAGCAGAGCCTTCTAAGGAAGATGTGCAGATATTGCTGGGAACATTGGCGGCAATTAATGCGGAGCTGGAGAAGGGGAATGATTAGGCTACCCCAAAAGGCTATTGGAATTCGCCGCAAAAGCATCATAATCAGAACCATATATCAATTACAGCGATTAAATCATGGCGGTTGAACTAACACAAAGCGCGGCGAAGCAGGTGTCCGGTTACATGGCGACGCAAGAGGGCGTGGTAGGCTTGCGCTTCGGCGTCAAAAACGCGGGCTGTTCAGGATTTGCGTATACCGTAGATATGACAGATGAAATTCTGGACAGCGATGAGATATTTGAAAGCCATGGGGTCAAGGTGATCGTTGATAAAACACATCTTGAGCAGATCGATGGCACGCAGATTGATTATGAAACGGATGGTTTTGCTTCAGCGTTCAAGTTCAGGAACCCCAAAGTAGTCGATGAGTGCGGTTGTGGCGAGAGTTTTTCGGTGGAAGGCAGTTAGTGATAATCTGTTTGTAGGGTGCAAAGGCCATGCGCATCCACCCGCACTGTGCTTGCTGATGGGGCCTGTTAATGAAACGTATTGCTATCTCAACACTGGGTTGTAAGGTTAATACCTTTGAATCTGAGCTCATCATGCAACGTCTGGGAGAATATGACTACCGGCGTGTAGAACCCTCCGAAGCAGCGGATATCTATATCATCAATAGCTGTACCGTCACCGCAGAGGCAGATCGGCAAAGCCGGCAGCTTGCGCGTAAATTAAAGCGTCAGAATGAAAAGGCCACGGTGATCATGACCGGGTGTTATGCACAGAATAACATCGAGGCCGTGGCAGGTATTGATGAAATTGACTGGGTGGTCGGTAATGCGGCCAAGCTTGATATCCCGCGCCTGATTCTGGAGCGTGAAGGCCAGTCCCATATTGCAAAGACCCTAATTAAACCCGAGTTTGACGAATTGCGCGCGGTGCCGGAAGATCTACTGGGTGGCTACGAATCCCAGTCGCGCGCATTTATTCAGATTCAGCAAGGATGTGATCAGGCATGTACGTTTTGCATCATTCATATCGCACGCGGTCCCAGCGTATCATTTCCGCTGAAAATCGTGCTTGCGCAGTATCGAAAAATTGTTAAGCAAGGATTTAAAGAAGTAGTGATTTGCGGTGTGGATCTGGGCTCGTATGGCGATGATCTGGGCCCGGACCACTCGCTGCTGAGCGTGCTGAAAGAAATGCTGGCGCTGGATCTGGATTGCCGAATTCGCATCAGCTCAATAGACCCCTGGCATTTGAGCGATGAACTTATTGAATTGATTGGGAAAGGTGAGCAGATTTGCCCGCAGTTGCACCTATCCATGCAAAGCGCGAACACGCTAATTTTAAAACGAATGAAACGGCGCGCGAATCGGGAGCTGCTTTTCGATCGCGTTGCATGCCTGCGGGAACGATTGCCGAATCTCGTGCTGAGCGCGGATGTGTTGGTGGGTTTTCCAACCGAAGCGGAAGATCAATTTGCACAAACGTTGGAAGCGATCGAATCTCTGCAAATAGCCTATCCTCACGTGTTCCCGTATTCCAATCGAGAGGGCGCACCGGCGGCGCGAATTCCGAAGCAAATTACAGCGGTAGAAAAAAAACGCCGTGCGCGCCTGGTGCGTGAATTGGGCCAGCGCGTCTGGGAGAAACAAGCCTTGAGCCGTGTTTCAACTACGCAGCGAACTATCATCGAATCGGGCGGTGATTCATCGATTGTGGTGGCTCGCTGTGATGATTATTTCCCGATAAAGCTTGCGGCGCGTCAGGATTTGGCAAAAGGCCAGTGGTGCAGGGTTAAAATTAGCGGCATTGAAGGGCAAAGTTTGCTTGGAGAATGCCTTGGCTGAGGGTAAAATAGCCGGCTTTTATTTAAAGAGACTTCACCACCTGGGTTATGCTGGGGTCTCTTAGACCAATTTCTTTTTATTATCTGGAGCTTGACATGGCTATTGAGCGTACTTTTTCAATTGTAAAACCGGACGCGGTTAAGCGTAACCTGATCGGAAAAATTTATGCTCGTTTTGAGCAGGCAGGCCTGAGCATCGTAGCCTCCAGGATGCTGCACATGGATGCGGAACAGGCTGGTGGATTTTATGCGGTTCACAAGGAACGTCCGTTTTATGGCGAGCTGGTGGCCTACATGTCATCCGGCCCGGTTATGGTGCAGGTTTTAGAAGGCGAAAATGCCATCGCAAAAAATCGCGAAGTGATGGGTGCGACCAACCCGGCGGATGCTGCGGCAGGCACCATTCGAGCCGATTTTGCGGAAGCCTGGAAGCAAATTCAGTTCACGGGTCCGACGCACCTGAAACAGCGGCTGAAGAGATTGCCTATTTCTTCAGTGATGACGAGATCTGCCCGCGTTAGGGCTGATTGCTGCAATGGCTGATTCGCAAGAACAAACTAATCTGCTGTCTATGGACCGCGCTGAACTGGGGGACTATTTTGAGTCGCTCGGTGAAAAGCCGTTTCGGGCGAATCAGTTGTTCAAATGGATTTATCAGGGCTTTGAAACAGACTTTGAGCAGATGAATAATTTGAGCAAGGTCTTGCGCAGCCGACTGTCGGATGTGGCCTGCGTGCGTTTTCCACGCTTAGAACAGGTACAAATCGCCGAAGATGGCACTCGAAAATGGCTCATGCGCTTGTACGACGGGAATGGCATTGAGGTAGTACTGATTCCGGAAGAGGATCGTGCGACGCTGTGCATTTCTTCGCAGGTCGGTTGCAGTCTTAACTGTACGTTCTGTGCCACCGGGCGGCAAGGTTTTAATCGTAATCTCGACGCAGGAGAAATTGTGGGCCAGGTCTGGCAGGCGTGGCATCAGCTGGAACGCGAACGGAAACAAAGTCAAATCCGCGACACGGGGGCGGTACAAACGTATCAGCAACCCGGTAAAGATCCGCGGCCTATTACCAATATCGTATTGATGGGCATGGGTGAGCCCTTGCTTAATTATGACCAGGTTACTAAAGCAATCAGGATTCTACTTGATGATTTAGCCTTTGGCTTGTCGCGGCGCCGGATTACCCTGAGCACGGCAGGTGTGGTGCCTGGCATGCAGCGCTTATCAAAAGAGTTGCCCGTCAGCCTCGCGGTGTCTTTGCATGCTACGGACGATGTGCTGCGCGATGAGCTGGTTCCCCTGAATAAAAAATATCCGATCGATGTATTGTTACAGGCGTGTCGGGATTATGTCGATGGCCGGGCGCGTGAGCGTATTACCTTTGAATACTTAATGCTCGATGGCGTTAATGATTCCGATGCTCAGGCCTATGCGCTGGCGAAGTTACTGAAAAACGTCCCGGCGAAAGTGAATCTAATTCCCTTTAATCCGGTTGAAAATGTGCCGTATAAACGTTCCGGGCCGCGTCGGGTAAATGCATTTCGTGAAATACTGATGCAAAATGGTATCATTACTATAACTCGAAAAACTCGAGGGGACGATATCGATGCGGCCTGCGGTCAGTTGGTGGGTCGGGTTGATGATCGAACAAAGCGGTCGGCGCGTTTAAAGGCAGAGTCGAGTGCTGGCGTGAATATGAATGTGGCATAGATGATAAACAAAATTAAATATCTTCTGCTGACGTGTGGACTGGTTTCCGCTATAACAGCCTGCGCGCCCGATCCCAAGCCCGCGTTTGAAGCCTGGCAACCCAAAGAGCGCGCTAAAACACAAGTTGATTTGGGGTTCAGTTACCTGCAACGCGACAACCTTGATGTAGCACGCGAGAGTTTTAACGCGGCCATTGCAGTGGATCCTGCATCAAGCGAAGCCTACCATGGCCTGGGGCTGGTCGAGGCAAAATCACTTAATTTAGCGCGGGCACGTAACTATTTGAAACGATCTGTTGCTCTGGACAATAGTAATGTTGCTGCGGTCAGTGACTATGCCATTATGCTATGTCAGAATGGTTCTGCCCGTAAGGGTGTGGATTTGCTTGAACGCAATGTGAAAGAAACTAAGCGTTTGTCAACCAGCCTGGCTTTTGCCCGTTGTTATCAGGCGGATGGTCAAATCGATAGCGCTATTGTCGCTTATAAACAAGTGCTTGCGCTGAACCCAAATTCAACTCAGGCACTGCTATCGTTGGCACACTTGAATTATGATGCTAAAAACAACTTGTCTGCGAGCGCTTTTTTGCAACGCTATTTTTATACTAACACGATATCTTCAGATGCTTTACTATTGGCTGCAAACGTAGAACACGCACTAGATAATCCCGAAGAGCGCGATAATTATACTCAACAATTATGGTCGCGTTATCCCCAAAGTAAACAGGCTATTAAAGCCAGAGAGTTATACGGTCAATGAGTGAAGAATCCCTGTCATTACCCGAGAAAAATTATGGGCCGGGCAATGTATTGCGCGCCAAGCGCGAAGAGTATGAATGGTCTGTTGAGGCGGTAGCGGAGGCGCTGCACTTATCAACCCACAGCGTTAAAGCAATTGAGGGGGATCGCTACGATGAACTGCCCGGTGCAACTTACGTTGTGGGATACTGGCGCAGTTATGCACGTTTGCTGGGTATTGATATTGAAGAGACCATTGAGGTTAATAAACGCAATTTAAATATCATTACCGCTGAGTCTGCCGGTATGGATATCAATCGATCGTATGGGAAAAAGGAAAAAAGCAGCGGTAAGCGTGGCTTATTGCTTTTGATTTTACTCGCAGGGTTTGCTTATTACGCCTGGCAGCAACAGTTCTTTGGCTTACTCGATGGTCTGATTAATACTGAGGAAAATCTAACGCTATCTGATAGTGCTTCATCGCAGATCGCAGGCAATGCCGTGACGATGCCGGCTGAGGAAAAACCCGCTCAGGTACTTAGGCCGCTTAAGCCCCAGGCTGCTGAGCTTGATGAGCCCCAGCTTAAGCGTGTTGAAGCAGCAAGCTCAGCATCACAGTCAGCTGTAGGTGATGCACCAATACCGTCTGGACAAACCGATTCAGGGCTTGCGTTACAGCCAACCGAAGCCACCAATCCTGATGCAATGCAATCGACGGCGCCCGCTGCCCAATCTGGTCTGGTGCTTGCGCAGGATGCGGTATCTTCTGGCGCCGATTCTGACCCGTCAAATGTCCAGAATAAACTACCTCAGGATAACCCTGACCAGAAGGAAAGCGAGGCTTCGACCAGCGATGAGACCCCGGTTGAAGCTGGCTCCGATCAGGCGGGCACAGCGAAGTTAGCGCCTGGTATGGAAACCATGACTTTAACGATGAACAAGGACTCATGGCTGGATATCCGCGATAAAACGCGTAAACGCCTGTTATATGAAACCGCTAAAGCCGGCCAGAAAATTGATGTTTCGGGCATGCCCCCGTTTTATGTCTATATTGGAACGCCCGACGGGGTTAGCATTCAGTACCAGGGGAAACCGGTGCAGTTTGAGACCCATAAAACGGGAATGTTTGCGCGCTTTAAGCTGGACAACAAAATGCTGGAAGCGCTATAAAGCCGTAAGCCTGACCCATCCTGATTTTTAATTTATGAGTAGCAAACTCCAGTCTGTTAAGGGCATGAACGATCTGTTGCCCGCGCAATCGCCTTATTGGCAATTTGTAGAGCGGGTATTGCGCGAGATCGCCGGCGCGTATGCATATGACGAAATACGTACGCCGATACTTGAGAAAACAGCCTTATTTGTTCAGTCTATTGGAGAGCAAACCGATATTGTTGAAAAAGAGATGTTCGCTTTTGAAGATGCCGGTGGCGAGTTTCTTTGTATGCGACCGGAGAACACAGCAAGCGTGGTTCGTGCTGGCGTGCAGCACGGCTTGTTTCACAATACCCAGACCAGGCTTTGGTATTTGGGGCCTATGTTTCGGCGTGAACGCCCGCAAAAGGGTCGTTATCGTCAATTTTCGCAGTTTGGCATGGAAGCGATTGGCTGGCCAGGCGCTGAAGCCGATGTGGAAGTGATGCTGGCCGGTACCAGAATATGGAAGGCGCTGGGCGTGAAAAATGTACACCTGTACTTAAATTCGCTGGGCTCGGATGATTGCCGGGCTCGCTATCGTGCGGCATTGGTTGAATACCTTAGGCAGCATGTTGACGCGCTGGATGCAGATAGTGGCAGAAGGCTAGAAAATAATCCATTGCGTATCCTGGATAGTAAAAACCCGGATACACAGCGCATTCTTGAAAATGCACCAATAATCAATGATTATCTTGACGATAAAGCGAGCGTACATTTTGCACGGGTTCGTAGCCTGTTAGATGATGCCGGTGTGGCGTATACGATCGATTCAAGCCTGGTACGCGGGCTGGATTATTATACGTCGACCGTATTTGAGTGGAAGACGGAGAAACTTGGCGCACAGAACACGGTATGCGCAGGTGGTCGATACGATGATCTTGTTGAACGCCGTGGCGGACAACCGACCCCCGCGTGTGGTTTTGCCATGGGTATGGAGCGCCTGGTTGAACTTCTGATTGAAGAAGGCAATGACCTGCAAATTAAAGGTCTCGATGTCTGGTTCATTTCGCTGGATACTGCGGCGAACCAGGCCGCTTTTCGGTTAGCTGAAAGGTTGCGAGATTCGGGCCTAACCGTAGCTATGAATCATGCGGTGGGGAAGTTAAAATCACAGCTTAAGAAAGCGGATGCCAGTGGCGCACAGTTTGCCCTGATACTTGGTCCATCTGAACTGGAACAGGGCGTAGTGCAAGTAAAACCGTTACGCGGGCAATTTGAGAATCAGGATGTGGCGTTTGATGCAGTCCTGGAACTAATACATTAGCGAAAGAAGATATGAACGATAAAATCGATTTGGGAATAGTTGAAGATGAAGACCTGGTGCGTGCAAGGGCCTGGTGGAAAGAAAATGGTTCGTCGATCATAGGCGGCGTCCTGATCGGTACGGTGATGGTGGTAGGCTATAATTTATGGCAAAGCTATCAGGAAAAACATGCCAATGAGGTGGCTGTACTATACCATCAGTATACCCAAAGTTCGGATAACGAAGCCGCACTGGCCGCGTTGCTTGAAGTTGACGACAAAGCATCCTATGCACAACTCGCCAGAATGGCAGCGGCGAAGTCGGCGATGGATACGGGCGACGTTGAACAGGCAGAAATTCTACTAAAACAGGTGCTGGAGTCTAAAGCCGATGACGGACTGCGTTCCGTGGCGGTACTCAGGCTCGCTACCGTATACCTGGCAAATGATAAGCAGGATGCGGCGCTTATTCTACTGGATGCTCAGCCTGATACAGGCCTTTCCCTGTTCCAGGCGCGGACCCAGGAACTTAAGGGCGATATCTATCAGCGGCAGGGTGATTCAGATAAGGCTGGGGAGCTGTATGCGTCCAGCATTTCCGTTTTGCAACAATTAGGACAACCCGCGTCTCTGATCCAGCTCAAACTGGATAATATGTAAGCAAATTCACATTGCTTACTGCGCCAAATAACT
>PVMS01129437.1_pt1 | contig 13176 bp, 11 predicted proteins | sample 1853461 | NCBI WGS metagenome assembly PVMS01 (sample SAMN08582032, study PRJNA380276) | Marine sediment metagenome, whole genome shotgun sequencing project. | isolation source: ocean sediment barecode stripped | collected 2017 | reverse complement strand
GACTTTTGTCTGTCCCTTGGGCTCATAGCGAATCCACTCCTCACCCTGGTCGTAGAGGTGGACGTTGCGCAAACCGTAGCGGTCCACAACCACTTTCTGCCGATTCTTGCGCTCGCCGTTTCGGGAGTTCACCACCACGGTGCGATTGTGACAGGCATGTATCAAACCCTTTTCGTATCCGTCCGCTAAAAGTGCACGGATCACCCCCTCGAGCTGCCAAGGTGTCGTGGAGCAGGCAGGATAGAACTTGGCCCAGGAAATATTGATCTTGAGCGCTGTGTCTTTATCCGGGGGCAGGAAACTCCGGTATTCAGCCAGACGCATGGCGCGGCCGTAGTCTTCAAAAGCCGTTTCCGGGCTGGTGCGCACCACAGCCACTTTCGAACGAGTCACAGTAAATCCTCCGCGTTTTCGAGCACTCGATATCCCTTCGTGCCTCTGCCGGCCTTTCCCGTTTCAGCCAGCCGGCGGCACCGCTGCAATTATGGCACAAATCTGTGCTACAATTGAGGATTGTGCATCCAAGGAGGCTTAGTTGGAAGACGAATTCGATAAAGATACCTTCCTAATGGTCAATGTCGCGGCGCAGCGCGCCCGGCAAATTATGCAGGGAGCCACGCCGCTCATACGCACCACCACCCGGAAACCCGCAGCCATCGCCATACGGGAAGTGCGGGAAGGGCTGATTCAACACTTTTTGCCGGAAGACCTACCGTCGCTCATGGAAGAGCCGGCTCCCGAAACACCAGAAGAGGAAACTGCCGAGTAGTCCGTCTTCGCGCGACTTCTCGAGAGCGGACGACCGCGGCCCGCACCATTCTCTAAGGTGTTTAGAAGCTAGCGAAGGACGCCTTCAATCCGTTCTTTCCTCAGGAACGATTTGAGGGTCTCGGCAGTGGCCATGACTCGATCCAGGTGATATCTCTTCAAGACCCTCGTCATCACCGGATAGTCTTCAACCAGGCGGCGGAGCTCCGCCGCGTTGAGTTTCAGAAGCTCGCTTTCCTCCAGCGCAATCACGGTGGCGGTGCGTGGAACCCCGGTCAGAAAAGAAACCTCACCGAAGAACTGATGAGGACTCAGGGTGGCGAGTTTTATCTCCTCATTTTTCGATGCCTCGGCGCGGACCTCCAGCTTTCCGCTCTTGACCAGGTAGATCGCTCCCCCACCCTCGCCTCGCCGGACAACGGTTTCGCCACGCTTCATCGTGACCAGATCCACCTGAGCCGCCACCCGGTCCCGATCCTCGGCGCTCAACATTTCGAACAACGGTGAACGGGCGAGCACATTGACCAGAGCCCGCTCACGGTACATCTGGTGGAGCAGTTTGTGGAGCCGCGGGTGGGCACCGACGACGGCGTCCATATCGGTGGCCGAAAGCTCGAGGAGCTCGGTTGATTCGACCGCCCGCACCGAAGCGGTTCGGGGCTTGCGGGTCAGGAAGGAAAACTCCCCCAAGCACTCGCCGGGGCCGAGCCGGCCCAACCGTTGCCGACCGGAGCTTACTTCTACTAAACCGCGGTGGACGAAAAAAACCGAATCCCCCTCGTCTCCTTCCTCGAATATCGTCTCTCCCGGCTCCCTTTCGTGCATCCGCATTTTTCTGGCCACCGCCTTCAGCTCGGTGGGATTCAGCTCATAGAGCAGCGGGATGTCGAGAAAGGGTTCTTGAGGTGCAAAGGGCTCGGTTTCGGCAGGGCGTTGTCTCTGCTCCTGCAAATGCTCTGTTTGTGTTTTAGCAAGATGAGAAAGTGGATTATCAAAGTGAGGATCTATCTCCATCACTTTGATTCCGGCGGCAATGGCTCCCAGGAGGTCGCCCTGCACCGCAAGCATCTCCTGAACTTTGACGTAGTTGGAAATGGCGCCGTCGGCTCTGCCCTGTTCTGCCAGCACAGCTGCGAGGTTGCGGCGAGCGTCGATGTCCGACGGGAAACGATCCAGGAACTTGCGATAAACATCAACAGCTTGGTCCAAATGACCGCCCGCGCGGAGCTTTTCGGCTTGTTCTAGAGTATCTTTTGGATTCATTGGATCTCGCCGGGATTTCCCATCAAAGCGGCAAAGAAGTCCCAACACCCTCTTGAAGCGCTTTATTGTAAAGTCGTTGAGCCACCGCCATGTCTTCCACCGCCAGGCCGAGGTTGGCACAGAGGGTCACCTCCGCATTAGCCTCGCGCCCCGCTTTCTCACCGGTGGCAAGCTCGCCCAAATCGGCATAAGGTTCGGGAACTTGCTGAAAAAAGCCGATGTCACGATAGTACCTGAATTGGGGAGTGTCATCGCAGGCCAGCTTGTCGACACCTTGGAAAGTCTCGGGCCGGACGTAGGAATCGAAATCCAGGGTGCAGACGAAATCACCGGGACTCAGCCACTCGAGCGCTAGAATCGGCTTTGGCTGTTTCAAGATCGGCCCCGCGGTGACGATGACGTCGGCGGCGCGCACCGCATGCTCGGCGGAGGGCGCCAACTCGATTTCGATGGGTATTCTCAGACTCATCTCTTTTTGGAATCGGCGCCCGTTTTCTTCTTGAATGTCGTAGGCGATGATCCGATCGAGCGAAGCCATCTCCTCGGGCACCACCACCGCATGCGAGCGCCCCTGCACGCCACAACCCAAGAGGGCCAGAGTCCGGCTATCCCGCCGCGCCAAATGCCGCGCCGCGACCGCGGTGGCGGCTGCGGTTCTCATTGCGGTGATCCAGGTGGCGTCCATGACCGTCAGCGGAAGGCTGGTTGCAGGATCGTTCAAAATAAGCAGCCCGGTGATGTAGGGGACACCGCGCTTGGTGTTCTCGGGATTGCCACCGACCCACTTGAGGCCTGCGGCCTGGATCGAGGGAAGGTACGCCGGCATGGCGTGCAGGAAGCCGTCGGGCGCGGTGTGAATGCCCGGTTTCGGAGGCATCTCGGCCCTCCCCTTCCCTTTCTCCACCAGTGCGGTGGTCACCGCTTCGATGATTTCCGCCGGCGGCAAGGCCACCCGCTCCACGTCGGCGCGGGACAAATACAAGAGCTCTCCACTCATTTGCTCTTTCCGCCTTCCATCCGAAGCTCGTAAGCTTTCTCGTGAACTCGAGCCCGATAGGCCAAGCCTCCCAGCCCCGAGTCACGAAGGACCGGGTTGACTTCCTTCACAAGCTGGTTCCATTCGATCCAGCGAGCCGAGGCAATCTCACTCTCCTCAGACGGGCTCAGCCCATTGGACAGAGGAACTGCCGTGAGAACGTGGGTTGACCACTGGGCGGTCTCCTCCTGGTAAGTGAAGCTGACCAAGACATAGAGCGGGTAGCCCCGAATCTCTACTTCGAGGCCGGTCTTCTCCCTGGCCTCCCGGACGGCTCCATCCAGAAACGACTCCTCGGGATGAATGCCGCCGGTAGGAGCACGATAGGCTTCCGGCGGATAGTCAGGCTTGCGTACAACGACGAGCTCATCTCCCCGCTCGATGAGTACCGTCACATCATGTGCCCGCCCCAAAGACCGGTTCTTCTTCACCTCAGCGAACTCTTCTTCCCCCAAGGGCAAGCTCCACCGTTCCACGGCGGGTGGGCCGAATTGAAGCACCAACTGCTGGACGATATGTCGACCGATATGCATGGCGCGCTTATTCTCTTTCTGGGCCGGAGCCCATCTACATGACGCCGTCCGATTTCATGAACGCAACCAGGTCGAGCATGAGATCGGGGGCGATCCAGTCTCGCGGTCCGACGACTTTCCAGGCCAGATTTCCATCGCGGCCCACTAGGTAGCTTTCCGGGTACTTGAATGTTTGATAGGCGTGCGAGATTCTCGCCCCTCTATCTTGAAGGACGGTGAAGCTCAGGCCCAACTTCTTCCTAAACGTCTCGATTTCGTCCAAGCTGTCATCCACCGACACCGCAACGATCTCCAGTCCTTTCTCGTTGAGAGCACGATGGAGCCTCTCCAGAGAGGGCATTTCATCGATGCAAGGCGGACACCAGGTTGCCCAAAAATTGATGAGGACCACCTTGTCGCGATGCTCGGACAAGCGAAACGGATTGCCTTGGAGGTCGGTAAGCTCGAAGTCGGGGATCGGCTGCCCTATAGTCGGTGCCGGAGGTTGCTCGACGCAAGTTGTGAGCAATACAACGACCAAGAGCCATGGTGCCCAGCCAACAAGCCGGTCCGCCGAAGTCATACAGAGTCCCCCAATGACGAAGGCGGAGACTGACCGAATGCCTCTACAGAAGCCAGAGCCCTCACGGGGTCATCGGTCATCACCCCATCCACTCCCCAATCGAGAAGACGCTTGATGTTTGCCGGCTCGTTGACAACCCAAATATGAACCTCGATCCCCAAACGGTGGGCAGCCTCGATGACCGCCGGCGAGAGGACCCGACGCAATCCATGGTATTCCGGCACCTGGAGCGCTACTCCCGTGGGCCGGTAATCACCAAGCGCCCCTTCGCGAACCCGACCAATGAGCTCGCGGGCTTCTTCTTTGCTAAAACCCGTAAGAACGTTTCCATCCAAGCCGCGGAACCGTTCCATGATGTCGTGATCCCGCGCCGCAACCACGACCCGTTCGGACGCCGCAAAGCGACGGATGGCCTCGGCAACGGCTGACTCTACTCCTTCGGCCGACCGTTTAATCTCGACGTTCAAACGAGCGCCGGGAAACGCCTCCAGAACCTCGTCAAAAGTAGGAATGGTCAGCCCGCGCCCGCGAAAAGGGAACGTTCGTCCGCCATCGCGGGTGTATTGATGTCCGGCGTCCAAACCGCGAATGGATTCCAGGGACATGTTTCTTATCCGGCCACGGCGCCCGGTGGTGCGAGAGACCGAGCCGTCATGAATCACGACCAGACGACCATCGGCCGAAAGTTGAACGTCGAGCTCGAGATAAGGCGCGCCGGCCTTCCAGGCAAGGCGGAAGGCTTCGAGCGTGTTCTCAGGACAACTAGCGCTGGCGCCGCGATGCGCAAAGAGTCGTGGCCTGGGGCCGGAGAGGAAACCGTTTTGTTTTGCTTTGTTCGAGTTCATTCCGCGCTCTTATTATCCGGAAGGCGCCCCTGGCAGTCAATGACGCTAATCTTCGACTACGTGGCTGTCGAACTCGGTTCGGTACTCTTGCCACCGCGCCTCGTCGAATCCACCCGACTCGTTCACACAGTCTACCGCTGCATAAGCCATCGCTAAGGCGTGGTGCAAGTTATCATGGGTGAACAGTCCCTGCCGGCCGAAAGTCAGGAAATGGTCGAGACCGGACGCCCATTTGTCCAACAAAGAAAAAGGCAGCTCATAGTTTTTGTGGTAAATGGGATAAGCCTGTGCAAGCCGCCGACTGGTGACATTGAGGATGGGTGCCTGGATCGGGACTCCGCAACGCGCCAGAGAGTCTCGAACCAGATTCGCCAACTGCTCATCCGTAGAGCGCCAAACCTCGTCATCCACCTTACAGGGCAGCTCACCGCACAGGACGGTTCGCCCCACAGGCTCGCTTATCCCGGTGTAGTTTTTGGGCTCGGAAAGACGCGTCAGCTTGATCTCCGCACCCGGGAAATAGTGTGCGTCAAACGGGGTGAACTGTGTTTGCGCAACAACGAGATAGACCAGAACCATGGATCGGTACTCGATCCGGCGAGCCGCATCGGCCACTTCCGGTCCCGGAGGCGGGTCCATGATCCGTGCCAGGCCGGTGAGGGGAATGGTCGACCAAATATGATCCGCTTCCAAAGTGCGCGGCTTGCCATCTCGCTCCACGTCGAGTCGATGGGGAGCTCCGAGGTGTATCTTTCCGACTTTCGTCTCGAGGTGAATCTCGGCGCCTTTCTCGCGGGCCGCCGCCGCCATGGATCGACTGATTTGGCCATAACCCCATCTCGGATAATAAAAATGGCGGCGAGGCCCCCCCTTTCCACGCTTACCCCCGATCACTTTACCCACCATCTTGGCAAGCGACATGGCGGACACCCGACGATAGGCTTGTATCGCGGAAAGCTCCTCGGGTGGCACCCCCCACATCTTGGCGGCGTATGGAAAGTAAAAATCGCGGCAAATGGTTTGGCCCAAACCGCGCTCCAGCACGGTTGCGAAAGTGTCGGTTGCGGCACTCGCCGCCCTTGGAACGAGATTGCGAAGTCCATCCCAAACGACACCGAAGCCGAACGACCACGGCATGTGAATCGCAAGATCCGCGGCCCGGAGAGGAAAGGCGATCCAATGTCCACGCAGACGAATCCTCCCATGCCGGGGTCGGGTAAGGAGGTCGTCTCTCAGGAGGGCCCGGATATCTTCAAGAATGTTCGGCTTGCAGGCCGGGTGCAGGCGATGACTACCATAATCGGCCCGAATGCCGTCGAGCTCGAAGCTGGCCGTATTCCCTCCGACGTCATCGCGTTGCTCAACGACCGCGACATCGGCCAGTTCGCGGTGGACCAGTTGCCAGGCCGCTCCCACACCTGCGGGCCCGGCGCCCAGAACCGCGATTCGGGTGCGCTTCATCGAGTGGCTCCCGGCTCGGCCACCGGTTCAAACCGCAAAGGGAACGAAGCGCTTGGTGCGGGCACAGTATTCGTCATAACCGGGCAAAGTTCGAACCAGCATTTTTTCTTCACGAACGGCCTTCCATAGGACGACAGGCACCAGTGCCACAACGGCAACCACCAACCACGAATTGAGCGCCAGCTCGAGCCCAAAAAGCAGCATTAAATCGCCAACATAGATAGGATGCCGAATGTAACGATAGAGACCTACCGCGACTAGATCTTGATTGTCCACAATCCGTGCGGTTTCGATGTCGGCCCAGTTGTTTCCGAGCTGGATACGGCCCGCCAAGGCCACCGCCAGCCCGATCGAATAAATCACCGTCCCTACAACGCGCAGGACAAAGGGCTCCGCCGTGATCGGGGCCAGCTCGGGTGACAGGGTCTGAGCCACGATGCCTACCAGGATGCCGATCTTCGCAGCTTTGATGAAAGCAAGACCTGCGGATCTCTTTGCTGGGCTGGGCTTGCCCCCGGGATGTTTCCTTCTTCTGAGCACCTCCCAGACGATCTTGTGCACCACCAAACCCGCCAAGAGGAACGCGCGCAAAACGATCATTTCATTCCCGCTCTCTTGTCTCCCATTCCGCCATTTCTCTTGGCTGAACACCTAGTACCGCATTGGGTCGCAAACGGCCCAGGCGGGTGGCAATCGCATCCCCGAGCATCCCGATGAGGGTAAGCTGCAGCGCACTCATCATTGCCAACACGGCGGAAGCCGAAATGTTCGGATCATGTGTCAAGTCGATTACCGCCTTAGCAAGACCATAAATCGCGCATAGCAGAGCCAGAGGAAGAAAGACCCTCAAGGGCCGAAACAACATGGCCATTCGCAAAACCAGAATGACGAAGCTTCCCGCATCCCACGGCACAATCTTCGACCGTCCCTTTCGTTTGTGATAGTCGATCGGAAGATAAGCTATCGCGTACTTGTCGCAAAGCATGGCCAAGGTAATCGTGGTTGTCCAGCTAAATTGATCCGGAAGGATCATGAAATACTGCATGACCACATCACGGCGGAACACTCTCAAACCACTGTTCAGGTCCGGAATTCGACTATGGGACACATAGTTCGCCAGCATGTTCAACGCCCACTTGGCAGGCCGCCTTATCAGGGGAATCGAGACGCTACCTCCGGTTCGAGCGCCTACAACCATATCTGCATGCTCGAGCTCCACCAGCAGGGACGGAAGCGCTTCAGCAGGATAGGTGCCGTCCGCATCGATGATAGCGACGACTTCATAGGTGGCGGCGGCAATACCGGTTTTAAGCGCGGCGCCGTATCCCCGGTTGCTGAGATGCTGGATCACCCGGGCGCCGGCGGAAGTCGCCTCCTGCGCGGTTGCGTCTTCGGAGCCGTCGTCCACAACGATGATTTCGTGGGAGATTTCCCGCTCTTCGAGCAGAGCCGCGAGCCCTGCGACTACGGAAGAAATTGCAGGTTCTTCGTTATAGGCGGGGATGATGACGCTTAGTGTCTTGTTCACTGGCATCGAGACCTACTTGCCTTTGTCGGTAAGAGTTTTTGAAGGAGGCGGGTCCAGAAGTCTTCGACACAAAAGCGGACCTCACGGATCGCACTCCATCGCCGGCCTCTCTTGATACGGGCCTTGACCGTCGTTGTCCCGCTCAGTTGAACGGTCGCCAGGTCAACGGCCTCTACAGAGCCGTCGGCGGGCTCGCCTCCAGGAGCCCGCGGGTCGATGCCGTTTACGGTGTAATAGATTTTGCCCGACGGGTTGGGATTCGTCATTGTGAGGGCAAGCTCCGGAGGGGCTGGGCCACCGGAATGACTGAAGAGGGGTGGGTCAATGGGTGGGTAGTAGCCTTCAATCCGCAAGGCATCGATAAACTTCTCCACACTGTCTTCCATCCGGCTTACCACGCGATCGACTTCGGGGTAGAAAGTATCATCCCGAGTTCGGGTCTGCTCACCTAATGTTGCCCGAGCATCGCCCCATCTCGCAGACTCCGCGATAACCGCATCGGCGATTGAACCGGCCAGAGTCCGCCAACGTGCCATGGAGTTGGTATCGGTGAGCGCACCGTCGTTGTAACAGTGCTTGTACACCCGATCTGCAAACAACATCATGAAGTCCTTGTTCTTCCGCAGCGCGTGCCAGATGCCCACCAGGGTCCCGCCGGTCTGGCGTTTGGAAGCCCTGAACGGTTGCCGAATCCTCCAGGGCTCGTCCGGACTCCGGCGAATTCCGGGGGGCTGCTGCGGCCCCAGATCGGACCAGCTCTTCTCGGAGTCCCACAAGAAGAACAGGAATGGAGAGGCGGGATGGTTCCGGTTGGCCCCGTACCAGTTGTTGAAAGGCCAGTCTCCAAGCCCCATCAGCCAACAGATAATGAGGTAGTCGGCGAAACGCGTCACATCGAGGTAGCACTCGATCTCCTCATAGTTAGCTTGAACGCTCAGGTCTTTGTCCTTCAATGGTCCCCTCAAATAATCCCACCGGGCCGGATCTCCTCTCCGGGGACCGTGATGGTTGACCGAGAACCAATCCTCCATTAGTCCGCCGAAGTAATTCGAGGCGAACCAAGCATCGGGACGCTCGCAAGCATTGTACAGACCCCAATACAGTCCATTGATGTAGAGGTGGACAAAGATTCCGTGCGAGCCCAGCCCGGACATCGCGATTTGAGTATCCCTGGCCCACTGATCGCGGACATAGGAGGTCCTGTCGGGTTGAAATCCAATGGCAAAAGAGCGTCCAGTACCGGCTCGCAACACGATCCGATCGTGAGTAGTAGCCGCGGAGTCTCCGTTGAGCACCGCCGCTCGAAATACAGAGGACTCGAGTTTCGCCGGGCCGAACTCGCGCTTGAATTTCAACTTGAGAGACCGCTTGACGGTGGGCCTAGCATGAGACTCGATGGCGCAATCCACCTGAAAGCTGTTGCCGGGCTGGTCTGGGTAAAGGATTTCGACCGAGGCGGGCACCGTGGGTCCCGTGCCATCACGCGCGAAGTAAACGCCGCCATGGCCGAACATGTCATCCTTGTTGACGGCGATGGAAAGCGTCGGAATAGACAGCAGGCCCTTTTTAATCGCCTGTCGATAATTGGGATGATGGACTATAGCTGGATCCATCTCGTAGTCGAGACGGACGCGGTCTCCCCCGCTCGCCATCCTGGAATCAGGGTAACCAGGGACGGCGGCCTCCTGTCGCAGCACGTCTTCCAAAAAGATATAGGTCTGGGTGTCCACGTTGCTGGGAATCATCCCTTCCATATAGGCGATGGCGCGCAAGACGATGGTTCTCTCAACCGGCACCGCAACCGGGTTGGCGTTACCCAAACCGTATTCGGGCGTGGGGGCGCTACCATCGGTGGTGTATCGAACTTTAGCGCCGGTGGTTGCGGATCGGATCATGACCGTCACCGGTGATGTGCGGAAGCCGCGATTGACCATGAACTTAGTATCGGCAACCTGTAGTGCCACCACAGGTTGCTGATACGAGAGAATCGAGACGCTCATCAGTGCTGAAACGAAAAAAAACATTCTACTCCTGCGTGCCAGCCCAATCCCATCGCTAGCCCAAGGATTGGGCTGGCGAATCGAATGAAATTCGAATTAAAGTGCTCCGTATTATTAAAACTCAATGAAGCAATATCAACCACTACAAAAGGCAAAACCCCCCGACGACAGTCGGGGCACATCAATGTTGTCCGATCCGGGAGCATCCAACCTCCTAAACGCCCTAGCCGGCGCATCCACCGCCACCGCTTTGCTACTCAGAAACACCCTCCGGATCCCAGCCTCAACCGACCTAGCCAACCCCAGTCTCATTGTATCGCTCCCTTCGTGGACAGGACTGATACTGGCGCTGGGGACGGGAGTTTTCGTCGGCGTGGTGGCCGGACGCTGGTTTCGCCGACGCGGTGCTCCGGGTGTCCTCCGGCCCCTTCTCTGGCCCGGACTGTCGGCGCTCGCTTACGTTCCCGGAGCTTTGTCGGTTGCACCTCTACTCGCCGCTTTGTCCGGCAATTTCCAGGATTTGATCCTGATTGGATGCCTAGTCGCCAGCTTATGGAGGGCCGCGGAGCATTTCGGCCCCAATCTCTCTCCGACGGCCAATCGGGTGGCCTTGATCGCGTTCATCCTCTATCTAGCGGTGGGCTACCGGATGCATGAAAAAGTCGGACTTTCAAGTGATGAACCCCACTACTTGCTCATTGCTTATAGCATCCTCCACGACCGCGACCTGGCAGTCGAGAACAACTACGAAGCCGAGGATGCCCGTCATTTCTTCCAGGGCACGATCGGACCCCATTTGGTTTGGGGGTTGCCCTATTCCGTGCACGGAGTGGGCTTGCCACTCATCCTGCTGCCGGGCTTCGCCTTGCTTGGGCTATGGGGTGTCCTCCTCACCCAGGCCTTGATGGGATCCTTGCTCGCGAGGGAAGTCTTTCGGGCCGCCGAGCACCTCACCGATCGAACCTGCGCTCTGGCGGCTGCCGTTGGTTTTTGCGCCACGTCTCCAGCTCTTTTCCAGTGCGTTTCCGCCTACCCCGAGGTTCCGGCCGCTCTGGTCACCGCCTGGTCCTTCCGCCGGATCGTCTCACCCACCCCCCCGAGCACCCGGGGCGCCTTGATTTGGGGTTTGGGCCTCGGGCTTTTGCCGTTATTTCATGTCAAATTCGTTTCTCTTGCCGCGGTTCTGGCTTTGGGTGCATGGATCCGTTGGAGCGAAAGGCGATGGATGCTCGTCGCGGGGGGGGCACTCGGTCTCGCCTGCCTGCTCCTTTTCTTCTTGGTGATACTGGACCCGAACGTCGTGCTCCTGGAGTTTCGACGACAGCACGTATTCTGGAACCTGATCCCTGCCGGTCTCGCCGGACTCCTGTTTGATCGGGCTTTCGGGCTTTTAGCAGCATCACCCTTCTACATCATTGCAATTGCGGGCGTCGGGAAGATCTTCCGAGAACGTCCCTTTGCCGGTCTCTTGTTGCTGGCGATCTTCGCCGCCATGGCCCTCCCCGCCGCCGCCCACCCTGCGTGGTGGGCGGGAAGCTCCCCGTCGGCGCGTTACATTTTTCCCGCACTGCCGGTTTTGGCGGTGTCGGCGGCGTTTGTTTGGGGCGCCGAGTCACTCAAAAGAGCCAGGTGGCCGCAAACGCTTCTGCTGATCAGTCTCTGCTTTAGTGCTTACATGGCCTTGGGACCCGGCCAGCCCTTGTACCTCAACCCACGAGGGGGAGCCGGGCGGCTCTGGGAGTCCCTTGGTAACAACTGGGACTTGACCCATTACTTTCCATCTATGCTCGAGCTAGATCTCCGCTCGGTAGCCATGGCGGTTGTCGCGTCCGTACTCTTGATAGCAGCCATCGTGGTCCAAGCTTCCGGCCGCCGCCTCAAGCTTGCCCCCCCTTGGCTGGCTATTCTCTTAGGAGCTTGGCTTATCGATTTCACCTCCGCCGGTAAGGCGCCGGAGGGCTCTCAGGCGCGTTGGACGGCAACTCTGTTGAAAGGCCTCCCGGGACGTGAGGACCAGAGCTTTCTGCTTTTGCCATCGGCCAAGCCTGTTGCTTATCCGGATATCCTGGCCAAGGTGGAGCTGCCACTCGGCGCTTTGGAGCCGAAAGCTGCGCAGGATGTTGAAAGCCCTCTCTACTGGGAGAGCTCATCCGTCTATCTTCCCGCGGGGCAATACACCCTTTTAGGAGACTCGAACGATGAGCTGTTACTCTGCAATGGGGAAGGGTGCCTTTCCAGTTCCCAGGCGGGGGGGCGGTTTACTACTCGTGTGAACCTCGACCGCTTTCGGGTGAGAGCCAATACACCCTTGTCTCGCCTTCGAGTCAAAGTATCTAGACTCGAAGTTTCTCCCGTCCACGCGCGGCGCTCGCTGTTGCTGGCCTCGGGGGTGCGTCTTCACTCGCTCGACGATAACGCTTATCTGGATCCCAGGGGGTACTGGGTTCATGGCGGGTCGAGGGCGAGGTTTGTTGTCGAGGGCCGGGGGCCAACCGTCTTATCTCTTGCCAATGGCGCTCAGGAGAACTGGGTCGAGGCGATCACCGATCAAGAAACACTCCAGTTTGCTCTTCGCCCCCGTGCGGCCAAGCGCCTTACCGTTGCCTTGGTCGAAGGTATCACCTTTCTTTCAGTGGAGTCCGCCTCGGGCTTCCGACCTGCGGAGTTCGATTCCGGAACCAAGGATCGCCGTCTTCTGGGGGTCTTCCTAACCTCGCCGCGCACCCGATGAACGAGCCGTCCTTTAAACTAAAAAATCCCGCGCTCCCGAAGCAGCATGAGACCAAGAATCGTTTTTCCGTCTTGGATTTCTCCCTGCGAGACCATTCTCGTGATTTCATCCGAAGTAAAAAGTCCGAGCTCGATTGTTTCATCTTCATCGGGACAGGCGGTGCGTTGCTCCAGCTCGGTTGCCAGAAAAAGGTGCATGACCTCGTCAGAAAATCCCGGTGAAGGATAAAAAGCCACCAGCTTCTCCAGCAAGTTCGGGTAAAAGCCGGTCTCTTCGACCAGCTCTCGCAGGGCCGTTTCCTCCGGACGCTCGCCCTCGGACATCGTACCCGCCGGAACTTCCCAAAGGTGGCAGCCCACGGCGTAGCGGTACTGACGGACGAGGACGAGGCGGTTGTCGTTCGTTATCGGCAACATGACCGCAGCGCCTGAATGACGGACCACTTCCCT
>PVMS01094881.1_pt1 | contig 13176 bp, 15 predicted proteins | sample 1853461 | NCBI WGS metagenome assembly PVMS01 (sample SAMN08582032, study PRJNA380276) | Marine sediment metagenome, whole genome shotgun sequencing project. | isolation source: ocean sediment barecode stripped | collected 2017 | reverse complement strand
TTTTTTCAACAGGGTTTCGGCGCTGCGTCTGATGGTTTTACTATCGTCAATTACCATAACCTTGACGTTCAGGTTGGTTGATTGCTGTGCTCCATCTGCTATTTGAGACTCGGTGTTCACGTAACCCCCAAAGGATTAACAACGGGCGCCCCCACACTTAAGGACAGGATTATATGGTTTTTCTCAAGCAAAACCATGATTTATTTAAACTACATGATGTGAATTCTAAGATGCTTGCCTGGTATCCCCGGGCCTTTTTTTACAATTCCACCACCCTAAAAAGTAGTTCAATATTGAAGATTTAACAAGCATCAAATGTAACAGGCAGGCTTTTGCGTAACGCAATATTTTGATGTGCCTGGCTGGTTTAATTCAGTAAAATCGGGATACCCGTTACCGAGCCGACAAAAAAACCGCTTATGCCACAAATTCGTAAACTTGGAATCGTCATGGATCCGATCGAATCCATCAAACCCTGGAAGGATTCAAGCCTGGCGATGATGCTCGAAGCACAGGCCCGCGGCTGGCAGATTTTTTATTTTCAGCTGGACGATATTTTCCTCGACAATGGTATCGCCATGGGGGATTTCCAGACCCTGACACTTTACGACGATGACCAGCACTGGTTTGATTACGCTGAAGCCGGTCGCTGTCGACTCGACGGGCTCGATGCAATCCTGATGCGCAAGGATCCACCCTTCGATCTCGAGTATATTTATTGCAGCTACATGCTCGAACAGGCGGAGGAAGGCGGTGCACTGGTGGTAAACAAACCCGCGAGCCTGCGCGACTGCAACGAAAAACTATTCACTCGCGTATTCCCCCAATGTTGTGTCGATACCCTGGTAAGCCGAAATCCTGATATTTTGAAAGGCTTCATCGAGCAACACCAGGACATCATTATCAAACCGCTCGACGGCATGGGTGGTCAATCGATTTTCCGCGTACAGGCCGGTGATCTCAACACCAACGCGATCATCGAAGCCGTATCCAAAAATGGTACCTCGCAAACCATGGTGCAGCGTTATATCCCCGAGATCAGCGAGGGTGACAAACGTATCTTGCTAATCGATGGCGTTGCCATTCCTTACGCGCTCGCGCGTCTACCGGCCGCTGGAGAAAATCGCGGCAATATCGCGGCCGGAGCGAGCACCCGCGGGCAGCCATTGAGCGAACGTGACCAGTGGCTATGCGATCAGATCGGCGACGAGTTACGCGCGCGAGGATTGTTATTTGTCGGCGTCGATGTGATTGGCGATTACATCACCGAAATCAATGTTACCAGCCCAACCTGTATCCGCGAACTGGACCGGGAATTTAACCTCAACATCAGCGCAGACCTTTTCGAGTGTATCGAGCGACGACTTCCCGCCTGATCTGGCTGTTTCTACTCGTCTCGATTAGCAGCGGCTGCGAACGCCGACAACACCTGGTCGAACAGCAGCTGCTCGAATTCGGCACCATCATCGAAATCACGATGATCACCAATGATCTGACCCGGGCCGAACAGTTACTTACCGAAATTGAACGCCGACTGCGTATCCAGCGCAACCAGTGGCATGCCTGGGAAGATAGCGACCTGACCCGATTCAACGCGACGTTACAAAACGGCTCTACAGCAGAGGTGCCCGCCAGCCTGGCGTATTTACTACAGCTAAGTCGCCACTACTACGACGCCACCGGCGGGCTGTTCAACCCCGCACTCGGGAAACTGGTGGCCGCGCATGGTTTTCACGGCAGTGAGCCGGATATGAAAATGATCGCTGAAATCAAACGTGATATCCCCGGCATGCAGGATTTAACCATCGAAACAAACTCCGCGGTGAGCAGCAATCCACATTTGCAGATTGATCTCGGCGGCATTGCCAAGGGCTACGCGGTAGGACTGCTTGGCGACTACCTGGATAGAAATGGCATTGATCACTACATCATCAATGCCGGCGGAGACATGGTTACCGCCGGTAACCGATTTGGTCGGCCCTGGCGTATCGGGATTCAGAATCCGTTCGCACCAGGTGTGGTTGCGAGACTTGAAATCGAGGGTAAACACAGCCTGTTTACATCGGGAAACTATCATCGCCGGTACTGGCGAGGTGAAAACCTGGAGCATCATATAATCGACCCCCGCAGTGGAGAACCCTCCAGCGGACAAAGCTCGGCGACAGTTCTGACCGGGGACCCGGTGCTTGCCGACGTTGCCGCGACTGCGCTGATGATCGACGGGCTTCGAGGCCACCACGATCTGGCATTGTCACTTCAAATCGAAGATTTTCTGCTAATCAGTGAAAAGCGCGAAATCATTATGAGTCGATCCCTGGCTGAAAAAATCGAAATCACGGTTCCCTGGCCAATCACAATTATCGACTAAAATAGTGGTATTTGCTGGTGATAGCGAACTAATCTAGGCACAATAGACTTCCTATATGGTTGAAGCAATCAGGCCTCGGATCTCCGCCAGTGATCGCCTCGGGTTCACTCTCTTTCTGGCGCTTACTCTACATGCAATAGTAGTTCTCGGTGTCGGTTTCACCCGCTCGGATCACCGCAGCGAGCAAGCTTTACCGAGCCTCGATATTATCCTCGCCAATTCACGCAGCCTCGAACCAGTCGAAAACCCGGATTATCTGGCCCAGGCCGATCAGGCCGGAGGAGGCAAGGCCGATGCCAAAGCTCGACCCAGTGCGCCGGTTTCCTCCCCCACCCCGGTGGACCAACTAGGCCTGTCAGACAGGGAGCGAGCTGAATTACGCAAACAACAGTTGTCGATCAGCAAACTTTATTTCCTGACCCAAAGCGAGTCCGATGCTTCCCTGAATCAGCAACAGCAGCAGCGCTCGAAGGACTCGAACAGTAAACAGGAAAGCGCCGCCGAACAACGCCAGACCAGTATAGCCCGTCTGCAGGCCGAAATCAGGCAAATGACGATCGATTATGCGAAACGTCCCAGGATAATTACCTTGACCGCGAGCACGCGCAAGGCCGTCGAGGCAAGCTACCTGGCTTCCTGGGTACAGAAAATCGAACACACTGGTAATTTAAACTATCCACAGGAAGCAAGGCTGAAAAACCTTGCCGGCCGTTTACGCATGAGCGTGCGTATAAATGCGGCCGGTGAAGTACTCGACATGCAGATCACCAGCTCTTCCGGCGCCAGTATACTTGATGAAGCCGCCAGGCAAATCCTGCGTATGGCGCAACCCTTCGCACCGTTTTCAGATGAATTAAAAGAACGCGCCGATCAAATTGTTATCATCAGAACCTGGGATTTCAAAAGCAATCGATTTAAAACCAAAAGCGGAGTAAGCTAAGAACTAGTCATGAGCCAACAAAACGCCAGTCTTGTCGATAAATGCCTGATCGCTACCCCTGCAATCAAGGACCCGATTTTTGCCTCCAGCCTCGTCTACATGTGTGAACATAGCGAAAACGGTAGTATGGGACTGGTGATCAACCATGAAACATCGCAGATTCTGGAAGATATTTTCAGCCAGCTCGAGATCAAATGCGAAGACGATGAAATCAACAACACTCCGGTCTATATTGGTGGGCCGGTACAGCTTGAGCAGGGCTTTGTACTGCATTCCAGTACGGGGAACTGGCAAAACAGCGTCGAGGTTTCCCACGGAGTCAATTTGACCAGCTCGCTGGATATTCTGCAATCCATCGCCGACGGCAAGGGCCCCGATGACTATCTCGTGATCCTCGGCTTTTCAGGCTGGGCTTCGGGCCAACTCGAAGCTGAGCTACAGCAAAACTCCTGGCTCACATCCACCTGCGACGCCGATCTGCTGTTCCATCAAAATTCCGAAGACAAGTGGCAAGTTGCCTTCGATACGCTGGGATTCGATATCAATATGCTCTCTCCCGTGAGCGGGAATGCCTGAAGATTTAACCACGGTTGTCGGTTTCGATTTTGGTTCCCGCTGGATTGGTGTCGCGGTCGGTCAAACGCTGACCCGTCAGGCCACACCACTGACCACGCTAAAAGCAAACGACTGGAAAAGTATCAAACGGCTGCTGGAAGAATGGCAACCACAAAGGCTGGTAGTCGGCCTGCCGCTTAGCATGTCGGGAGACGACCAGGAAATGACAGCGAGTGCAAAGCGCTTTGGTCGCCAGCTGGAAGGCCGTTTTGGAATATCGACGGTGATGGTCGATGAGAGGCTGACAACCCGCGAAGCCTACCAGATTGCTACCGCGCAGCAGCGTAAAAAATCCAAACAGGAAATCGATAGCATGTCCGCGGCACTGATTACCGAAACATGGCTGCAAAACCATGACCAGGAGTAAAACTGTCGCCGGGTTAATAGTGTATTCAAAATGAATTTATGCTATAAAGCGTGCGCAATAAACCTAGTGGAGTTCGTGTGTCCCTACCCTCAGTTGAATCGCTGATTGAAAAGCTGACCCAGGCACTGACTCCCTATTTTTCTGCTCCCGAATCGCAACCTGTCATCGTCGGCATCGAAACCGGCGGCGCATGGATCGCCGAACAGCTACACCAACGCATCACTCCAAACACCGAGCTGGGCCGACTAAATATTTCCTTTTATCGCGATGACTTTACCCGCAAAGGTCTGCATCCCACGGTAAAACCTTCGAGCCTGCCAACTGATATCGACGATAAAACCATCATCCTGGTCGATGATGTCCTGCAGTCCGGCAGAACCGTGCGCGCCGCAATGAATGAAATTTTTGATTATGGCCGACCGAAAAAAATCCTGCTGGTAATCCTGATCGATCGTGGTGAACGCGAAATCCCGATACAGGCTGATCTTGTCGGCGCGACTATGCAACTCGATTCCGGCAGCCATATCAAGCTCGAGGGGCCAGGCCCGTTAAATCTGGTTATTAAAACTCTGGAGAAACATGCCGGGTAACAATATCCAGCTCGACGATAACGGTAAACTCCGGCATTTTCTCAGTATCGAGGGTTTGAACCAGGAGATTCTTAACGAAATCCTGGACACTGCGGAATCATTCACCTCGGTTACCGACCGCACCATCAAGAAAGTCCCGATTCTACGCGGCAAGACCGTGGCCAACCTGTTCTTCGAGGCGAGTACCCGCACTCGCTCGACCTTCGAGCTGGCGGAACAGCGCCTGTCCGCAGACATTTTGAGCCTGAACGTCGACACTTCGGCGACTGCCAAAGGTGAATCGTTGCTCGATACGCTGCAAAACCTGGAAGCAATGCAGATCGATATGTTCGTTATCCGTCATCAGGACAGCGGCAGCGCCTATTTTTTTGCACAACACGTACGCCCGGGCGTGTCGGTGCTTAACGCCGGCGATGGCCAGCATGAACATCCGACCCAGGCGATGCTGGATATGTACACGATTCGTCACTATAAAGAGGATTTCAGCAGCCTGCGGGTCGCAATCGTCGGTGATATTTTGCACTCGCGCGTGGCGCGCTCGCAAATTCACGCGCTTAACCTGCTCAACACTGCTGAAATTCGGGTGATTGCCCCTCGAACCCTGCTCCCCGTCGAAACCGAATCGCTCGGTGTAGCGGTGTACGAAGACCTCGAAAAGGGTCTCGACGGTGTCGATGTGGTGATCATGCTGCGCTTGCAGAGGGAACGCATGCGCGGGGCCCTGCTACCCAGCGAGAAAGAGTATTTTCGTACATTCGGTTTATCCCAGGAACGCCTGCAGCGCGCCAAACCCGATGCCATCGTCATGCACCCGGGGCCCGCCAACCGGGGCGTCGAGATTGAATCGAGCGTTATGGATGGCGCGCAATCGGTAATCCTGCAGCAGGTCAGCTTCGGTATATCGGTGCGCATGGCGATCATGTCGATGATCGTCGGTCAATCCGGCCTGCAATCCGGGGCTGACACGTGAGCCTGCATATCAAAAACGGCCAGCTCGTTGATTCGGTCGCCTCGACCACGCAGACGGCTGACCTGTTTTTAGTGGATGGCAAAATTGCCGGCATAGGTTCGGCTCCCGCAGGCTTCGAGGCCGCGCAAACCATCGATGCCGCCGGGAGTTGGGTTATGCCGGGGCTGATCGATTGCCAGGCACGCTTGCGTGACCCCGGGGAGCCGGAAAAGGCCAACATCGAAAGCGAAACTGAGGCCGCGATAAAAAGCGGCATTACAACGCTGTGCATCCCTCCCGACACCCAGCCGCCGATTGACAACTCGGCCACGGTTGAATTGATTCATCACCGCAACGAAATGTTCGGCCACCAGGCGCATATCTACCCGATCGGAGCTTTGACGCGCGGCCTCGGCGGCGATCAGCTCAGCAATATGGCCAGTTTACTTGACAATGGCTGTATCGCGTTCAGTAACGCCAAGCACAGGCTTGCCAGTAACCTGGTGCAACGCCGCGCCATGGACTATGCCGCGGGCCTGCAAGCGCTGGTTATTATTCAACCGCTGGATCATGACCTGCTCGGCAATGGATGTGCGCACGAAGGCGCCATCGCAACCCGTCTCGGCTTACCCGCAATACCGGAAGCCGCGGAAACCGCCGCGCTGGCCAAGGATATCGAGCTGGTAGCGCAAACCGGCGCGCGCACCCATTTCGGTCAGCTGTCCTGTGCGCGCTCGGTTGATATGATCCGCCGCGCCAAGGCCAAGGGGTTACCGATATCCGCCGACTGCGCAATCCATCAACTGTTTTTGACTGACCATGACATCGGCAATTTTGATACCAACATGTTCACTATCCCGCCGCTGCGCAGCCAGTATGACCGGGATGCCTTGCGCGAGGGTGTTGCCGACGGCACTATCGATTGCCTGTGCTCGGATCACCAGCCGCAGGATGTAGATGCCAAGCTCAAACCTTTCCCTTCCGCCGAACCAGGCATCAGCGGGCTCGACACCCTGCTGCCGCTTGCATTGCGACTGGTCGAAGAAGGAGTACTGCCGCTGGCCGACCTGATCGCCAGCCTGACATTGAACCCGGCTACCATCCTGGGGCTGCCGGGCGGCAAAATCGGCATCGGTGAAATCGCGGATATTATAATTGTCGATGCGGAATCTCACTGGATTTGCAGCGCCGAAAATTTTATCTCCAAGGGTAAAAATACCGCCTTCGAAGGCTGGGATTTCCATGGCCGCGTAACCCACACCCTGGTCGATGGCAAGGTGGTTTACGCAGCATAATTCTCAACGGGTGGCTCCGAGGGGGTCAGAGCACATTTTTCTGTGCTTGCAGAGCGAAGGTTGAAAGGTATGGCGAAAAACTGTGGTCTGACCCCGAGGGTTAAGGTCGGGGTGATCAGAAATTTAGCTTTCTTCGGAAGGCAGCGTTAAGTCTTCCAGTTCTGAACCCTGCTCATCGAGATTTCGACGCGTGTCTTGCTGTGACTGTTCACCAAAGTTGATTTTCCATTCGAGATTAGTGCTGGAATCCGCGTAGGCAAGCGCATTCTTGATGGTGATAACATCTGACTTGTACAACCTGTAGAGCGACTGGTCGAAAGTCTGCATGCCGGCAGTATCGCCTTTCTCCATGATCTCCTTGATCTCGTTGAAGTTACCCTCGCGCAACAGCTGGGAGATGTATGGCGAGTTCATCATGATTTCCACCGCACAGGCTAGTTTACCCTGCATTCCCGGTACCAGGCGCTGGGAAATGACTGCCTTGAGGTTGAGTGACAAATCCATCAGCAACTGTTCACGCATGTCGGTGCCGAACATGTTCATGATCCGGTCCATCGCCTGGTTGGAGTTGACCGCATGCAGGGTAGTCAGGCACAGGTGTCCGGTATCGGCAAAGTTTATTGCGGCTTTCATGGTATCACTATCGCGCGCTTCACCAATCATGATAACTTCGGGCGCCTCGCGCAAAGCTTCGCGTAGCGCATTCTCATAACTCAAGGTGTCGATGCCGACTTCTCGTTGCGAAACAATCGATTTTCTGTGCCGGAATATAAATTCAATCGGATCTTCGATGGTCAGGATATGCCCGCCAACATGCTGGTTACGATAATCGATCATCGACGCCAGTGTCGTCGACTTGCCTGAACCGGTAGAGCCTACTACCAGCACCAGGCCGGTATTGTTCATTACAACTTCCTTGAGCACCTGCGGTAGCCCGAGATCATCAATGGTCGGAATCTCCCATTTGATGTAACGAATTACCATCGATACTTCGGAACGCTGGATAAAAATATTGACCCGAAAGCGACCGACGTCGTTAAGCGTAAAACCGAGATTTAATTCGCGGTTTATTTCAAAATCGCGTACCTGCTCATCGTTGAGCAGACTATAGGCGAGCTTCATTACCTGGCCGCTTTGAAACTCATTTTTCGCGATCGCTGCGGTATTGCCCTGAATTTTCATATTGGGCGGCGCACCAGTGACGAAAAACAGGTCAGACGCCTGTTTCTCGACCATGATTTTCAGGTAGGGCTCGAGTAATTTCGTGGTAGGCTCGCGAGACACGGACTGCTCCTGCCTAAATCATGCCGCTGGCGGCTTCGTCCGGCGTATCTTCGAGTTCGAAATCACGATCATCATCAACAGTGCCCATTTTTTTCGCAGTCTCACTTTCCAGCTTGATACGCAGGCGGATATCGTTTATTGAATCTGCATTGCGCAGCGTATCCTCGAAGGTAATCTTTTGTTCTTCGAATAGATTGTATAGCGCCTGGTCGAAGGTCTGCATACCGGCCTCGTTGGATTTCTTGATCAGCGTCTTCATTTCGTGCACATCACCCTTGAAGATCAGATCAGCCATCAAAGGGGTGTTCAGCATGACTTCAATCGCAGGAATCCGACCAGCGCCGTCGATCTTCGGAATCAAACGTTGCGAAATCATGCCTTTCAAATTCAGCGATAAATCCATCAGTAGTTGCATGCGCCGTTCATCCGGGAAGAAGTTGATGATCCGGTCCAGTGCCTGGTTGGTGCTGTTCGCGTGCAAGGTGGTCAGACAAAGGTGACCGGTTTCGGCAAAAGCAATCGCGTGTTCCATGGTTTCGCGATCGCGAACCTCACCGATCAGGATCACATCCGGCGCCTGCCGCAGGGTATTTTTCAGGGCGATTTCATAGGACTCGGTATCTACGCCCACTTCCCGTTGCGTTACCAGACAATTGCCATGATCATGCATGAATTCCACCGGGTCCTCGATGGTTATGATATGACCATGTGAATTCTGGTTACGATAATCAACCATCGACGCGAGCGAGGTCGATTTACCCGATCCGGTACCGCCGACAAATATAACCAGGCCGCGCTTGGTCATCGCGATATCCTTCAATATGGACGGCAGGTTCAACTCTTCGAAACCTGGAATTTCCGAATTGATGATACGCAGCACCAGGCCGGTGCTGCCGCGCTGCACGAAAGCATTTACACGAAAGCGAGCCACCCCGGGTAACGCGATTGAAAAGTTGCATTCCTGTTTCTCTTCGAACTCTGAAACCTGCTTATCGTTCATAATCGAACGCGCCAGCATCTGCGTATGATTTGGCGACAGCTTTTGTTTGGAGACTGTTGCCACCTTGCCATCTATTTTCATCGCCGGTGGTGATCCGGTGGTGATAAACAAATCCGATCCATCCTTGCTCACCATCATACGCATCAGGTCGTGCATGAAACTAATTGCCTTATTTCGATCCATTAGAGTCCCCTAGCCTGCCTATTTATAACGCATCCGGATGCGCTGCCTTGCGCATCGCTTCATCCTTGGCGACAACGCCCGAATCGAGCAAGGTCTTCAGGTTCTGGTCCAGGGTTTGCATGCCGACATTCTGTCCGGTCTGTATAGCCGAATACATTTGTGCAACCTTGTCCTCTCTGATCAGGTTGCGAATCGCCGGGGTACCGATCATGATTTCATGCGCGGCGACGCGACCGCCGCCAATTTTCTTCATCAGTGTCTGTGCAATTACCGCTTTCAATGACTCCGATAACATCGACCGCACCATCGACTTTTCAGCCGCCGGAAATACATCCACGATACGGTCAATGGTCTTTGCCGCAGAACTGGTATGCAAGGTGCCGAACACCAGGTGCCCGGTTTCGGCCGCAGAAAGCGCCAGGCGGATAGTTTCGAGATCACGCATCTCGCCCACCAGAAGGGTATGCGGATCTTCTCGCAGCGCCGAGCGCAGGGCTTCGTTAAAACCAAGGGTGTCGCGGTGTACCTCGCGCTGATTGACCAGGCACTTCTTGCTCTCGTGAACAAATTCGATTGGATCTTCGACGGTCAGGATATGGCCGTACTCGGTATCATTCTTGTAGTCGACCATGGCCGCCAGGGTGGTGGATTTGCCTGAACCGGTAGGCCCGGTAACCAGAACAATGCCACGAGGATATTCAGAAATTTCCTTGAAAATATTTGGCGCCTGCAAATCCTCGAGACTCAGGATTTTTGAGGGAATGGTTCGAAACACGCCACCCGCACCCCGATTATGATTAAACGCGTTTACGCGGAATCGCGCCAGGCCGGGGATTTCGAATGAGAAGTCAGTTTCAAAAAATTCTTCGAAGTCCTTGCGCTGCTTGTCACTCATGATGTCATAAATCATATCGTGCACCTGTTTATGCGCCATTTCAGGGACATTGATACGACGGATATCCCCATCGACACGAATCATTGGCGGTAATCCCGCCGACAGGTGTAGATCGGAAGCGCCTTGCTTGACGCCAAAAGCCAGGAGTTGAGCTATATCCATGAAGTTTCCTTAATATCGGTTTACGGATTTTGTTAAATTCATGACGGGTTTTAATTTTCGTCCGCTAGCAAACGGATTATAATAGGGCTTTCGCTATAGCCTTGTGTTAACAGATGACTATAGCAAAGATATAAGAAAACCCATGAAGAACATCGAAATTAATCTAAATCACATTCACGCGCAGATTGTAGAGGCCGCACTGGCCTGCGGGCGTGATCCTGACTCGGTTTTGCTACTCGCGGTAAGCAAGCGAAAACCGGCCGCTGATATTCGTTGTGCATGGCAGTTGGGGCAAAAAGATTTTGGTGAAAACTACTTACAGGAAGCCCAGCAAAAAATGCTGGAGCTGAAAGATCTCGATATTAGCTGGCATTTTATCGGCGCGATTCAATCCAATAAAACGCGCAACATTGCAGAAGCCTTCGATTGGGCGCATTGCATCGACCGCGTTAAAATCGCCCAGCGACTCAGCGCTCAACGCCCCGCAAATCTGGCGCCGCTAAATGTTTGTATCCAGGTCAATATCGACCATGAGACCAGCAAGGCAGGCATCGATCTGAACGAGTTGCCCGGACTCGCAAAGGCGATTCACCAGTTACCCGGCATTCGCTTACGCGGCTTGATGGCAATCCCGGCACCGCGGGAAACCATGCTCGAGCAACGTGCCGCCTTTGCCCAGCTGGCAGCGGCGATGTCTTCGTTACAGCAACAGGGGATTGCCTGCGATACCTTGTCGATGGGTATGACGCAGGATATGGCCGCCGCGATTGCTGAAGGCTCCACGCTGGTTAGAATAGGCACCGCAATTTTTGGAGAAAGAGATTGAATCATAGAATTTGCTTTATTGGCGCAGGTAACATGGCGACCAGCCTGATCGGCGGACTAATCGCTAACCAGTATGACGCAGAGCAAATAACCGCCTGCGATGTAAGCACCGAGCAACTGCAACGGCTGCGTGAGCGTTACCGGATAGAAGCTTCGACCGATGCACTGGCCTGCGCAAAGGCTGCCGACGTGGTGATGCTGGCGGTCAAACCGCAGGTGATGCGCGAAATCTGCACCACACTTTCCGCGTTACCGTCAAACCCACGGCAATTATTTATCAGCATCGCCGCAGGCGTGCCCATGGATGCGATCAACAACTGGCTGGGCGGAGCAAGAGCGATTGTACGCTGTATGCCGAATACCCCGGCTTTGCTGCAACTTGGCGCTAGCGGGTTGGCGGCTAACGCGCAGGTTAACAGTAGCCAGCGAGAATCTGCCGAACAGATAATGCAGGCAGTAGGCATCAGTCTCTGGGTCGATGCAGAGTCAGACCTTGATGCGGTAACCGCAATCTCCGGCAGTGGGCCCGCTTACTTTTTTTACTTTATCGAGTTGCTCGAAGCGGCCGGGGTCAAGCTGGGCTTGCCGCAGCAGACCGCCGCGCGCCTGGCGCGCCAGACCGCGCTGGGCGCCGCGACCATGGCGCAGGAAGCTGACGTGGTGAAATTGCGCGCCCAGGTGACTTCCATCAAAGGCACTACTGAACAGGCGATTCTTTCGTTTCAACACGACCAGCTGGATCGACTGGTCACCAACGCCACCGCGGCGGCGCATCGGCGTTCGCTGGAGCTGGCCCAGGAATTAACCAGAGACTAGGTGCGCGATATGGGTTCCGGATATTTGACATCACCGTTAATGCTGATCATTAACACGTTATTCGATTTATACATTTTACTGGTATTACTGCGCTTTTTGTTACAGATGTTACGCGCTGATTTTTATAACCCGGTGTCGCAGTTCATCGTCAAACTGACAACCTATCCGCTAAGAGTACTACGCCGCGTCATTCCAAGCGTTGCCGGACAGGATACCGCGGCAATCGTATTATGCCTGATGCTGATTTACGGAAAGTTTCTGTTGCTGCGCTTGCTGTCGGTCCCGGCGGTACAAATTGGTGGAGTAATGGCGCCGGTCAGCGGGGTCAGCTATGCCGGCTTGCTGGTGTTTTGCATCGCAGACCTGATCGCGCTGACACTAACCGTATTCTTGATAGCGGTTATTATCCAGGTCATTTTGAGCTGGGTAAGCCCCGGTCAATACAACCCGGTAATCGGACTGGTGCACAAGCTATCCGATCCGATACTCAAACCGCTACGTAAACTGATTCCATCATTGGGCGGGCTCGACCTGTCGCCGCTGTTTGCCACTTTGCTCTTGCTGGTAGCCAAAATGCTAATCGTGCCGCCAATCGTCTTTCTCGGCAATTTTTAATCATCTGTGGATTCGGCCTGGTGGCGAGCCTGAATAAACTCGCTGTGTGAAATGTAAAGCAAATCGGCGACCTGGCGTATCAAGTGCTCTTCGTAGTGGTCTTTTTCACCATCAGCATAGACCACATGCCACATCATCTGGATGACCCTGCGCTTCATCGCGTGATCGTAATGCTGGTTCATCAAGCGGGTAAGATGCTGCAGCGAAACCAGACGATCGGCATCCGTCTCGGCCTGCTCAAGCAAGGCATCCAGTTCCTCTGCGGATAGCTC
>PVMS01135057.1_pt1 | contig 13186 bp, 10 predicted proteins | sample 1853461 | NCBI WGS metagenome assembly PVMS01 (sample SAMN08582032, study PRJNA380276) | Marine sediment metagenome, whole genome shotgun sequencing project. | isolation source: ocean sediment barecode stripped | collected 2017 | reverse complement strand
GCCGGCGTCCTCTTTGTGGTGGTGGAGGGATCGATTTTCCCGGATCTGCTGTTCTGGACATTATCACTTGAAATATTCATCATGTGTCTGCTGGGCGGCTGGTTTACATTTGCCGGGCCCATCTTAGGCGCCGCTTTCATCATATCCCTGCGCACCTTCGTGGGCACCTATACGGAATACTGGACCCTTATTCTGGGAATCATTTTAATTTTGCTGATTTTCTTTCTGCCCGAGGGCGTCATGGGATATAACTACCGGAAGCTTTTTCGTTCCCGGACGAAATATGCAACCGCAAGCCAGGCGGAATAAATAAAATGCTTCACGTTGAGGATTTGCATAAATCATTTGATGACTTTAAAGCGGTAAACGGTGCTCATCTAACCGTGGAAAAGGGACAGCTGGTGGCGGTGATCGGACCCAACGGCGCCGGTAAAACCACATTGTTCAACCTCATTGCCGGACAGCTGCAACCCAATGCTGGAAAGATCCTGTTAAACGATGAAGATATCAGCAAATTGCCTCCGCATGTCATCTGCCGCAAAGGAATCGCCCGTTCATTTCAAATCGCCAATGTTTTCCACCGCCTATCGGTGTTTCGCAATGTGCAGGTTTCGGTTCTTTCCCAGCAGAAACTCAGCGACAAACTGTTTCAGCCGGCAGCACGGCTGGCGGTTGAAGAGACCCACCGTATTCTGGAAAGTATCGGTCTTTTAGATAAAAAAATGGATGTAGCCGGCTCGCTGTCCCATGGGGACAAACGCATCCTGGAGATTGCCATCGCGCTTGGCAATGAGCCGGATTTGCTGATTTTAGATGAACCCACCGCCGGCATGTCTCCGGAGGAAACCACAACCACCATGGGTCTGATTCAGCGCCTGGCCCGGGAGCAGGGCCTGACCATTTTATTCTGCGAACATGACATGGAGGTCGTTTTCGGCACGGCCCAGAGTATTATGGTGATGCAGGCGGGGCGTACGATCGTCCAGGACGAACCGGAAATCGTGCGGCAGAACAGTGAAGTCCAGCAGGCCTACCTGGGAGGGGATGATGCTTGAGGTCGAAGGAATTCACACCTATTACGGCTTAAGCCATATTCTATTCGACGTCTCCTTAAAAGTAAAAAAGGGACAGGTCGTCTGCCTGCTGGGGCGCAACGGGGCCGGCAAGACCACCACGTTTCGAAGCATCATGGGCTTAAATCCGCCATCCCGGGGTCAAATCCGGTTTAATGACGCGGATGTCACCGGCACTCCTTCCTATCAACTGGCGCGTAAAGGAATGGGCTGGGTCCCGGATGATCGCCGCATCTTTGCCGATCTCACCGCGGGTGAAAATCTTGAAATCGCCGAACGCAAAGGCACCGAAGGCGAAAAATGGGATAAACAAAAAGTCTATGATCTGTTTCCCGCCTTAAAAGATCTGGATGGCCGCAGGGGGGGACTCCTCAGCGGTGGTGAGCAAAAAATGCTGGCCATTGCACGGGCCTTAATGACCAATCCGCAGTTCCTCCTGCTTGATGAACCCACCGAAGGGCTGGCGCCGGTGCTCGTAAAATCCCTGGGAGAGCGCATAAAAAAGCTCAAAGAGGCTGGCTTAACGGTTTTGCTGGCGGAGCAAAATGTGAAATTCACCCTGAGGTTAAGCGATTACGGGTATATTATCGACAATGGGCGCATATGCTATGAAGGGCCTGTTGAAGAGCTTGTCGACAATGATGAAGTCAAGCGTATCTGCGGCATCTAAGTTTTCATTTCAGAAATGGCCCTTTTCCGCAATCTCTGTGTCAGACTCAAATTTTAATCCTCGACATACTATAAGTATGCCTCCGGTTAAAATCTTCGCCTTCCTTGACCTTGCAAAAAATTGCACAATTCTGAAACGAAAATTAGATTGGCAATTTTTACTTTGCAGTAATCGTATAAATTTAAGTTTTGGCGAATTTTTACATTTCTAAATGAAAACCAACAACGAGGAAAAAAATGGAAGAGAAAAGAGTGTTTCATACCGATAAGGCGGCGGAGACGGGCGCGCCGTACTCCCAGGCCATCATCCACAATGGCATTATTTATGTGTCCGGACTGGGAGCGGTGGATCCGGTAACAAATGAAATTAAGCTGGGCACTATCGAAGAAGAAGCCGAACTGGCGCTGGAAAACCTGCGCATTATTCTGGAAGAAGCCGGTTCATCTCTGAATAAAGCGCTGACGGTAACAGTTTATCTTCTCGACATCGAAGAGTTTTCCCGCTTTAACGAAGTCTATAAAAAATATTTTAAAGAAAACCGGCCGGCCCGAACCTGCATTCAGGCTGCAAGTCTTCCGTTCAAGACAAGAGTTGAGATTACAGCTACAGCTTATATTTAATAGCCCATTAATATTTTGTAGGCAGCTGGTTACTGGCGGCTCGCAGCTGGCTGTCCGATTTCTAATCGACCGATGTTCTGTGCCAAAAATTGGGAATCTCAGAAATTTTAAATGCTGATTTTTAAAGCTTCATCTAAAAGATAGAAACCAGGAGCCAGTGACCAGAAGCCAGGAGCTGTGACAAAAAATCACCACTAGCATACAAAACCAAATTAAAAGGTTTATACAAATGTTCTTTTTTGATGTGAAAAATATCGAACCCAAAGAACCGGCTGAAGGCGTGGAGATGCGCATCATCCACGGAAACAACATGACCATGGTGTTTTTTAGTCTCGCGGAGGGAGTCGGCGTTCCGCAGCATTCACATTCCCACGAACAGATGGGAACCGTCCTCAAAGGCTCTCTGGAAATGCGGATCGGTCCCGAAAAGAAGATCGTCAATCCGGGACAAGCCTATCACATCCCGTCGGATGTTCTGCATAGCGGTAAATGCCTGGAGGGTCCAGCGGAAGTGTTAGAAGTCTTTACCCCGCGCAGAGATGACCTGGCTCGAGATTAAAAGGTGGTTGGAAGTTCTCCTTTTTCGATATATTCACGTTTGACGGCAATTATTCCGGCGGCGGTTCCTTTTCAGAATCAAAACCGTGGGGAAGTATTTCAGCACTTGAATTCTTTGTTTTGCCATCTGACCCGGAGATCGCCACCGCCGGCAAAACATCCTTAAACGCCACGCCGTAAATATCCCACACCGTCACAAACAGGGCTGCGATAATCGGCCCGATGATGATGCCCACCACACCGAACATGATAATTCCACCCAGCGTCCCGAAAAGAATCATCAGCTCGTGCATTTGAGTGTCTCGTCCGACCAGAATGGGACGCAGTAAATTGTCGATGCTGCCGATAACCGCCGCACAAAACACCCCCAGCCCGATGGCCTTGGTAAGATGTCCGGTGGCGGCCAAAATAATCACCGCCGGTCCCCACACCAGAGCGGAACCGATGCCGGGAATAAAAGACAACACCGCCATAATGGCGCCCCAGAATACCGCACCTTCGATGCCCACCACAGCAAAGGCCGCTCCGGCCAAGACTCCCTGCAAAAGACCGATCACCGCGGTGCCTTTAAGGATCGCGCGCGTTACCGAAGTGAATTTATCCAGCATGCGGCGTTCATCATGATCCTCTAACGGCAGATAATAGAAAATTTTTTCAATCAATTTATTGCCGTCCATCAGAAAAAAGAACATGGTATACAGCATGATAAACAGCATAAACAAAAAATTAACCGTACCCAGCGTAACCGAGGAAAGGCGGTTTATCAGAAACCCGCTGATCCCTCCGACCATCTCTCCGGCTTTCTTTAAAATAAGGTTGCGGTAAGGTTCGATCTTATCAAAAAAGGGAAGGGCTTTGAGTGCATTGGAGATGGCGTCGGGTTCGGCAAGCTGCTGCTCCACCCAGGGTTTGACGGCTTCGCCGACCTTAACCGCCTGGGCGGTGATGATCCCCAGCAACCCGCCCAGCGGTAAAAGCACAACAAAGACAATCAGGAGGAGGGTTGCAATGGAGGCCAGGCTGCGGCGACCTTTGAACCATTTTTCAAATCGGCGGTACAAAGGGTAGGAAAGGGCCGAGAAAATGCCGGCCAAAAAAATGGCCATCAGAAACTGGCTGATCATTGATAAAAATAATGCTGAAATAAAAAACACCAGCAACAGCAATACCCATTTATTAATCGCTTCTTTATTCATGACGGATGCCCTCGAAAAAAGGATTCATACTCTTATTAGTCACTATAGAAGACTTCCATTAATAATTTCAATAAAGAAAGTGGAGGTTCCGCAAATCTATGGAATGTTGTATTTTATAGTGGTTGTCAAAAAAACGTTCAGGTGTTGAAACGTTTTTTTTCTACAACCACTTATGCCGCAATTCCGTCATTGGGTGTTTTCAAACCGGGTGGTTTGCACCCGGTTACACCCGCACCGATTAAGGCACTGCCGTGCCTTTGTTTTTTCCCGCCGATGGCGGAAAAATCCAAGCCACCCGCTGCGCGGGTGGTCGGTGACCCGGAACATTATTATGGAAAACGGTATAATTGACATGTTTGATCATAGAAGTGGTAAGGATACGACAGGATCTAAAAAAAATCACCCCTCTAAAAAGTTTGAAGTTCATCTCCAAGGCTTTTATACCTCCGATCAATCGGACCGGGTTTTTTATTGCCTTTTGATTATATCTCCAATATTCATAAATTTGTTTTAACCTCAATAAATTGAATGCGCTTTATAGTGGTTGTCAAAAAAACGTTTCGGTATTCAAACGTTTTTTTCTACAACCACTTATGCCGCAATTCCGTCATTCGGAACATTATTATGGAAAGCGGTATAATATCCATAGAGAGGTCAATCGTTTGAATTTTACGCTTCAGAATTGCGGCAGATTTAAAATAATTATTTGCTTCTGGATCATTGTCACCTTTTCCCTGCTTTTCCAGCAAACATCTTTGGGCCAGGGCGTCCGTGTTGGACCGGATGGCAAAACCTCCAAGCAGAAACTCAGTCTTCCCTTTGCTTTTTACAACGAAAATTTCGGATTCACAGCCGCATACGTAACCGGTGTTGTGGGTTACCCCCAGAAGCAGTCGACACTTCTGGGAACTTTGATGGCCGGAAGCAAAGGCTCGGCCATGGGCTTTCTGGTTGGCCGGGATATTCAGATGCCCCGGGTCGAGCGCCTGTTTTTCGATCCGGTCGTATCTGTCGGTTACTTCAGTGACAATGAAGCCTACATTGATGGAAAGCCGCGTTTTCCGGACGAACGCGCCGGAAGCAACGATTCTGACAAGGATGACTTCGTTGAGGGGGATGGCTGGGATAATTTTTTCCGGCTCAAATTTAAATATTTACTGCCCATCGGTACCGGCAAGGATGAAATCATCAGCACTTACAGAATCGAACGCGGGCTCTTAACATCCGGGTCTGCAGGCGGAGACTCATGGAACCCGCTGGTGAGCGGCAAAAGCTACCTGGAACTGCGTCCCTTTTACCGATCGCAGCAAATCGATGGCGAAGATGTAGACGTAGACATCAAAAGCAATGGGCTAGACTTATCAGTTTTCTGGGACAATCGGGATTTTTTTGCCAATCCCTCCAAAGGTTTCGGTTTGCGGGGCAAAGTGTCCCGGGATTTTGGCTGGTTCGACAGTTCGGATTCCTGGACGAATCTGGAAGGCGAACTGGATATCTATTTTGCGTTGAAATTCTCGAACTCGTTCCGGCAGGTGGTACTGGCGCTGGATACCTGGACCTCCTACTCCCCGTCCTGGGATAAGGAGGCGAGCGGCGATATTAAAAATAGGCCGCCAGCCTACACCGGGTCAACCCTGGGTGGACTTTGGCGCATGCGCGGCTACCCTTCCCAGCGCTTCAACGACAGGGCGGCAATCTATTATGCGGCGGAGTTAAGGATGATTCCCGAGTGGAATCCTTTTGAGCGTTGGCCCGCAATTCAGAAGCATGTCGGTATCCAGTGGCTGCAGTTCGTGCCTTTTGTGGAAATCGGGCGTGTGGCACCCGATTGGAGCCTTAAACGCTTGCATTCGGATATGAAATGGGATGTCGGCTTCGGCATCAGGGCGTGGGCGAAGGGAATTGTGGTCCGCATCGACACGGCCGTTTCAGACGAAGATGTCGGCATCCAGATGATGGTCAGCCAACCGTTTCAGTTTTAATAAATGAAATACAATGGGGTCACATCTTAATTATTAACTATTGACATCTGTACTTGCTTTGCCTACAAAATAATCAACTTATTATTATAGGCCGAATTGGAGACTATTCGAAATGGCAAGACCGTTGCGTGTAGAATATTCCGGGGCTGTCTATCACGTCATTAACCGTGGCAACGCCGGCGAATATCTATATCGAAGTTCCAGAGATAGAAAAAAGTATCTGTCGTATCTGGCAAAAGCCGTAAAACGATTTTCCATTAAGATTCACACCTATTGCCTGATGCGCAACCACGTCCATATTCTGATGGAAACACAACATCCAAATCTAAGCAAATCGGTTCAGTGGATGAATGTCAGCTATGCCGTTTACTTCAATCGAAAATACAAACGAAATGGACATCTGTTTCAGGGACGATTTAAGTCGATTCTCGTTGATGCAGACAGTTACCTGAAGCAATTATCCCGCTATATTCATCTTAATCCGGTTCGGGCAGGATTAGTTGATCGACCAGCCGATTATGATTGGAGTAGCTATAATGCGTTTATCGGTAACGTAATCGCACCTGAATGGCTGGAGACGAATTGGTTGTTATCGCAATTCGGTAGAGTACGCAAAGAAGCACTTACGAATTATAAGGATTTTGTTGAAACCGTTGATGCCAAAAGACTGGAAAATCCAGAAAAAGAACTTGCCGGGGGTTTTATTCTTGGAAGCGCTGATTTTATAAACTGGGTGAAGCAATCATTTCTGTCAAAACGAACCGATGTTAAGGAGATTCCTCAGCTGAGGCAATTAAAGCCGACAATAAAACTTGAAAGGATCGTTGAAGTAGTCGGTGATACATTTCATCGAGATGGAGAGTTCTTATTGAACAAAGGGCGTAAACGGAATATAGCAAGAGATATAGCTATCTATCTGGCACGGGATTTAACCGGCGGGTCGGGTAAAGCGTTGGGCGAATATTTTGGCAAAATTTCCGGTGCAGGAATTACAAGACGGTATAACTATATGTCAAAAAGTATCAATACAAATCGAAAACTCAGAAAACAAGTTAATCAGTTGAGAGAAAAAATAGTAAATAGTTAAGATGTGACCCTAATTTACTTTTTATTTAAGCGCATGTTAACAATGATGGGATATCTCCCCTATCTGTCAGTTTTTTCTAAGAATATTGTATCTGTTGTTGTAATATGATAGCAAAACTAAAGCTATCTTGAAAAAATGGATTTAAGGAAAATCCTAAACAGATTTTGTAACACACTGTATGATAAGGTGAATGATGTCTCCCTGGTTAAAATGTTTCATCATACTGGCCATAATATTGTTGGTAGCGCCTTTTGCCGGGGCAGGCAGTATGGGTCATAATGGAACCGGTTTAACGTTTTTATTTTCGATCGGCATCGCCACGGCAACACTGGTCGGCCTGGTGGTTTTTTTACTCTGGCGGTTAAAGCGATTAAGAAGCGGACCGCTGTCCTCCCAGCACGGATCGACCCAAAAATTAAGCATTTTGTTGATTTTGGCCAGCTGTCTCATCATGCTGGTGACTGTCCTGGCATGGTTTGCTCTTGACCGGGTCAAAGAGAAAATTCAGACCGATGTGGGTTACGCCTTACAGATCGTTCTGCAAACCACCCGGGAGTCATTGGACCTGTGGGTTGAATCCAACAAATTTCATATGACACAACTGGCGGAGGATCTGAGATTGGTTTCTTTGGCCGAACGCCAGTTGAGAGTACCCCGCAACAAAGTCGCATTGTTAAAAAGCGAAGTTTTAAAGGAATTACGTGCATTTTTTCAGTACAAAAGAAACCAGTTTGGACAGGCTGGATTTTTCATTATCTCCCCGGATTTTGTCAATATCGCATCCATGCGCAATAGCAACCTGGGGGCTAAAAATCTGATCGCCAACCAGGCATTGGATCTTCTCAACAGCGCATTTCGGGGTGAGGCGGTCATGGTGCCTCCCATATGGTCCCATGTCTCTTTGAGCCCATCCTCTGAAAGTAAGCCCAAGAGCTCTCCCGCCATGTTTTTTGCTGCTCCGATAAAAAATATAGAGGGTAAAATTATTGCTGTGATCTCCCAGCGTGTCGATCCCTCCATGGATTTTACCCGGGTGATTCAGCTGGGGCGCATCGGCAAAAGCGGAGAAACGTATGCCATTGGCTCCTATGGCAAGCTGCTTTCTGAAAGCCGTTTTGAAGAAGATCTACGCAATGCCGGGCTGATCGGCGAAGACGAAAGAGCATTCTATCGGTCAGCGTGCGGGATCCCGGCGGTGATATGACCAAAGGTTTTTCCCCTTCGGTTCCCAGATACCAGCAGCCGCTTACCTTAATGGCTCAGCAAGCGACCAAGGGAAAATCCGGGTTAAATGTGGCAGGATACCGGGATTACCGGGGTGTGCCGGTATATGGTACCTGGTTATGGGATGATCAGCTGGGTGTCGGATTGGCCACCGAAATCGATGAAGCCGATGCGCTCGGCCCGTATTACACCACGCGTATCGTGATCCTGACGGTCTTGGGGATCACGGTTTTGCTGGCGCTGGGCTCCCTGGTGTTTGCGGTGGTGATCGAAGAGCGGGCATCCCGTACCTTACAAAAATCTCATGATGAACTCGAAATCCGCGTTGAGCAAAGAACAGCCGAGCTGTCTGAAAGTGAAGAAAGATTCTCGCTGGCAGTAAAAGCAGCCGGCGGCGGTCTCTGGGACTTAGAGCCGCAGACCGGCAAGGCCTGGTATTCGGAGCGCTTCAAAGAATTGCTGGGCTATTCCGGCGATAAAAGTGACGATTCATTCCCGGGCTGGAAAAACAGGTTGCACCCCGATGACCGTGACGCAATTGTCGCCACATTGCAAAACCACCTGGACAATCGTGCTCCCTTCAATGAAGTCTGTCGGCTGCAGTGCAAATCCGGCGAATACCGCTGGTATCGCACAATGGGTCAGGCCCTCTGGGATGACAGCGGCCAGGCCTACCGTATGGCCGGCTCCATCGTCGATATTACCGAGGGAAAAATCGCGCAGGAGCAAGCACGCAAGCTATCACGGGCAACCGAAAACAGTCCGGCGTCGGTGGTCATTACCGCCAAAGACGGCACCATTGAATATGTCAACCCCACTTTTTGCAAAGTGACCGGTTACTCTAAAGAAGAGGCCATTGGGAATAACCCCAGGGTCTTAAAGTCCGGCAATCTTCCCGAATCATTTTACAAAAATATGTGGGAAACCATACTTTCCGGAAAAACCTGGCGCGGTGACTTTATTAACCTCAAGAAAAGCGGCGAGGAATACTGGGAAAGCGCTTCCATATCGCCTATTAAAAATAGTGAAGGCGAAATTACCCATTTCGTCGCGGTAAAACAGGACATCACCGAACGCAAACACATGGAAAAAGAACTCATCCATGCCAAACAGGCAGCCGACGATGCCAACCAGGCCAAGGGTGATTTTTTAGCCAACATGAGCCATGAGATCCGCACGCCCATGAATGCGGTGATCGGCATGGCGCACCTGGCGCTAAAAACGGATTTGTCCCCCAAACAGCGCGACTACCTGAAAAAAATCCAGTCATCGGCCAATTCTCTTTTAGGCATCATCAATGACATTCTGGATTTCTCTAAAATTGAAGCCGGCAAAATGGACATCGAGACCGTAGACTTCAATCTGGAAGATGTGCTGGAGAACCTGGCCAACCTGGTCACTGTCAAAGCCCAGGAAAAAGAAGATCTCGAGGTTCTGTTCAATACGAATTGGGAGGTGCCCCGGTTTCTGGTCGGAGACGCATTAAGACTGGGACAGGTTCTCATCAATCTATCCAACAATGCGGTCAAATTCACCGATACCGGTGAAATTGTGGTGTCCACCGAGTTGATCGAACGCATTCAAGACCAGGTCATATTAAAATTCTCGGTCAGTGACACCGGTATCGGGCTTACCAAGGAACAGGCCGGCAAACTGTTTCAGTCTTTTTCCCAGGCCGACACCTCCACAACCCGCAAATACGGCGGTACCGGATTGGGATTGGCGATCAGCAAAAAACTGGTCAATATGATGGGCGGCGAAATCGGGGTGGAGAGCGAATACGGCCAGGGTACCACCTTTAGCTTTACCGCCAACTTCGGTCTCGGAAAGGAAAGAGACAAGAAGCGCTTTGCACCTTCAACGGATTTGCGAGGCATGAAAGTCCTGGTGGTGGATGACAACGCCACTTCCAGAGAGATATTAAAAGATATGCTGGGATCCTTTACCTTCGAGGTCACAGTGGCCGCATCCGGCGAGGAGGGCATCACAGAACTTGAAAGCGCCGATCACGATAAGCCTTTCGAGTTGGTGGTAATGGACTGGAAGATGCCTGAGATGGACGGCATTCAGGCCTCCGAGCGTATCAAAAGCCATACTGGCTTGAATAAAATCCCGGCCATTATCCTGGTAACCGCCTACGGCCGCGAAGACGTGATGCAACAGGCCGATCAGGTGGGATTGGACGGCTTTCTGCTCAAGCCTGTCAGCCCTTCAGTGCTTTTTGATGCCACCATGCAGGCGTTTGGCGAAGCAATCCCTGAGAAATCAGGGGTTAGAAGACGAGGACAAAAAGAAGCCGAGGTATTGAAAAAAATACAGGGCGCACATGTGCTGCTGGTGGAAGACAATGAAATTAACCAGCAGGTGGCCAGAGAAATTCTTGAAGGCGCCGGACTTAAGGTCAGCCTGGCCGCTAATGGCCGGGAGGCCGTAAATGCCGTCAAAGAAAATGAATATGACGCAGTACTCATGGATGTCCAGATGCCGGTAATGGATGGATACACGGCCACTAAAACAATTCGGAAGTGGGAAGGCGGAAGGCGGAATAAAGGTAAAGCTCAAATTCCGATTATTGCCATGACCGCCCATGCCATGGACGGCGATGCGGATAAAAGTATAGAAGCCGGCATGAGCGACCATGTCACCAAGCCCATTGACCCCGATCACCTGTTCGGCACCCTGCAAAAATGGATCCAGCCGGGCAAAAAACGCGTTCAAGTCGAGCCTCCGGAAGTTTCCGGCGCAGCAGAATCCTTTGCTGAAACGGTTCCGGAGGCGGAGGGATTACCCAAATCCCTGCCGGGATTTGATCTGGAAGACGGCCTCAAACGCCTGCGGTGGAACGAAAAACTTTACCGCAAACTGCTGCTGGACTTTAGTGCCAAATATGCCGGCGCAGCCAACGAAATCCGTCAGGCGCTGGATGCCAAAGATTTTGGACAGGCCCACAGCCTGGTGCACAACCTCAAAGGGCTGGCCGGCAATCTGGCGGCCACACATCTTCAAGCTGCTGCAGTGAAACTGGAAAAGCTTGTTAAAGGCGGTCAACAAAAGGGCTCATCCACTAAAGAATTAAACCAGAAATTTGCAGACCTGAAAAAAGCTATCGACAGGGCGCTTCGGGCGGTGCAGGCCCTGGGCCCCTCGGCCCCTGAGAAACCCGCCAAACCATTTACCGAAGCGCTGGCGGAGCTCCCTTCGAAACTGTCAAAAGAGGCCGCCGGTCGCATCCGAGATGCAGCCGAAATGGGAGACGTCACCCGCATAAAATCGATTGCTGAAGATTTCAAATCCAAATCCGATGCCTTTGTACCGATCAGTGATAGATTCATCCAGCTGGCAGAAGACTTTGACTTTGATGGTATACTAAAATTGGCCGCTCAATTGGATCAATAGCGGATACCGAATATATGCGGCAGTAAAAGCAGTTCCATTTTGAGAAAGGAAATAAAATGAGAAAAATATGCCGAATCGTATTTATTATCTTTTTTGCGGTGATGTTGGCCGGGTTTTTATCCATACCGCAAGCAGATGCCGAGGAAGGCTCGTGTTACCTCAAAGCATCGAATACAGACGTCTTCATTATTGTCTTTGATATGGATCGCGATGGGAATCAGGGTCATCAGATCTGGCAGGGGAGGATTAATCAGGGGGAATCTATAAAGATCACAGCGCCGCATGCCCGCTTTCGATACGATTATAATAGTCAACCAGATGAAGATCAGCCACTGAGCGGCGGTCAAGACCGGTCGTGCAATAGCGGAGAAACAGTTTTGGTACCCTGATTGTCAATATTTCGATACGGCCGGTCGGTTTTCAGGTGCCCCAAAGACCTGTTCGGGCAGTTCGTCGCCTTGAGTTGCATGATTAGAAGCCTGTTGATGATTTGCCAGAACGCTCCTGTGATGCCGCTGGTAACTCTTGAAGCTGCCGCAAATAGATACGCGCTTCCTGGACAATCTGCTCTTCACCGGCGTTTTTAGCGATTTGCGCGGCCCGATTCAGCCATTTCAGTGCGTTAGCGAAGCGGCCCTGCAACAAAGCACTTCGCCCGGCTCTGAGGTAACGTATCGATGCCTGCTTTGCGCGTCCCGCCTTTTCGCTGGCTTTACCTGCCAACGCCAGGACTTTCACCATTCCTCGATAGTCAAGCGCTTCACGGCGCAGTGCCGTCGCCTCGTCAAATGCTTCAATGGCAGCATCCCAGTTATGTTCTGCCATGGCCAGACGCCCCAACAACTCCTGACGATCTGCGCGCAGCAGCGGCCGCTTCGGTTGCCCAAGGGAAACGATCGTCGCGTGCAGCTTTTCGGTATCGCCCCGCTGACTTGCGATTAAGCCCTGTAAAAAATGAGTTTTGCTCTCAATAATCGAAGAAGCCTGAGTCGGGGTGGCCAGGATCTGATCGGAAATCTTCCAGGCCTCATCCGAATCCCCGCTGAGATAAAGGATGGTGGCCTCCAGGAGAAGAAAATCGTCCGAGTTGCCATGACCCGCCAGAACCATTTCGGTGTTGGCGTTCTGCACCACGCCAAGCGCCTCCTGATAGGATTGCAAATTCATCAAACAAAATGCCAGATTGTATTGGGCATCCAGGATCGCTGCTGTATCGTCACGGACATAGGCACGCTCCAGCGCCTTGCGGTAAAAACTTTCAGCCTGCTGGAGTCGGCCCTTATCAAAGGCCAGTCGCGCTGCCCGATTAAAACGCTCAAGATCTTGATCGATCGCCGGGCCTTTATGCGTCGGTGGTGAAGACCCGCAGCCACTTACAGT
>PVMS01119733.1_pt1 | contig 13188 bp, 9 predicted proteins | sample 1853461 | NCBI WGS metagenome assembly PVMS01 (sample SAMN08582032, study PRJNA380276) | Marine sediment metagenome, whole genome shotgun sequencing project. | isolation source: ocean sediment barecode stripped | collected 2017 | reverse complement strand
TCGATGCTGGATACTGGATAAAATTAGGAATCGCTTCCTGCTAATATCGAGTACCGAGAAACCAGTATCGAGAAGCGAGTATCCGGGATCTGGTTCGTTCGAGGCACAAACCTTAATCAAATATAAATTTCATTATTGTTGCTCCCGCAAGTAAGCGGGATTCGGGTTAGGAGATAATAGGTTAAAATGGCAAAAAAGGTAATGGCGCTGATTAAACTGCAAGTTGTAGCCGGCAAGGCCAATCCATCCCCTCCGATCGGTCCGGCGTTGGGCCAACACGGAGTTAATATTATGGACTTTTGCAAAACATTTAATTCCCGAACCGCCCAGGAAGAAGGCATGATTATTCCCGTGGTGATAACCGTTTATCAGGACCGGTCATTTACGTTCATCACGAAAACACCTCCGGCGGCGGTGTTGCTGAAAAAAGCGGCAAAAGTTGCTAAAGGTGCCGCGGACCCCAAACGGGATCGGGTCGGCTCGGTCACCCGGGCGCAGCTCGAAGAGATTGCCAATCAGAAAATGGTCGATCTCAATGCGAATGATCTGGATGCTGCCTGTAAAATAATCGCCGGCACAGCCAGAAGTATGGGAATTGAAGTTGGATAAAAAAACGCCTTGCGCAGTGGGCGTTGCAGGTTGCGTGCTGCAAATTAGGGATTAATATATATTTACCTTCAAGACTGACCGTAGCGCGAAATTCGAAATATGAATTAAGGAGATAATAAGAACGATGCCGAAACGGGGTAAAAAATATACTGGATCGAGAGAAAAAATAGGTGCCGGTGCAGCCGATGGCTTTGAAGAGGCTGTCAAAAAAACCATTGAATCATCATATGTCAAATTCGATGAATCCATCGATGTCGCCGTCCGCCTGGGGGTGGACCCCCGGCACGCCGATCAGATGGTGCGGGGAAGTGTGATTCTGCCGAATGGAACCGGTAAAGAGGTTAAAATCCTCGTTTTTGCCAAGGGCGAGAAGGAAAAAGAGGCGCTTGATGCAGGAGCCGATTTTGCGGGAAATGACGAATTCATCGAAAAAATCAAAGGTGGATGGTTCGGTTTTGACAAGGCCGTTGCCACACCGGATATGATGGGTACTGTCGGGAAAATCGGTAAGCTGCTCGGACCTCGCGGACTCATGCCGAATGCCAAAACCGGAACCGTCACATTTGATATTTCCAGGGCGGTTGATGAACTCAGAGCCGGAAAAATTGACTTCAGGGTCGAAAAAGCCGGTATTGTTCACGTGCCTGTTGGAAGAGTTTCTTTTGGCGTCGAAAAAATCATCAGAATATTACTGCCTTTATAGAAACCATCTTACGTCTCAAGCCGGCTTCCAGCAAGGGAACTTACTTGAAAGGTATTGCTCTGTCTACCACAATGGGTCCCGGCGTCAGGATCGATGCTGTGCATGTCAAGGATTTGCTCAAATAATCCACTGGAGCCATTAAAGTAAAATTTTTGGATTTTATGTTTATAATATAGTAATCCAGCAGTAAGAGCAGTCCCAACATGTTGCAGGCAAGTCATTAAAGAATATTACAATGCCTTCCCGTTTGGCTTCGGCATTTTGGCATCAAGAAAAATATGGCGTCTGATTCCGCCGGCCAAACAACATCTTAGGAGACGAATCAACTCACTACAAAATAGCCTTTACGGCCTGTTATGTGTAAAGGTTGCAAACCAAATTCATTCTGTCGGAGACCGTAGGTTCACTGGCCATATGGCTGGCCAAGGTTGTGTTTAATCGGCATTGCCGGCCTACCGAGACGGATATGTGATTGTCGTCCTTTAAAAGACCTAATGTCCAGGTCACAATTACAGATCAGTTACAGCTAGTTTCCTCCGGTTTTTGTTCAGATCAGGAAAGGAGGTGAAGTTAACAGTTGAAAATAGAAGCTAAACAACAAATTGCCGAAGATCTGCATGATAAATTTGCAAAATCCGCAATTGTCGTTTTGACCGACTATAAAGGCCTGGATGTGGCTGCGATTAACGATTTGCGTCGCAAGCTCAGGGAATCGGATATTGAATACCAGGTTGTCAAAAACACGCTTCTTGCGCGAGCGGCGGAAGATACCGAGGTCGCTTTAATCAAAGATCACTTTAAAGGTCCGAGCGCGGTTGCGATAAGCTACGATGATCCGGTGGCTCCGGCCAAGGTTTTAACGCAGTTTGCCAAAGACAATGGTAAGCTTGAAATCAAAGTCGGCGTGCTGAACGGCAAGGTACTCGATGCTCAAGCCATTAAGGCATTGGCACTGCTGCCTTCCAGAGAAGTGATGCTGGCACAGTTATTAGCGACCCTCAATGCGGTTCCGACATCATTTGTCAGGGTGCTGGCTGAAGTTCCCAGAAGCCTGTTGAATGTGCTGACAGCGCTTAAAGATCAAAAGGAAGCGGCCTGATTTTGCGGTTCGAGTAATCATTCATGACAGATCGTTTTTAAAAGGTCAAACAAACAAGTAAAATTGAAGGAATAACCGGAGGAAAAAATGGCAGATACTACGAAAGAAGATGTAATTGAATTCATTGCAAATATGTCGGTTCTGGAATTATCGGAACTGGTCAAGGAAATGGAAGAAAAATTTGGAGTTTCGGCCGCGGCACCGATGGCCATGATGGCAGCCGGACCGGCGGATGGCGGCGCTGGAGAAGCGGCCGAGGAACAAACCGAGTTCGATGTAATTCTGACATCTTTCGGCGATAAGAAAATTCAGGTCATCAAAGAAGTCAGGGCGCTCACGGGGCTCGGTCTCAAGGATGCCAAAGCACTCGTTGATGAGGCTCCCAAGCCCGTCAAAGAGGGTGTCTCCAAAGATGAAGCTGAAAAAACCAAGGCTCAACTGGAAGAAACCGGAGCTCAGGTTGAAATTAAATAATTTACTGTCAGTTGCTGGTTGTCAGTTGTATCGATTATTTGCGAATTTACTGCAGACAAGTGCATTTAGATTCCAATCGGATTTTTGCAGAATCAACTGACCGCCGGCAACTGAAGTTATATCTACTTTTCAAGCTTTTGTTCAGAGTCCGTCCGTACCAGGGAATTATAATCCGATACATTTATTAGTCGTCTTTATGCAGCGACGGAAAACTGACAATCAACAACCTTCAATAATGGGAGATGCCATGTCTGATAGGCCTTTGGCAAATACGCGCATACGGAAAAATTTCGGCAAAATCAAAAAGCTCGTCGACATTCCGGATCTTATCGGGATGCAGCGGGAATCATTTCAACGGTTCCTGCAAATGAACATTGCGCCCGAAAAACGGCGGGATATTGGTTTACAGGCTGTGTTTAAGTCCGTGTTTCCAATCAAGGATTTTACCGGGAGCGCATCCCTTGAATTTGTCTCATATCGATTCGGAGAAGTAAAACACAGCATCGAAGAATGTATTCACAGAGGGATGACCTATGAACTTCCGGTTCGAATTACTGCCAGATTGGTGGTCTATGATGTTGATACCGAAACCGGTGTTTCCAACATCCGGGATATAAAAGAGCAGGAAATCTACTTCGGCACGATACCGTTAATGACCGAGAAGGGTACTTTCATTATTAACGGAACCGAAAGGGTGGTTGTCAGTCAGTTGCACCGTTCATCGGGCGTGTTTTTTGATCACGACAAGGGTAAAACCCATTCAAGCGGCAAAATTATCTACAGTTCTCGAATAATCCCGGTGCGCGGTTCCTGGATCGATATGGAGATCGATCCTAAAGATATTGTCTATATCCGGATCGACCGCCGCCGCAAATTCCCGATTACGATTCTTTTTAAATCTTTTGGTTACTCAGTTGAGGACCTTCTGTCCTATTTCTATCAAAAAGAGAAAATCGTTGTTCAGGGCAAACGGTTTTTCAAAAAGTTTAATGAGAGTTACTTCAAAGGGCGTCGGGCCAGCAAGGATGTCATGGATCCTGAAAATGATGATGTCCTGGTGAAAAAAGGTCGAATTTTCGCCCAACGCGCGATCAAACGGTTGAAAGCCGCAAAAACGGATTTGATTCCAATCGATGCCGAGGAGGTAATTGATCGGGCATTTGCTGAAAGTATTTTGGATCCGAAAACCAAAGAAACTCTCATTAAAGCAAATGAGACCGTGGATGAGGATAACCTGGCCAAGTTGTCGGAAGCCGGCATCAGCGAGTTCGAGTTACTTTTTATCGACAGTTACACCTCCGGCGATTCGATTCATAAAACGTTGTTGATGGATAAGGTCGAAACCAAAGAAGAAGCCTTAATAGAAATCTATCGCAGGCTCAGACCGGGCAATCCGGCCACGCCCGAAGTGGCACAGGATTTCATTGACAACCTGTTTTTCAAGTCTACCTACTACGATCTATCAGGTGTCGGGCGATTAAAAATTAACCAGCGCTTAGACATCTCCAGTGAAATCAGTCTAAATATCCTTCGCAAGGAAGATATCCTGTTGACCTCCAAAGCCTTGATTGAGCTAAGAGATACCCAGGGGGTTGTGGATGACATCGATCATCTCGGAAATCGAAGGGTGCGTGCGGTCGGAGAACTTCTGGAGAATCAATATCGCATTGGACTGGTTCGGATGGAGCGTGCCATCAAAGAGCGCATGAGCCTGCAGGAAGTGGACGCGCTCATGCCCCACGATCTGGTGAATCCGAAACCGGTTTCAGCCGTGGTTAAAGAGTTTTTTGGTACCAGTCAATTGTCTCAATTCATGGACCAGACCAATCCCCTCTCGGAAACCACCCATAAACGGCGCCTGAGTGCTCTGGGGCCCGGTGGGCTTACCCGGGAACGGGCCGGTTTTGAAGTGCGGGACGTGCATCCTTCCCACTATGGACGGATCTGTCCAATCGAAACCCCGGAAGGACCCAACATCGGACTGATCGTATCGCTGAGTAACTATGCCCGGGTTAACGATTTCGGTTTTATCGAAACGCCTTACCGGGTCGTTGAAAAGGGCCGGATTACAAAAAATGTCAAATTCATGGGCGCCTTCGATGAAAAAGAGCAGCCGATTGCCCAGGCCAATGCCCCGGTCAATGACAAGGGCGAATACATCAATCCGATGGTCACGTCACGGGTGGCCGGCGAATTTACGATGGTCGAGCGCCAAGAAGTTGAGCTAATGGATATTTCACCCAATCAGTTGGTTAGTGTATCGGCTTCTCTGATACCATTTCTGGAAAACGACGACGCCAACCGCGCGCTGATGGGTTCTAACATGCAGCGCCAGGCCGTGCCGCTGCTGATGAGTCAAGCGCCGCTGGTCGGTACGGGCATCGAGGCCGTTGTGGCCAGAGATTCCGGTGTGGCCATTGTCGCCAAACGCGATGCCACGGTCGTCGAGGTCGATGCTTCGCGCATCGTTCTTAAACATGATCCTTCCGATGATCTCAATCAAAAGGATGTGTCCATCCACAGCCTTTCTAAATTTATTCGTTCCAATCAGAATACCTGTTTCAACCATCGCCCGATCGTGAAAAAGGGACAGCGGGTATATGCCAGGGATATCATTGCCGACGGACCCGCCACCGAGCAGGGGGAACTGGCGCTCGGTAAAAATGTAACCGTGGCCTTTATGCCGTGGGGCGGATACAATTTTGAGGACTCCATTCTGGTCAGTGAAAGGCTGGTCAGAGACGGTGTTTATACCTCGGTGCATATCGAAGAATTTGAAGTCGTCGCGCGGGATACCAAACTCGGTAAAGAGGAAATCACGCGAGATATTCCCAACGTTGGCGAAGAGGCCTTAAGGGACCTGGATGATAGTGGAATTATCCGGCTGGGCGCTGAAGTCAGCCCCGGAGATATCCTGGTGGGCAAGATTACGCCCAAAGGAGAAACCCAGCTTTCCCCGGAGGAAAAGCTGCTGCGGGCCATATTTGGTGAGAAGGCCGGAGATGTCAAAGACACCTCATTGCGCGTGCCGCCCGGTGTGCAGGGTATCGTTATCGATGCCAAAGTATTTTCAAGAAGAGGCATTGAAAAAGACGATCGCACCCGGCTGATCGAAGATGAAGAGATTGCCTCCCTGGAAAAAGATCACGATGATGAATTGAAAGTCGTTGAAGGGATCGTCAGATCCCAGCTGGAGAAATTGCTGGTGGGTAAAAAAGCGCTGGCCCCATTAAAAAAGGGTAAGAAAGTTCTGATTGCCGGCGGTGACAAAATCGACGCCCAAAACCTGGCCCAGATACCGGTTGTGCATCTTGAGGGTGTTGTTTTGAAAGACCCCGAGGTGACCCAGCAGGTACATGAAATCATTGAACGCTTTCGGGACCAGCGTGAGCTTTGCCGGCTGGCGTTTGAACAACAGGTGGGTCGCTATGAAAAAGGTGACGACCTGCCTCCCGGCGTGATCAAGATGGTCAAAGTATATGTGAGTATGAAGCGCAAACTATCAGTCGGCGACAAAATGGCCGGGCGCCACGGCAACAAGGGCGTCGTATCGAGAATTTTGCCGATTGAAGATTTGCCCTGCTTTGAGGATGGAACTCCGGTTGATATGGTGCTCAACCCCCTGGGCGTGCCTTCGCGCATGAACGTGGGACAGATTCTGGAGATCCATCTGGGACGGGCGGCAAAAGTGTTGGGCGACCAGCTTACCCGTTTGCTGGAAGAGCAAAAAATAAAGGCCCTGCGAGAAAAAATAAAGAAAATATTCTCCCAACCGGACCTTAAAAAGCAGATCGACAAGATGGATGATCAGGAATTGATCTCTTTTGCGTCCTTTTATACGGATGGAGTTTTCATGGCGTCGCCTGTTTTTGACGGTGCCAAAGAAAAAGAAATCAAGGATCTTTTGCTCGAGGCCGGTCTTAACACCACCGGACAGACAACGCTATATGATGGACGCAGCGGCGAGGCCTTCGATAAGCAGATTACCGTCGGCACCATGTATGTCATGAAGCTGCATCATCTGGTTGATGATAAGATTCATGCCCGCTCCATCGGGCCCTATTCACTGGTCACCCAGCAGCCTCTGGGCGGAAAAGCCCAATTCGGTGGACAACGACTCGGGGAAATGGAGGTCTGGGCCATGGAAGCCTATGGCGCCGCTTATGCCCTGCAGGAATTTTTAACCGTAAAATCCGACGATATGGCCGGAAGGACCCGTATGTACGAAAAAATCGTCAAAGGTCAAAATGTCCTGGAGCCCGGCATCCCGGAATCTTTCAGGGTTATGACCAAGGAATTGCAGGCTCTGGGTCTGGATATCGCCCTGCTGGAAGAGGGCGATTAAGACAGCACTGGAGGGGTTACCTTTATAATTTCAGGGAGCCAAATTTTGTTGACCGGCTTTCTGATATAGATATTCTGGAATATTGGAAAACTGGAACAATGGAATATTGGGAGGAACAAGGAATATCAATCAATTTGTAATAATCAAGGATTGCTATTATTTTTTAAGATAGATCAATTTCCATTTAACCCATTTTTCCACTATTCCATCATTCCATGATTCCATTTTGGGATGAACTCTAATTTTTCACTATCGACATTGTTACAATCCAAAAATCGGATTGGTATTATAAACGCATTTATCTTAACCCAAAATAGGATATGTCCATGGAAACTCTTTATGATTTCTTTGCCAAACCAACGAATCCCAAACGGTACCGGGCCATTCGGCTCGCACTGGCATCGCCGGAGCAAATTCGTAAATGGTCGCACGGGGAAATAAAAAAACCCGAAACCATTAATTATCGGACTTTTAAACCGGAACGTGATGGTCTTTTCTGTGCAAAGATTTTTGGTCCTACCAAAGACTATGAGTGCAACTGTGGTAAGTACAAACGCATGAAACACAGAGGGGTTATCTGTGAGAAATGCGGCGTCGAAGTCATCCAGTCCAAGGTGCGCCGGGAGCGAATGGGCCATATCGAATTGGCTGCCCCGGTTTCTCACATCTGGTTTTTAAAGAGTCTGCCGAGCAAAATCGGTAACCTGCTGGATCTGACGCTTAAAAATATGGAGAAAGTGCTCTATTTTGATAGTTACATTGTGCTCGATCCCAAGGATACCCCCCTGAGCCGGGGGCAGTTACTGTCTGACGAACAATATATGGAAGCACAGGAAACCTATGGGAATAAGTTTGAAGCCGGGATCGGCGCCGAAGCGGTCAAGGTGTTGTTGGAAAGCATTAATCTGGATGAACTTTACGACGAACTTCGCACGGATATTCGCGAGACCGGTTCCGTGGCTAAAAGACAAAAGCTGGCCAAGCGGCTTAAAATTGTTGATGCCTTCCGACGGTCGGGCGTCAATCCGGTCTGGATGATTATGGATGTGATTCCGGTGTTGCCGCCGGATCTTCGTCCTCTGGTACCGCTTGAAGGCGGGCGTTTCGCCACCTCCGATTTGAATGATCTGTATCGTCGGGTCATCAACCGCAATAACCGGTTAAAGCGGTTGATCGATCTAAAAGCCCCGGATATTATCGTTCGCAACGAAAAAAGGATGCTGCAGGAATCCGTTGATGTTCTATTTGACAATGGCCGTCATGGACGTGTGATTACCGGTACCAACAAACGTCCCTTGAAATCTCTCAGTGATACCTTGAAAGGCAAACAGGGAAGATTTCGTCAGAATCTGCTGGGAAAACGGGTCGATTACTCCGGCCGTACCGTGATTACCGTCGGACCCGATTTACGGCTGCACCAGTGCGGCCTGCCGAAAAAAATGGCCCTGGAGCTGTTCAAACCGTTTGTTTATTACCGCCTTGAACAAAAAGGATTGGTTTCAACGGTTAAAAGTGCCAAGAAAATGGTCGAACGCGAAATCCCCGAAGTCTGGGATACCTTAGACGATGTCGTCAAAGAGTATCCTGTTTTACTCAATCGAGCCCCAACCCTGCATCGTCTGGGAATCCAGGCTTTTGAACCGATCCTGATTGAGGGCAAGGCGCTGCAGTTGCATCCGCTGGTCTGTACCGCGTTTAACGCGGACTTTGACGGCGATCAGATGGCGGTGCATATTCCGCTATCCGTGGAGGCTCAAATAGAAGCCCGGGTGCTGATGTTGTCCAGCAATAACATCCTGTCCCCGGCCAACGGCAGCCCCATAATTGTGCCGAGTCAGGATATTGTTTTGGGCATTTACTACATGACGCGCCTTGTTGTCGACGCCGCCAAAAGCCCGCAAATATTCGCCAACCCCGAAGAGGTACGATCCGCCTATGATTCCGAAGCTGTTGGCTTGCACGATCCGATTACGCTGCGTATGTATGCCAAGCGCTTTGAAACGACTGTCGGCAGGGTTCTGCTGTGGGAAATTCTTCCCAAGGTGGACGTTCTGGAGATACGCCACCTCAGTGTGTCGAGCGAGGAAGCCGTTCAACCGGTTCTGGATCGCCTCAACGCCGGAGATGATTTTGTCGATCTGGTTCGCGAATGCTCCCAGGCCGCCGACAAAGACGAGGACGGCCTGATCGGTAAATTGACATTCAACGAATTTAAAGGCGTCTTCGGCTGTGAGGATGCGGATGTGGAGGCTTTGTACTCGCTCAAATCGGGCGAGCACAGTAAAAATGCCCTGATTGCCGATGGCAGCTATCATCTTTTTGAGGTGCTGGAAAAAGAGCCTGCGATACCCTTTGACATCGTCAATCATGTCATGGACAAGAAAAGGCTGCGCGATCTGGTGGATTACGTTTATCGAAATCTGGGTCCCAAGGCTACGGTAATTCTGTCCGACAGGTTAAAGGACCTGGGGTACAAATATTCAACCCAGGGCGGGCTTTCGATTTCTATTGACGCAATGATCACGCCGGATAGCAAGAAGTCCCTTATAAAAAAGGCCGAAAAACGGGTGGTCGAGATCAGTCGCCAGTACACGGAAGGCTTGATCACCCAGGGTGAAAAATACAATAAAGTCGTTGATATCTGGGCCAAAGCAACCGATGATGTTGCCAATGAGATGATGGACGCCATGAAGAAAGAACCGGTACTGGATCAGCATGGCAAGCCCGTGCTCGATGACAAGGGCAAAGCGGTCAATGAAGAAAGTTTTAATCCCATTTACATGATGGCCGATTCCGGTGCCAGGGGCAGCAAGGACCAGATGCGTCAGCTGGCCGGCATGCGCGGCTTGATGGCCAAACCGTCCGGTGAGATCATCGAAACACCCATCGTGGCCAATTTCCGCGAAGGGCTTTCCGTGCTGCAGTATTTTATTTCCACCCACGGTGCCCGCAAGGGTCTGGCAGACACCGCGCTGAAGACCGCGAACTCGGGTTATCTGACCCGGCGCCTGGCGGATGTTGCCCAGGATTGTGTGGTCCTGCAAGACGATTGCGAAACGCTGATGGGCGTTGAGGTTGAACCCCTGATGGAAGGCGGTGAAGTTATCCAGCGTCTGGGTGAGCGTGTTCTGGGACGGGTAGCTGTTGAAGATATCATCGACCCGTTTAGCGAAGAAGTTATCTGCGACAAAGGTCGGGAAATAGACGAACTGGTGGTGAAACAAATTGAAGAGGCCGGCCTGGGGCGGTTAAAAATACGATCGGTATTGACCTGCAGAGCCAGAAGCGGCGTCTGCTCAAAATGCTACGGCCGGGATCTTTCCCACGGTCGATCCGTGGAGGTCGGTCAGGCCGTCGGTATTCTGGCTGCCCAGTCCATCGGTGAGCCCGGCACCCAGCTGACCATGAGAACCTTCCATATCGGTGGTACGGCCAGTCGCCGGGTAGAGCAGGCCGATATCCGGGCCAGGGTGGATGGCATTATTAAATTTGTTGATCTGAGTGTTTCCCAAAATTCGGACAAGCAACATGTGGTCATGAACCGTCGCGGCGGTAAGTTTACCATTTTAAACGAAGCTGGACGAGAACTGGAAAGTTTCCCCGTTATCTATGGTGCCCATCTGCAGATAAAAGACGGCAGCAAGGTGAAAGCCGGTGATCTGCTGGCATCCTGGGACCCGTTTACGACCCCCATTCTTTCGGAAGTCGACGGTGTGATCAAGTTTGGTGATATCATCATCGGACGCACCATGCAGGAGAAAGTTGACCCGGTTACCGGTAAATCCAGCCACACCATTATCGAATCGAAGGACACCGAGGAGCGGCCCCGAATTTCCATTAAAGATGTGGACGGCAAGACCGCCAGGCTTCAGGACACCCGCGGTGTCGCAAGGTATATCCTTCCGATCAATGCCATTTTGCTGGTGGAAGAAGGCGATGACATCAAAGCCGGTGACGTGGTGGCCAAGCTTCCCCGGGCGACCACCAAAACCAAGGACATCACCGGTGGTCTGCCGCGCGTAGCGGAGCTTTTTGAAGTGCGCAAGCCCAAGGAGATCGCGGTACTCAGTCAAATCGACGGGTACGTATCCATTGCGAAAAGCACCAAGAAAGGTAAACAGAAAGTAACCGTGACACCGGTAGATGTCGGTGATAAGAGAGAATATCTGATCCCCAGGGGAAAGCACATCAACGTCTACGAAGGCGATTACGTTAGAGCCGGTGAGCCTCTGATCGGGGGCTCGGCTATTCCCCAGGATATTTTGAGTATTAAAGGGGAAGTCGCTCTGGCGCGATATCTGGTCGATGAGGTCCAGGAGGTCTATCGTTTGCAGGGGGTGCGCATCAACGACAAACACATCGAGGTCATCGTTCGTCAGATGATGAGGCGGGTCAAAGTGACCAGTGTCGGTGATTCGGATTTTATCCTGGAAGAGCAGGTCGATAAGCTCAGGTTTGAAGAGGCCAATTGGGCCGTGGTGGAAAAAGGCGGTAAACCGGCAGTGGCAGAGCCCCTGATCCTGGGGATTACCAAGGCATCTCTGAGTACCGACAGCTTTATTTCGGCGGCTTCCTTTCAGGAGACCACCAAAGTGCTGACCGATGCGAGTATTGCCGGGTCTATCGATTCACTGAGGGGGCTGAAGGAAAACGTCATCATGGGCAGACTCATCCCGGCCGGGACCGGAATGAAGCTGTACAGTGATGTTGGCGTATCCAAGTCGTCTTAATAAAAAATAATTTGAAACCGCAACAAAAGTGTTGACTTTATCAGCTTTCATGTATACAAATCTACATTTTACTACAACGAAATTTTGAGGCAGGATCAACTATGAAGATGAGGGAAAAATGCCGACCATAAATCAGCTAATCAGAAAAGGCCGGAAAAAGATCAAAAAGAAAACCAATACACCGGCATTGAAAGGGGGCCCCCAGAAAAGAGGGGTGTGCACCAGAGTCTATACTTCAACTCCCAAAAAGCCGAATTCGGCATTGCGAAAAGTTGCCCGTGTGCGATTGACCACCGGTATGGAAGTTACGGCTTACATTCCCGGTATCGGACACAATCTACAGGAACATTCAGTGGTTCTGGTTCGTGGAGGACGGGTCAAGGATTTACCGGGTGTTCGGTATCATATTGTTCGTGGAACGCTGGATACTCTGGGCGTTGCAGACCGCAAAAAGGGTCGTTCTAAATACGGGGCCAAGCGGCCCAAATAAAACCAGTGCGTTGTTATTTGGTATTTGTTAATAGAGGGGGGAAGTTCGATTCTGCCGGAAAAAGCAAATCATTCCTGAAGCACAAATAACCAGTGACCAGTAACTAATAACCAAATTATTATAGTGGTGTAAGCATGCCAAGACGAAGAGATGTGCCTGAGCGGCCAGTAATTTCCGATCCTAAATACGACAGCAAGCTGGTTTCTAAATTTTTAAACTGCGTCATGCGAGACGGCAAAAAGAGTACCGCCGAGACGATCCTTTACGGGGCCTTTGACATTATGCAGGACAAAACTAAAGAATCTCCGCTCAAGCTGTTTGAAAAGGCGGTGGACAACGTGCGACCGCTGATTGAAGTGAAATCCAGGCGAGTTGGTGGCTCAACTTACCAGGTTCCGACAGAAATTCGACCGTCGCGGCGTACCGCACTGGGGATTCGATGGATCATCGGGTTTGCACGCAAAAGACCGGAAAAAGGGATGACAAAAAAGCTTGCCGCTGAATTCATGGATGCTGCCAACGGCCGCGGCGCATCCGTTAAGAAAAGGGAAGACACCCATAAAATGGCGGAAGCCAACAAGGCCTTCGCCCATTTCCGCTGGTAAGGGTAAAAATTGACAATCTAATGATCTTTAATCATTAAGTATTCTCACCACAGAATACACAAACAGAATTTCTAAGCACCTAGTATAGGGCATATCTTCTTTGACGATGCCCTATGCATTTCTTAAAGGGGAG
>PVMS01143032.1_pt1 | contig 13189 bp, 11 predicted proteins | sample 1853461 | NCBI WGS metagenome assembly PVMS01 (sample SAMN08582032, study PRJNA380276) | Marine sediment metagenome, whole genome shotgun sequencing project. | isolation source: ocean sediment barecode stripped | collected 2017 | reverse complement strand
TTCATAATTACCTTTTAAAGTCTTTCTTGGATGGGGGAAATCAGGACCTGTTTTCCTTAGCTCAGCACTTTGTATACGTTCGAGCGCTTGATTAATTAATTGTTCGTAATTTGTTTCCGAAATTGCTGGTATACATTCGTAGGGATCGTTTAAAACTTGTGGTTGAGTAAAACGTAATCTGAAACTAGAAAAAAAATCTTTTCGGTTGGGTGGCATATATTTATAAACTTCCATTTTACGACTCCCTAAAAGTAAAATAAGTATATTAGAGTGATTTTCTGAACTTATGTAACTTGCTATTATTATACAATTTTATTCAGTTACTTGCAGTGTTTCAATCTTCTTGGATATACTAGTTTAAATGTCACAAGGATTTGTTCATCTCCATCTTCATTCACAGTATTCTCTTCTAGACGGTGCTATAAAATTTGAAGACCTCTTACCTCAGGCCAAAGAGTTTGGCATGGAGGCAGTGGCCCTTACGGATCACGGCAATCTCTTTGGTGCGTATGACTTCTTCAAAAAAGCCAAAGAGACGGGAATTAAACCCATTATCGGTTGTGAAATATATGTAACTCCCAAGATTAACCCGGACAATCCTTCCGAGGGCAAAACCCATCACTTGACCGTGCTTTCAATGAACCAAAAGGGGTATCAGAACCTCTCACTGCTTGTTACAAAAGCATATTTTGACGGCTTCTATAGAAAGCCCAGGGTAGATCACGAACTTTTGGATAAACATAACGAAGGTCTTATAGTGCTTAGCGGATGTTTGAACAGTGAGCTTTCACAAGCAATATTCAGTAAGGATATGAATGCAGCGCTGGATGTTGCCGCAATGTACAGAGAGATATTTGGCGACAGGTATTACCTTGAGGTTCAGGCCACAGGGTTACCAGAGCAAAAAAGAGTTAACAAGAAAGTAAAGGAAGTAGGGGAAAAGCTTGGAATCCCTCTAGTGGCAACTAATGACTGCCATTTCTTAAGACGTGAAGATACTAAGCCTCATGACGCCCTGTTATGCATACAAACTGGCTCCTCAATTAGTGATGAGAACAGATTCAGATTTCAGGGTGACCAATATTATCTTAAATCAGAAGGGGAGATGTTGGGTGACCTGCCCGGTTTTGAAGACGCGGTAACTAGAACAGGGGAGGTTGCCAAAAGGTGCAACTTCGAATTTGAACAGACCGGATACAAGCTTCCTAAATTTGAAATAGAGGGCGATAAACCCCTTGACGAATATATGTTGGAGCTTTCCAGAGAAAAACTACAAGAAAAAATAGACGAAGGTCTAATACCGGAAGAAAAGCTTGAGGAGTATTCACAGAGGCTGGAGATGGAGCTCAAAATCATCCTGGAGATGGGGTTTCCCGGATATTTTCTCGTTGTAGCTGATTTTATAAACTATGCTAAATCAAACGGCATCCCGGTTGGTCCCGGAAGGGGAAGCGCGGCCGGCAGTCTGGTTGCTTATGTGCTTGGTATAACTGAGGTAGACCCAATACCGTACAACCTTATTTTTGAGAGATTCCTTAACCCCGAGCGAATCAGCATGCCCGATATTGATATCGATTTCTGTGGGGAAGGACGGGACGAAGTAATAAGATATGTAACTGAAAAATACGGATCTGATAAAGTTGCTCAAATAGGCACATTCGGAACCATGTCTGCTAAGGCAGTTGTTAAAGATGTCGGTCGGGTGCTTGGAATTCCCTATGCGGATGTGGATAAAGTATCAAAGCTAATCCCTTCATTTAGAGGAAAAGTATTTAGCATTGATAGAGCAATCAAAGAGGTTAAAGAAATCAAAGACCTGATCAAGGGGTCTCCACAGCTTCAGGAAATGATTGAGCTTGCCAAGCCCCTTGAAAATATGGTCAGACACTCTTCCACGCATGCGGCTGGAATTGTTATAGCCAATGAGCCACTCGCCGATCATATTCCTCTTTATAAGGGTTCCAAGAATGAGGTTGTAACTCAGTTCGATATGAACTCTATTGAAGAGCTAGGGTTTGTTAAGTTTGATTTCCTAGGCCTAAAGACACTCACGGTAATTGATAAAACTCTTAAACTAATAAGAGAAAATTATGACTCGGACAAATGGGTTCGGATAGACAGGATTCCTTTAGATGATAAGAGGGTCTACGAATTTCTTATGACGGGACGTACGCGAGGCATTTTCCAAATAGAGTCCTCGGGCATGAGAGACGTGCTAAATAAGCTCCAGCCAACTCAGTTTGAAGACTTAATTGCGCTTTTAGCCCTCTATCGCCCCGGCCCGCTCGATAGTGGGATGGTAGATGATTTTATAAAACGCAAGCACGGGAAAGAGAAAACACAGTTCCCTCTTCCTGATTTGAAAGAAATCTTGATAGATACTTACGGTTTATTTGTCTACCAAGAACAGATAATGCAGACAGCAAGTGTGGTTGCAGAGTACAGCCTGGGAGAAGCTGATCTGTTAAGACGAGCCATGGGTAAAAAGAAGCCTGAGGAAATGAAGGCTCAAAGAGATAGGTTCCTGAAGGGGGCTAAGAAAAAAGGTATTAACGATAAGAAGGCAAAAGAGCTATTTGATACTATGGAGAAATTTGCCGAGTACTCGTTTAATAAAAGCCACAGCACAGCCTATGCTCTAATAACCTATCAAACGGCATACTTGAAGGCACATTTCCCGGCGGAGTTTATGGCTGCCCTCTTATCGGTAGAATCAGGTAACACGGATAAAGTCATATCGAGTATTACAGAATGCAAGCAAATGGGAATACCAGTGCTCGCGCCCGATGTTAACGAGAGCATGGCAGAATTTACGGCTTCTAATGGAAAGATACGGTTTGGTCTCTCTGGAATTAAGAATGTAGGCCACAGCACAGTGCAGGCGATTATAGAAGCAAGGGAAGAGAAAGGAAACTTTGAGTCAATCTTTAACTTTTGTGAACAAGTTGAAGCGAGGAAGTTAAACAGGAGAACATTTGAGAGCCTTATTAAAAGCGGAGCATTTGATTCTTTGGGCAGGCACCGTGCCTGTCTTATGGAATCGGTTGAAATATTACTTAGCTATACGTCTATAAAGCAGAAAAGTTCTGCGGCAGGGCAACATTCTCTTTTTGCTTTAAATGATTCGGTAACTATGCCGACTTTATCTGATGTAGATAAATGGCAAGAAAAAGAAGTACTTGCTAATGAAATGGAAGTACTTGGTTTTTATGTTACTAGTCACCCAATGGCCAAGTATTCATCTGAAATCAATAATACAATAACAAATACGGATACAGAAGCCCTTTTAGAAATAAAAGAAAAATGTGAAGTAAATATTGCCGGAGTAGTAAGATCTCTAATCATTAAAAATACTAAAAGCGGATCTGGTATTTATGCTAACCTGGTTCTTGAAGATATGAAAGGTTCTGTAGAGGTCGTTATTTTTGACAAATTATTAAGAAGAACACGTACAATTTTAGAGGAAAAAGTAGAGCCTGTAATTATAAAAGGCATAGCTGAGCCAAATGAGGATCAGGTTAAGTTAAGAGCCCTTGATATTATATCACTCAGGGGTTTGCGCAACGGCTCGGTTGTTCATATCAGATTTAATAAGGCCTCTTCGACACGAGATAATTTTGAGCAGCTTAGCAGGATTCTGGATAAATATCCTGGTAACTGTGAGGTTCATGTACATATCAATACTGATGATGGAGAATCAGTACTTGAGGTCGGCGATTTTAAGGTTGACGTAGAGGACAGTCTTATTTCTGAGGTTGAAAAGCTTCTGGGCGAGGGTGCAATGAGATTTGTGTAGTATCTACTTTGGGTAGTTTTCTTCTATCACTTCTTTAAGTTTATCGGCATCATTTGTAATCACAAAAACTTCCTGTACTGATGTTCCGCTTCGGGCGATTAACTTTGCTCCGCTTACGGTGCTGTATTGGTAGCTAACTATAAGGTTCTCTCCGGGCTTCTTACCAACCTTTATTCTACCTGGAATAATCCCTTCAACTGAGTCTAGGGACGAAACATTACGCTCGAGAAATTTTTTCAAACCCTTTATAATGCTGTGCTGACGCTTGATTTTATTCTTTCTATGTTTCATGTAATTGGGGCCTGGCTGCTTTGAGGCTCAATGATAATGTAATGATTTATAAATTCTGTACTCTGGAACTAAATATACAATGATTCTAAGTAGTTTTCTAACCCGAGGCTAATGTTATAATTCTTTCTTAGATGAAGAAGAATTGAAAGCTAACAAATAAATATGAGCTTATGCGTAAAATTACAGAACTCAAATTTGATAATACATACAGAAAACTGCCTCAGGATTTTTACCATCTGATTAAACCCACACCTTTAAAAGACCCTCATTTAGTATGTTTTAATTCTGATGCCGGATCGTTAATTGACCTTGATCCAAACGAAGTAATAAAGCCTGAGTTTATAGAATATTTTTCAGGGCAAAAACTCATTCCGGGGTCAGATCCCCTTGCCATGTATTACACCGGTCATCAGTTTGGCGTTTACAATTCCGATATCGGGGACGGAAGAGCGATACTTTTGGGAGAGGTCAGAAACTGCGTGGGAGAAAAGTGGGATCTCCACCTAAAGGGTTCAGGTAGGACTCGTTACTCCCGCGTCTTTGACGGAAGGGCGGTGTTGAGATCAACTATACGAGAATATCTTTGCAGTGAAGCCATTCACGCGCTTGGCATTCCCACAACAAGAGCGCTTTGTATCATCGGAAGTGACGAAAAAGTAGAGCGGGAGACAAAACAAAGAGGAGCTATGATGGTAAGGATGGCTGAGACTCATGCTCGTTTCGGTTCATTTGAGGCCTTTCACTATACTGACAGACCGGAATATGTGACGCTGCTTGCAGATTATGTAATCGAGCAGCATTTCCCGGGTTTAATCGAAGAGGAAAATAAATATTATATGTTTCTAGAGAATGTGGTTAGTAGGACGGCACAGCTCATGGCTAAGTGGCAATCAGTTGGTGGGGGGTTATGAATACCGATAATATGTCCATAGCCGGGCTTACAATCGATTATGGCCCATATGGCTTTATGGAAGAGTACGACCCTGAATATGTTCCTAATCATTCTGATTATTTCGGAAGATATTCTTTTCAGAACCAGCCTGCAATAGCCCTGTGGAATTTAAATAAGCTTGCTATTGCTCTAGGATCGATAATTTCAAGAGAGAGGGCACAGGAGGCTTTGGAAAAATTTCAGCATATTTATTCAAATAGTTTTATTGGGAATATGGGTAGGAAACTCGGGCTTAAAACAGCCCGTCCAGAAGATGTAGATTTAATAAAGGGACTATTAAAGATTATGGTTACGGAGAAAGTTGACTATACAAACTTCTTTAGAAAATTAAGTGATTTCAGATCCCATGATCCGGGTCTTAATCGCAATCTAGATTCCATGTTTGAAGACAAGTCAATTATAATGGATTGGGTTGCTTCATATAGGAGGCGGTTATGTGCTGAAAATAGCTGCGATAATGAGCGTAAGAGGGAAATGGATTTGGCAAATCCCAAATTCATACTAAGAAATTATCTTGCTGAAAATGCGATCAAAAGGGCTGTTGATGAGTCCGACTATTCGGAGATTGAGCGTCTCCATAAAATCTTGCGAGACCCATTTAGTGAGCAAGTCACATTTGAAGACTATGCCGGTCCTTCGCCCGATTGGGGGAAAAACCTGGCTGTCAGCTGTTCATCTTAAAGTCAGTAAATATTATTTCAGATAGCTTGCTATTATTTTCTTAAATCCATGTCCGGGGAATAATACCGTTACTTTTGCGTCATCTCCCGACCCTTCTACTTTTTTTATGAGCCCCTCACCAAATGAGCTATGGACTACCTTTTGTCCGACTCTATAACGACCACTTTTTTCATAAGTTATGCGGGTTCTTACTATCGGTTTAGTTGAGGATTTCTTAGAATTTGTGGTTTTGTCCATTAGGCTGTAGTCAAAGTTCTCCCATTTGATTAATTCTTTGGGTAACTCGGAGATAAATCTTGAGGGTATGCAAGCCTGTTGTTTGCCGAAAATCATTCTTCTTGTGGCGCCGGCTAGATATACTTTTTCCTTCGCTCTTGTTATTCCTACATAGAAAAGTCTTCTCTCCTCTTCAACTTTCCCGTTCCTTGTAGAATTGAAATGAGGGATAAGGTTCTCCTCCATACCAATTATGAATACAACTGGAAATTCAAGCCCCTTGGCGGAATGAAGAGTCATAAGCGTCACCTTATCCGCGTCCTCACTCAAGTTGTCAAGGTCACTTGCAAGTGAGACGGTGTCCAGAAAATCATTTAATGTAGGGTTATCTCTTTCTTTCCCGAACTCTGCCGCCAGGTTTAATATCTCACCAATGTTTTCTCTTCTTTCCTCTTCCTTTTCTAGCATATCGAGGTATCTGGTTTTGTGAAGTACATCATTGATTAGGCTAACTATGTCGTTCTTTTCGGGGAATTCTATTAGACGGGTAAGCAAGTTGAAGAGTTTCTCCAATTTTACTAACACACCGCTTGGTAGAAGCTTCTCTTCGAGTGCTAACTGAATCCCATCAAAAAATGGAACATTCTTTTCTCTGGCGATTTCATCAAGTTTATTAACCGTTATTTGCCCAATTCCCCTGGGAGGCACATTAATAATACGTTTTAAACTAATTTCATCCGAAGGGTTTGCTATTACTTTAAGAAATGCAAGAATGTCTTTTATTTCAGCTCTTTTATAAAACTCCGTTCCACCTACAATTTTGTATGGTATGGATTTACGAAGCAGCTCTTCTTCAATTAACCGGGACTGCGTATTAGTTCTAAAAAATATAGCTATGTCTTTATATGAATATCCCCGGGTTTTTGTTTCAATTCCTATTTGTGAGGATACGTGTTTCGCCTCATCTTTATCATCACGTGCTTCATAATAATTTATTTGATCTCCTGTAGCATTTTCGGTCCAGAGGTTTTTATCGTGCCTATTTTTGTTTTGAAGTATTAGTTTGTTCGCGGCCTCTAAAATGGTCTTGGTCGATCTGTAGTTTCTCTCAAGCTTAATTATTTGTGTGTTCGAGTAATCTTTTTCAAAGTTGAGAATATTTTTTATATCTGCGCCCCGCCAGCCATAAATTGACTGATTATCATCCCCTACGACAAATATATTTTTGTGTATTCTAGATAACAGTTCCACAATTCTATATTGGACATGATTTGTGTCCTGATATTCGTCTACTAATATATGCTGAAACTGATTCTGGTAATTTTGTAGCACCTCGGGCTTTTTTTCAAAGAGCTTGATAGTGACATGCAGGAGGTCTCCGAAATCAAGAGCGTTAGATTTTCTCAGTTCCACCTCGTACAGGGAATAAATTCTTAAAACGTGTTTATCATAATCGTTTAATTCGGAGCTGTCAGGGCCAAGGCCTTTATTTTTAGCGCTGTCTATTTGAGACCTAACATGTTTTGGGCTAAGTAGCCTCTCCCCTATATTGAGCCTGACCATGCAATTTCTTATGAGCTTTATCTGATCAGCATCATCATAGATTATAAAATCCCTGCTATATCCGTCTAATTTGTTTATTTCTCTTTTTAAAATTCTAAGACACGTTGAATGGAAAGTGCCTATCCACAGATTTCTGGCTTCCTTTTGCACTAGACGCGCTACCCTTTGTTTCATCTCGTTTGAAGCTTTATTGGTAAAAGTTACCGCTAGGATATTAGAAGGGCTAACATTATGCTCATTGATAAGATAGGAGATTCTTTCTGTGATAATTCTTGTCTTTCCCGACCCCGCTCCCGCAAGAACAAGGAGAGGTCCCCCCGGGTGTTCAACCGCTTTTTGTTGAGAGTCATTGAGATTGTCTTTGGGATTAGATGCCATATTGTTTTATAACAACGATTATCCAAGAAATTAATTGTCCGGGTTTAAGCTGTCATGAAACCCAATAAGATCAGGGAAGAGGAGCTTGAATTGGTGCCAATTGTCTATTTTCTAGCTCAAAAAATCCTTGTGGCTGGGCCGAGAGGATTCGAACCTCTACAACTGGCGTCAAAGGCCAGGGTCCTACCATTAGACGACGGCCCACCACGAACGTGATTATGTTACCAAGATTTTATATCCTTATCAATAAAATTCCTGTAATCTATATAAATTCCCAGAAAAAAATTCATTTTTACTGCTTTAGGGTAAGAACCTTGACAGGTAGTGATTTATATAAGAAACTTAAGCGTTTTAAAACTTTACGAGCGCGTAGCTCAGGGGTAGAGCGCTTGCTTGACATGCAAGAGGTCGCTGGTTCAAATCCTGCCGTGCTCACCACATCAATTTACGAATAAACATTATGACTGAAATTAATATACAATTCCCAGACGGAGTAACCAAATCGTTTCCGACAGGAACAACCCTAGGAGAAGTAATAGAGTCTATAGGTGCTGAGAACTCTGCGATTGGCGCCAAGGTCAATGGAGAATTGGCTGATTTCTACTACGAGTTGGATTCAGACTCTATCGTGGAGCCTATCAAGCTTAATTCACAGGAAGGACTTTATTTCATAAGACACACTGCGGCTCATATTATGGCTGAGGCGGTACAGAGTCTATTCCCCGAGGCAAAAGTTACTATCGGACCTGTTATTGATAACGGTTTTTATTATGATTTTGAATATTCCCGTGGCTTTACCCCTGAGGACTTAGAAAAAATAGAGAATAAAATGAAGGAGATCGCCGCTCAGAAAAAACCTTTAACTAGAAAAAAGGTTTCAAGGGAAGATGCAATCAATATTTTTGAAAAAGATGGTGAGACTTATAAAGTCGAGATTATAAATGACCTTCCCCCGGCTGAGCAGATAACTATTTATGATCAGGACGGCTGGTATGACCTTTGCAGAGGCCCCCATGCTCCCTCAACTGGCTTTGTTAGGGCTTTTAAACTCCTTAGCTCAGCGGGCGCTTACTGGAGAGGCAGTGAAAAGAACGCCATGCTGCAAAGGATTTACGGCACTGCGTTTTGGGACCGCAAGGAACTCAAGACTTATCTTAACAATCTTGAAGAAGCCAAAAAACGTGATCATAGAAAATTAGGTAAAGAACTTGATTTATTCAGTATTCAGGAAGACATAGGCGCGGGGCTTGTGCTATGGCATCCAAAGGGCTCCAGAATCAGAAGAGTTATCGAGGATTTTTGGCGGGAACAGCATGAACGTTACGGTTATGAATTACTATACACTCCCCATATAGCGAACATTGATCTATGGAAAACAAGCGGTCACTTGGAATTCTATAAAGAAAATATGTATCCCCCCATTGAAGTCGATAACACTGAATATCAGCTCAAGCCTATGAACTGTCCGTTTCATATCATGATTTATAAAACTAATATTAGAAGCTATAGGGACCTTCCCTTAAGATGGGCGGAAATAGGTACTGTATACCGTTATGAACGCTCCGGAGTATTGCATGGGTTACTAAGGGTAAGAGGCTTTTCTCAGGATGACGCGCATATTTTTTGCAGACCCGATCAGATTGAGCAAGAGGTTCTAGGAGTACTGGATTTAACAATTTCATTTCTTAAAACATTTGGATTCGATGACTATGAAATTTATCTTTCCACCAGGCCCGAGAAGTTTGTAGGGAGCGAAGAAGTATGGGATAGAGCTACTGATGCCTTGAGAAACGCCTTAGATTCCAAGGGTCTTGATTATGAAGTAGATGAGGGGGGAGGGGCGTTTTATGGACCTAAGATTGATCTCAAAATTAAAGATGTTTTGGGCAGAGCTTGGCAGTGCTCTACAGTTCAGGTAGATTTTAACCTTCCTGAGAGGTTTGATATGAGTTTTATAGGGGATGACAATAGTCGTCATCAGCCCATAATGATTCACCGGGCGATAGTCGGCTCGATGGAAAGGTTCTTTGGGATATTGATTGAGCATTACGGGGGAGCGTTTCCACTATGGTTGAGCCCGGTTCAGATACGTATTGCTACAATAAGCGATGAACAGAAAGAGTACGGTGAGAAGGTTTATATAGCCTTGAGGGATAAAAGCATGAGAGTTGAGAAAGATTTTAGAAATGAGAAATTAGGATTCAAAGTAAGGGAAGCTCAGCTTGAGAAAATCCCTTATTTACTCGTGATTGGTAATAATGAAGTCGAGACGTGCACCGTTACACCAAGAAAACTAGGGGGCAAAAACATTTCTTCTATGACAATTGAAGATTTTTTAATTTCCATAGAAACTGAACTTAACCCTCAAAAATGGCGGGAGGTCGAGTAGAGATAGCCAGAGTAAAAGGAAGAGGATATAGTAGAAGTAGAGAGCCCGAAGTAAGGATAAATCAGCGGATTAGAGCTAGAGAAGTCCGGCTTATTGCCGGAGATGGAGAACAATTAGGAGTTCTTCCTATCAGAGAGGCACTGTCAATGTCTGAGGAAAGAGGAGTTGATCTTGTCGAAGTTGCTCCGAATGCCACTCCACCCGTATGCAGATTAATGGATTACGGGAAATACAAATATGAGCTGAAAAAACAGGCGGCGGCAAAGAAACAAAAATCTCAGGTACTTAAAGAAATTAAGTTTCGCCCAAATATTGGAGATCATGACCTGGATGTGAAAGTAGGTCGTATCAGGGAGTTTTTAGGAGAAGATAATAAAACAAAAATTCGGATATTTTTTAGAGGTAGAGAGATTGTGCACCCGGAATTAGGACGAAAGCTTGCAAAAAGAATCTTAGAGAAGGTAGCGGATCTTGGAGGAGTGGATATACCTCCTAAAATGGAAGGCAAAAATTTAATAATGGTGATATCACCAAAGAAAAATACTCAAGGTGGAACAAACGATGCCAAAGATAAAAGTGAAAACAAATAGAAGCGCCGCAAAGAGGTTTAAGCTTACAGGAAGTGGCAAAGTAAAGAGGGCACGCGGAGGCGGAAGCCATTTGAATGCTAAAAAGTCAAGGAAGCGTAAGAGAAGGCTTAACACTCCTGAGTTTCTGGATGGTAATGCGGCAAGAAGAATAAAAACTTATGTTCCTTACAAATAAGGGTCTATAATAATTAGGAGATAGAAATGAGAGTAAAAAGAGGCGTTGCTTCAAGAAAAAGAAGAAAAAGGCTACTAAAGCAAGCCAAAGGTTTTTGGGGTAGAAGAAAAAATAATATAAGAAGAGCTAAAGAAACTCTTATCAGGGCACTGGCTTATGCATATAGAGACAGGCGTCAAAGAAAAAGAGATTTTAGAAGGCTTTGGATTGCTAGAATTAATGCTGCTGTAAGGCCATATGGATTTTCCTATAGCAAATTTATGGGATCGCTAAAGAAGGCTGGGGTTGAACTTGATAGAAAGGCCCTGTCGGAGATGGCTATTAGGGAACCTGAGAGTTTTAAAGCAGTAGTTGATGTTGCTAAGTCGGGTCTAAATTAATAAGCGACACAACTGATAGGCAGAGTAAAGTATTTGTAGATAGTTCCTACCATATTCTGTCTTCCAACTACAATACTAATAATTGAAACTTAAATGGTGTGCGGGTCACCCTCAAGAGGGCAGCCCGTACATACTGGAATGCGTTTTTTACAATGTTCTTTTCCCACTTTTACAAGTAACGCATGATACTCATTAAAAATTCCCGGGTCGAGATTTAAAGAATCCATAAACAGTTCCTGCATTTCATTATAACTAGTTTGTTCAGGCACAAGACCATGTCTGGAAAGCACTCTATACGTATAAGTATCTATTACAAAAATTGGTTTGTTCCCGCCATATAGAATTATACTATCAGCGGTTTCAGGGCCTACCCCCTTTATGCTGAGAAGTTTGTCCCTTAATACATACATCTCTTCATCAAACATCCTCTCAAGGCTGGCGTTGTAATTCTCAGTAATAAATTTTATGAAATTCTTTATCTTAAGAGCTTTTTGATTGAAATATCCCGAAGGCCTGATTAACTGAGCGAGCTCATCAGTAGTTAATAATTTTAATTTGTCTATTGAAATCAGGTTTGACTTCCTGAGGTTATTAATAGCTTTTTCTACGTTTTTCCATGATGTATTTTGAGTAAGGATAGCTCCCAAAATACATTCGAGCTGGGAGTCCCCGGGCCACCAGCCTTGAGGGCCATATTCTCTGTAGAGCAATCGATATAACTTGTTAATCCGCTTTGAAGTAGTCATTGTTTAAGGCCAATTTAATATATGTTCACGTAATCTGATATAAGTTGCAAATAATTTAATTTGTGATGGGGGTATTCGGTGCTTTTGAAGAGCTGTTGTAGTAAGTCATTGCCTCAGGAAGCCACTGCTGTAAATTGCGTATTCTTGTTCCATAACCTGGATGTGTTGATAAGAATTCAGGAGGCTGGGACTTTCCTTTTACAGCCTCATCCATTCTTTGCCAAAAAGCAACTGCTTCCCTCGGGTCATATCCTGCCTTTGCCATATATACAAGGCCAATTCTGTCAGCCTCAGATTCTTGAGATCTACCAAATGGCAATAGCACGCCTACGTTTGCTCCGAGCCCGTATGCCTGCATAACCGCTTCATAAACATATGGATCACTTCCACCCATAGCAGCCCCCACTCCCACTGCTCCTAATTGAGCGAGTATTCCTGTTGAAACTCTCTCCCCGCCGTGGCGGGCAGCTACATGGGCCACTTCATGGGCCATTACAGTAGCAAGCCCTGCATCGGTTTGTGCAACAGGTAGTATGCCGGTATACACAGCTACCTTTCCTCCCGGCAGAGCAAAAAGCGTTTATTTGCTCGTCATCCTCTATTACTTTGAAATCCCACTCGTAATTTTGCGTATCCGAGACAGCCGCAATCCTTTGCCCCACTCTGGTAACCGCGCTGTTGTAGCTTTGATTATTTGATATTGTTTCATTCTTTAAAACTTCTTTGAAAGCTGTTAATCCCATCTCATTTTCTTGAGACTGAGTAAGAATGATAAACTGGGAGCGCCCGGTTACAGGAGCCTTGTAACAGGATGGTATGGGCAAACCAATTAAAACTATTGTGAAGAGAATTAATAAGGGTTTAAAAAAATATTTAGAAGTGCGGGGTCTGGACATATTGAATCACCATACTTATGTATAAATAATGTTTTATATCGTTAATATAGCTTATTTATAGGAGATCCTTAATCAAAAAATTTGGATAGAAGCTTTTATCCACCAGTTGTTGCTCACAGTAGATAAAAGCTTCTAT
>PVMS01015169.1_pt1 | contig 13193 bp, 10 predicted proteins | sample 1853461 | NCBI WGS metagenome assembly PVMS01 (sample SAMN08582032, study PRJNA380276) | Marine sediment metagenome, whole genome shotgun sequencing project. | isolation source: ocean sediment barecode stripped | collected 2017 | reverse complement strand
CGCGATCCACCCCGGTTACGGGTTCCTCTCCGAGAGCGAGGCGTTCGCGGAGGCGTGCGCCGACGCGGGCCTCGTGTTCGTAGGGCCGTCGGCGGCGGCGATCGCGGCGATGGGATCCAAGATCGAGGCCAAGCGGTTGATGGCCGACGCGGGCGTTCCCGTGCTTCCCGGCGTGACGCTCGGCCCGGACGCCGGCGACGCCGAACTGGCCGCCGCGCTCGAGGTGACCGGACTGCCGGCGCTCGTCAAGGCAGCGTTCGGTGGCGGCGGACGGGGCATGCGGGTCGTCCACGACGCGGGCGAACTCGCCGAGAAGGTGGCGTCCGCGCGCCGCGAGGCGGGCGCCGCGTTCAGCGACGACACCGTCTTCCTCGAGCGTTTCGTCGAGAACCCGCGCCACGTCGAGGTGCAGATCTTCGGCGACGCACACGGCAACGTCGCCCATCTCTTCGAGCGCGAGTGTTCGATCCAGCGGCGCTATCAGAAGCTGATCGAGGAGGCACCATCACCGGCGGTCGACGATGCCCTGCGCGCCCGACTGTGCGAGGCGGCGCTGGCGGCCGCCGGCGCCCTCGACTACGTAGGGGCGGGCACGGTCGAGTTCGTGCTCGGCGCTGACGGAACCTTCTTCTTCCTCGAGGTCAATACGCGCCTCCAGGTCGAGCATCCGGTGACCGAACTCGTCACCGGTGTCGATCTCGTCGAGGCGCAACTCCGCGTCGCCCGGGGCGAACCGCTGCCCGACGATCTCGTCGACGCCACGCTCGACGGGCACGCGATCGAGGCCCGCCTCTACGCCGAGGATGTGTCCGCCGGCTTCGCTCCGGTGAGCGGCCGGATCGACCGGCTCGACGTGCCGGCCGATCGCGGGGTCAGGATCGACGCCGGATACGTCTCGGGCTCGACGGTCTCGACGTACTACGACGCCATGCTTGCGAAGGTCATAGCGTGGTCCCCGACGCGCGACGAGGCGGTGACCCGGCTCGCGACGGCACTCGCTCGGGCCGAACTGCACGGGCCGACGACCAACCGCGACCTGCTCGTCAACGTCCTCGACCACGACGAGTTCCGGGCCGGCCGCATCGATACCGGATTCCTCGACCGACACGACTGCTCGGCGCCCCTGGCCGGCGCGTCCGACCGGCGCATCCACGCGATCGCCGCGGCGCTCGCGCTGCAGAGCGAACGCCGCGCGCTCGACACGATCCCGTCGGGCTGGCGCAACGTGCCCACCGTCCTCCAGCGCACCGAGTACGTCGAGGCGGTCGTCGAGTACCGCTTCGCGCGTGCGGGCCTCGATGTCGTGGTCGACGGTGAGAGCGTCGACGTCGAGCTGTCGTCGGCACGTCCGACCGAGGTCGACCTGACCGTCGACGGCCGGCGCCGGACCGTGCGCATCCACCGGGTCGGAGGGGTCGCCTATGTCGACGATCACGCCGGATCATCGACCTTCGTCGAGGTCGAGCGATTCCCGATTCCCGACGAGTTCGTCGACGTCGGCTCGCTGCTGGCGCCGATGCCCGGTTCGGTCGTGCGGGTAATCGGTGGTGTCGGTGACGCGGTCGAGGCCGGCGACACGATCGTCGTCGTCGAGGCGATGAAGATGGAGCACCGCATCGGTTGCCCGACCGCGGGGACGATCACCGCAATCCTCGTCGAGGTCGGCGAGCAGGTCGACACCGGTACGCTCCTCGCCACCGTCGACGATCACCACGATCACCACGACAGCGTCGTCGACGCGGAAGCGTGACCCCCCATGGTTGACAAGCCCTCCGACCGTATCTCGATCGACGGGATCGTGGTGTCGACGTTCGTCGGCACCCTCCCGCACGAGCGCGAGATCGCCCAGCCGATCCGCATCGACCTCGAGCTGCACGTCGATCTCCGCGACGCCGGCCGCAGCGACGAACTCGCCGACACCGTGCACTACGGCGATGTCGCGATCCAGGTCGCTACCGCGGTGCGCGAGTCGAAGGACGTCCTCCTCGAGCGTGTCGCCGATCGCTCCGCCGAGATCGCCGCCAGCTTCGATCGCGTCGACGCGGTCGAGGTGACCGTCACGAAACTGCGACCGCCCGTGCCCGAGAACCTCCAGACCACATCGGTCACGATCGTGCGCTCGGCCGGCGACTACGACCTCTCGCCGCGCGTCGAGCACACGGCGATCGTCGCGCTCGGTTCCACTCTCGGCGATCGCGAGGGTTACCTGCGCCTCGCCATCGAGCGTCTCGGCAGCGTCACCGAGGTGTCGCAGCTCTACGAGACCGCTCCCGTCGGTGGCCCGAGTGGTCAGGACGCATTCCTCAACATGGTGGTCGAGGTGCGCACGATCCTCGATCCCTACGCATTCCTGCGCCGGTGCCGCCAGATCGAGGCCGAGAGCATGCGCCAGCGCACCGTGCGCTGGGGCCCGCGCACCCTCGACGTCGACGTGCTGTTCTACGAGGACATCGTCATCGACGATCCGGTGCTCACGCTGCCGCATCCGCGGTATGCCGAGCGTCGCTTCGTGCTCGCGCCGCTGTCGGACATCGCGGCGCAACGGTGCCCCGATGGGTGGGAGACGGCCGTTCCGGACGACGGTGTGCGGGCGATCGGCCCGCTGCCGGAGGCCTGATGTCGACGTCACCGTCATCATCGCCCGAGCCGCCCGAAAAGGCTGTCTCGTCAATGCACCTCGGCGACTGGACCGCGGAACGACTGCTCGAGGAAAAGGGTGATCTCACCATCTCGATGTGTTTTCCGTGCCGGGACGAGGCTGCCACGATCGGCTCACTCGTCGCCGCGGTCCGCCACGAACTCGTCGATCGAGTGCCGGTCATCGACGAGCTGATCGTGCTCGACGACCGCAGCACCGACGACACGCCGGCGGTCGCGTCGAGTGCCGGGGCGACGGTGGTGCCGATCGACGTCGTGCACGCCGAGTATGGCGTCGGCCACGGCAAGGGCAACGCGCTGTGGGCTTCGCTCGTCGCCAGTTCCGGCGACATCGTGGTGTGGTGCGACGGCGACGTGACGTCGTTCACGCCCGACTGGATCATGCGCCTCGTCGCGCCGTTCGTCGTCGAGCCCGATCTCGCGCTCGTCAAGGCGATGTACCACCGTCCGAGTTCCGGCGGCGGCGGAGGCCGCACCACCGAGCTGGTCGCGCGGCCGTTGTTGTCGCTGTTCGCTCCCGAGCTCGCCCCTCTCGCGCAGCCGCTGTCGGGGGAGTTCGCGGGGCGGCGCACCCATCTCGAACAGATCCCATTCGTCGAAGGCTGGGGCGTGGAGATCGCGATGCTGCTCGATCTCGCCGAGCGCTTCGGCCCGGGTTCGGTCGCCCAGGTCGACCTCGGCGTGCGGCACCATCGACACCGGTCGCTGCACTCCCTGTCGGTTCAGGCGGCTGAGGTGATGGCGACCGCTCTGACCCGATTCGGGATGAAGGCCACGGTGACACCCGAGACGCTGACGCGATCGGACGGGTCGATAGTGCCGCTCAACCTCGACGAGCGCCCGCCGCTCGCCGACCTGCGCGACTGAACGGCCCCGAATCCGCTCGGCTCATGCTGGCGGTTGGGTCTGTACGCGACCGTCGACGCCGGTACGTTCCATCGCCGTGGAGTTGTTCGGTGTGGTCAATGCTTCGTCCGATTCGTTGAACGAGGACTCGATCGTCGACGACGCGGCATCGGCCATGCGTCGCGCCGGGTCGCTGATCGCCGACGGCGCCGACGCGTTCGACCTCGGCGGTCAGGGTTCGACGTTCAAGGCGACTCAGCGGTCCGCGGCCGACGAGTGGGACAGCCTCGCCGCGGTGTTGCCGACCCTCGTCGCGACCGGCCGTCCAGTCAGTGTCGACACCTGGCGGCCCTCGCTGATGCGCCGCGCGCTAGAGGGGGGCGCCACGTGGATCAATGCCGCCGAGGGACTCCAGGACGACGAGATGCTGAAGGTCGCCGCCGACTTCGGCTGCCCGGTCGTCGCGCCGTTCCTCTCCGGTCCGGATCCGCTCAATCTCGAGGTCGTGCGGGAGCGTGATCCGATGGCCGCGGTGATCGAGTTCTTCGAGCACACGATCGCGAGGGCGCGCCGGTTCGGGGTCGACCGTGATCTCGTGCTCGACCCGGGGACCGGGTTCGCTCCGCACAACTGGCCGTGGGAGGAGCGTTTCGTCTACCAGAAACGGATCTACACGCAGCTCGACCGGTTGCGCGCATTCGGCCTGCCGCTGTACATCGCCCTCCCGTGGAAAGACACCGATCAGCACGCCGAACTGCTCGACATCGTCGCCGGGCAGCAGCCCGAGTACGGCCGCACCCACTATCCGGCGCGCGTGCGCGCCGCTGAGCGCGCTGCGCGATGAGCGACCGGCGGCGAGACGACCCGATCGAACTGGCGCTCGCCAACTGGCGCGGCGCGGGATGGGCTGCAGCGGCGAGCGGCATGGCCGCCGTCACCTCCGTGATGCACGTCCAGCAGTTGATGATGCGACGGATCGACGATGCGCTGGAACCGTTCCACCTGACGTTCGCCCGCTACGAGGTGCTGATGCTGCTCGGCTTCAGCCGCACGGGCGCGCTCCCGCCGGGCAAGGTGGGCGAGCGGCTCCAGGTGCATCCGGCGAGCATCACCAACGCGATCAACCGCCTCGAGCGCGACGGGCTGGTCATCCGGCGCGACAACCCGCGCGATGGCAGGAGCGTGCTGGTCGAGATGACCGAAGCCGGGCGCGAGGTCGCAGCAGCCGCATCCGATGCGCTCAACGAGGAGGTCTTCGAGCAGATGCCGCTTCCTGACGAGGGTCTCGACGTTCTGTCCGGCCTCCTCCGCAGCCTGCGCGCCGGATGGGGCGACCTCGACCCGGACTGATCCAGGTTCGTGTCGAGGGATACTTTGATGTCCAACTAAAGTCGGCGCATGACCGACTCTGGCGCGCCCGACGACGGCACGAGCCGACGGATGCGATGGGCCGAGGCGTACGCGGCCTCCAACGTTCGCGATGAGACGTTCACCACGATGTCGGGGATCCCGCTCGATCCGGTGTACGGCTCCGACGACGGTGAGTTCCCCGGTGAGTATCCGTACACCCGCGGCCCGTACGCCTCCATGTACCGCTCGAAGCTGTGGACGATGCGGATGTTCGCCGGGTTCGGCACCGCGGATGACACGAACCAGCGCTTCAAGGAGATCATCAAGGCGGGCGGCGACGGTCTCTCAACCGCGTTCGACATGCCGACGTTGCTCGGGATCGACTCCGATGAGGTGATGGCGCTGGGAGAGGTCGGGCGTTGCGGCGTGGCGATCGATTCGCTCGCCGACATGGAGGATCTCTACGCCGGGATCGCGCTCGATCAGACCACGACGTCGATGACGATCAATTCGCCCGCCGCGGTGATCTTCGCGATGTTCGTCGCCCAGGCCGAGGGTGCCGGCGTCGACCGGTCGCTGCTCGGCGGCACGCTCCAGAACGACATCCTGAAGGAGTACCAGGCGCAGAAGGAGTTCGTCTTCCCGCCGCGACAGTCGATGCGTCTGGTCCGCGACACGATCGAGTTCACGGCGGCCGAGATGCCGCGGTGGCACTCGATCTCGATCTCGGGCTATCACATCCGCGAGGCGGGTTCGACCGCTGCGGAGGAACTCGCGTTCACGCTCGCCAACGGGTTCGCCTATGTCGAATTGGCGCGTCAGGCGGGTCTCGTCCCGGACGCGTTCGCCCCGCGGCTGTCGTTCTTCTTCAACGCCCACATCGACTTCTTCGAGGAGATCGCCAAGTATCGAGCGGCCCGCCGCATCTGGGCGCGCTGGATGCGCGAGCGGTACGGCGCCGAGCTCGAGCGTTCGCTGCAGCTGCGGTTCCACACCCAGACCGCCGGCGTTTCTCTCACCGCGCAGCAACCCGAGGTCAACATCGTGAGGACCGCGATCGAGGCCCTCGCCGGCGTGCTCGGCGGTACGCAGTCGCTGCACACGAACTCGATGGACGAGGCGCTCGCACTCCCGACCGAGAAGGCGGCCCGCATCGCGTTGCGCACGCAGCAGGTGATCGCCCACGAGACGAACGTGGCCCACGTCGCCGATCCGCTCGGGGGGAGCTACTACGTCGAGGAGCTGACCGACGAGATGGAGCGCCGGGCAGAGGAGATCTTCGCCGAGATCGAGTCGTTCGGCGATGGATCGATGCTCGAAGGCGTCATCACCGGCATCGACGACAACTGGTTCCAGGGCCGTATCGCCGACTCCGCGTACGAACTCGAGCGCCGATTCAACGACGGCAGCCGCACGATCGTCGGCGTTAGCGATTTCACCGAGGGAAACGACGACGACCAGATCCCCGTGCTCCAGATCACCAACGAGGACGAGTCCCGTCAACTGAAGCGGCTCGCCGACGTCCGCTGTCGTCGCGACCAGGAGCGGGTCGACGCAGCGCTCGCCAAGCTCGAGTCCGAGGCCGCCGACCCCGAGATCAACCTGATGCCGACGCTGCTCGAGTGCGCGTCGGCCTACGCCACCGTCGGCGAGATGATGCGCTCGATGGGCAACGTCTTCGGCCGCCACGTCGAGATCCCCACGATCTGACGCCGCCATCCGTCCAACCCCACCATCCACCCCTCACCTCCCATCCGTTCTCGGTCCCGATTCCGGCGGAATCCGCGGTGATCCGGACCGAGATCGTGGCGGGCGGCGTGAAGTAGCGTCCGATCGTGAGCCGCGCCGAGACCCCTGCGGTACCGAACGTCGATCGGGCGGTCGACTCCGGCCGAGCGTGGGTGATGGCCGCCGCCGCGTTCGCTTCGATGTTCGCCGTGTTCGGGGTGGCCTACAGCTTCGGTGCGTTCTTCGATTCGATGTCGGAGGAGTTCGATGCGGGCAGCGGCCTGACCGCCCTCTTCTTCTCGCTGACCACGTTCCTCTATTTCACCCTCGGCCTCGTCACCGGCAGGTGGTCCGATCGCGTCGGCCCGAAGCCTGTGCTCTTGACCGGGGCCGTCGCGATGTTCGTCGGCCTGATGGCGACGTCGGTCGCGGACTCCCTGTGGGTCGGACTCGCCAGCTACTCGATCGGAGTCGGTATCGCCGCGGCATGCGGCTACGTCCCTATGGTCGCCGTGGTCGGTGGATGGTTCGAGTCCAAGCGCACGCTGGCGCTCGGTGTGGCGGTGGCCGGCATCGGGATGGGGACGCTGGTGATGGCGCCGCTCGCGAGCTCGCTGATCGACGCGCACGGGTGGCGCGTGGCCTACCGGATCATCGCCGTCGGTGCCACAGCGATCCTGCTCCTGTGCGCACTCGTTACGTCGCGCCCGCCCCTGCACGCGGATGTCGAACCGGCCACGCCGCTCGGCGAGGTCGCTGGAACGACCGCGTTCCGGGCGCTGTACGGATCGATCCTGCTGATGTCGCTGGCGCTGTTCGTGCCGTTCGTCTTCGTGGCCGACTACGCGGAGGCTCACGGCCTCTCGTCGGGGTCGGCGGCTCTGCTCGTCGGTCTGATCGGTGGTGCGAGCATCGTCGGCCGGCTCGGTCTCGGTGCACTCGCGCCACGGGTCGGGCTGACCAGGCTCTACCAGCTCTGTTTCGCCATGATGGCGGCGAGCTTCCTGATCTGGCTGCTGGCCGCCGACCGCTATTGGGTGCTCGTGCTGTTCACGCTGGTGCTCGGCGTTCGGGACGGTCGGCCTCGGGGCTGTTCTGGGCGCGATCTACACGGCGGCGGGTGTCGGTGGTCTGATCGGGCCACCGATCGCCGGCGCGGTGATCGACGCGACGGACGGCTACACGGCGGTGATTTTCGGAGCGTCGGCGTTGACGTTCGCCGCGTTCGGTGTCCTGACGAGGCTCCCGCATCCGGCACGCGCCGGTCGCCGCTGAGATCGGCCGACGGGGAGTCAGTCGCGCTTGACGAACACCGAACGGTGCTCGGTGCGCAAGGCTGACTTCTGCACCTTCGACATCGCGTTGCGCGGGAGCCGGTCGACGAAAAGGTAGCGCTTCGGATGTTTGAAGCGGGCGAGGTCGCCGTTGAGCGCGGCGACGATCGTCGCCGCGAGAGCGTCGTGATCGGCGTCGGTCCCGGTGGGAACCACGATCGCGACGGCCGCTTCACCGAGGTCGGCGTGTTCGACACCGATCACCGCCGACTCGGCGATCCCAGCGACAGCGTCGATCAGCAGCTCGATCTCCTTCGGGTAGATGTTGTATCCGCCGCTGATGATCATGTCGCCGGCGCGCCCCTCGAGCGTGAGCCGGCCCTCCGCGTCGACCGAGCCGACGTCGCCCGTGACGAACCACCCCTCCGCGCGGAACTCGGCGGCGGTCTTCTCGGGCAGGCCCCAATAGCCGGCGAACAGTCCGGGGCTGCGGATCTCGACGACCCCCGTCTCGCCGGGTGGGAATGGTCGACCGTCGTCGTCGGCCACCCGCAGATCGACGCCGGGGAGTGCGTAGCCGACCGTGCCGGGGATCCGGTCGCCGTCGTAGGGATTGGAGGTGATCATCCCGGCCTCGGTCATCCCGTAGCGCTCGAGGATCCGGAGTCCGGTTCGGGCGGTGAACTCGGCGTGGACCGCCTCGGTCATCGGGGCCGATCCCGACGTGAACAGGCGGATGTGCGAGCACGTGTCGGCGGTGAATCGAGCGTTGCCGAGCAGCCGGACGTACTGCGTCGGCACCCCCATCATCACCGTCGCCCCGGGCAGGTGGGCGATGACGGCGTCGACATCGAATCTCGGGAGGAAGATGATCTCGTTCCCGCCGAGCATCGCGCAGTGCAGGGCGACGAACAGGCCGTGCACGTGGAAGACCGGAAGCGTGTGGAGCAGCACATCGTGGCGACCGAAGCCCCAGATGTCGTACAGCGCCATCGCGTTCGACTCGAGGTTGGCGTGGGTCAGCATCGCCCCCTTCGAGCGGCCGGTTGTGCCCGAGGTGTAGAGCATCGCGGCGAGGTCATCCGCTGCTCTGGGGACGATCGTCGTGATCGGGTCCGCGGCGTCGGTCGCATCGGCAAACGTGCCGTCGGAGTCGGTGCCGAGCGTGCGAACGACGGTGTCGAGATCGGAGAGGGTGCCCGGTCGGGCGACGACGAGAGAGGGCCGCGAATCGTCGACGAAGAAGCCGACCTCCGCGGGCGTGTAGGCAGTGTTGAGGGGGAGGAACACGGCGCCCGACCTGAGGCATGCGAGGTAGAGCGCCACGGCGTCGGGCGACTTGTCGACCTGCACGAGGACGCGGTTGCCGACCTCGACGCCGAGTTCGGCGAGCGCCCCCACCATCCGAGCGGCTCGCGCGTCGAGTTCGCGATAGCTCCAGGTCGGGCCGTCCGGCACGCGTAGCGCGGTCGAGTCGAGTCGATCGTCGAAGCGCTCGCGCAGCGTCCGGTAGAAGTTCTCGCTCATCGTCGGCAGTCTCGCAGCGTCTTGCAGAAGTCTCGACGGCGATCCGATCGACCTCCGACCGGATTGTCGTCGAAGATCGCGTGCCGATCGGTGAGTCCGCGGGACGCTCAGCCGCTCGACATGCGCTCGTACAGCAGAGCATCGGTGCGGGTGAGGTCGGCGTGCGCCGCGAGTAGGCGCTTGACGCGTCGGTTGGTGCCCGGGGAGTTGCGGAGGATCTCGGCGACGAGGTCGTCGACGGTCGCGTCGAGCTGATCGACGGGCACCGAGCGGTCGACGAGGCCGATCGTCGCGGCGGTCTGGCCGTCGATGCGGCGGCTGGTGAACATCAGCTGCTTCGCCATCGAGCGGCCGATGCGTTCGGGCAGTCGTATCGACATTCCCCAGACGGGCACGAGTCCCCACTGGCCGTGCGTGTCGCCGAGCTTGGTCGAGTCCGCCGCGATCAGCAGGTCGCAGGCGAGCGCGAGTTCGAGTCCGCCGGTGAAGCAGTGGCCGTGGAGCTTGGCGATCGTCGGCTGCGGGAGCCGCTCGAGCGCGTCGACGGTCTCGGGCTCATAGTTCTTGCTCGGCGCCCGTTCACCGGTGGCGATCGACCCGAGGTCGTGTCCGGCGCAGAACGATCGTCCGGCGCCGGTCAACACCACGCACTGGATCGAGTCGTCGGCGGCGATCGCGTCGATGTGTTCGCGCAGCGCGACGAACGAGCCGGGGGTCAGCGCGTTGAGCTTCTCCGGTCGGTTGAGCGTGAGCGTGGCCATGCCATCGCGGTCGGAGCGCAGAACGAGCGGATCATCGGCCATCGCGCAAGTCTGCTCGCAGTCGCAGGGTTGGGGCGATTCGGCGAGGAGGGTCAGTAAGCGAGTCGCGTACCGGAGCCGTCACTGCGGATGTGCCCTGCGGTCGGCGGCGCGAAATGTGTGCCGATGAGAAGCGTGTCGCTGTTCTCGTGGTCGGCGATCAGTTGGCGTCGGGTGTTGCTCGACATGTCGGAATCCCAGTCGACATGGGTGGCGGCGAGTTCCGGGTGCGCCAACTGGAGTGGGGTGTGGAAGGCATCGCCGCTGATCAGCGCGGTCTCGCCCGACGACTCGATCAACACCGACACGTGTCCGGGGGTGTGGCCGGGCGTGGGGATCGTGTGCACCTCGTCGGTGATCTCATGGTCGGGAGAGATCAGATCGAGAACGTCGGCTGCGCCGAGGGGATCGACGACCGGCTCCCGAACCTCGTTGGAGTCGTCGTGCTCGTCGAGATACTCGACCTCGCGTCGCCCCATCAGGTAGCGCGCGTTGGGAAACGTCGGCACCCAGGTTCCGTCGACGAGTCTCGTCGTCCAGCCGACGTGGTCGAAGTGGAGGTGGGTGCACAGGACGAAGTCGACCGAGTCGAGACCGCCCTCGATCGCGTCACCGAGGCGGTCCGGAAACGTCGGGTTGCCGGGAAGCGGCCGCTTCGTTCCGACGCCGACACATGCGTCGACGAGGATCGTGGTCCCGCGGCTCTCGACGACGAGGCTGTGTATCGACAACAAGATGTTGCCCTCGTCGTCGAAGAAGGGGTCGATCCAGGGCCGCTGGCCTGCGATCTGATCGGGGGTGATGCCGGGGACCAGGATCGAAGGCGGAAGGGGAATGACCGACTCCTCGACGCGGGTGACCCGCACGTCGCCGACCATCCAGTTGAGCGGTGCGTCCCCAGTCACTTCAGCGCACCCTACGCGGAGCTTCTCCGTCAGCGAGACGGCGCGTCGATCGGCTAGACCGTTCGTCCGATGGTGAGTCGGCAGCTGAATCGGTGGGAGCTCGAGGGTGTCTCGGGCGCTGTTGTCGTCGTCGACGTGATCCGCGCGTTCACGACAGCAGCCTACGCGTTCGGTTCGGGCGCCGCGGCGATCTACCTCGTCGCGGATGTCGGGGAGGCCCTGCGGTTCAAGGCCGATCACCCCGGCGTCCTGGTGATGGGTGAGGACCACGGGATGCGTCCCGACGGCTTCGACTTCCCGAACTCGCCGGCCGCTGTCGGGCGCGCGGACCTGTCGGGCCGCACCCTCATGCAGCGCACTTCTGCTCGCATACAGGGTGTCGTCCGGGCGACGTCGGCGTCCCGGCTGTGGGCAGCGAGCCTCGCCTGCGCATCGGCCACCGCCCTCGCGGTCGACGCCGCCGGTCTCGGCGATCCGGCATACGTCATCACGGGCTGCCTCGCCGATCGTCCCGACGACTCCGGCGGCGACGACCGGCTCACCGCCGATCACATCGAACGCGTTCGGCTGGGTGAGGCGGTCGACCCGGCTGTTACCTCGCGCGCGCTGCTCGCCACCCGTGAGGCACGGCGAACGCTGATGCTCGGCTCCGAGCACTGCGACCCGACCGACATCGAGCTCGCAGCGCGGGTGGACGCCTTCGACTTCGCGATGGAGGTCGTGCGAGACGAGCGAGGTCTGAGGCTCGAGCCTCACAGGGCGGAGCACGGTCGAGACCGCGGCGGCGACTCCGACCATGAAATCGCTCACGGCCGGGGCGAAGCAAGATCGACATCCCGGCGGGCGTGGCGATCGGCTGGTCGGAGTGCTCCGTCTATCGTGCCGCAGATGATCAGCCGACCGAGCGGAAGCGCGAAGAGGGCTCGCCAACGACGCCGTGTCGCCGCGCTCGTGGTCGGTTCGCTGCTGGTGCTGTTGGCGGCGTGTACCTCCGACGAGCCGGGCACCGAGTCGTCCGCACCCGCCATCGAAGACCCGCAACCGGCCACCCGACCACCGAGTGCCGTGTCGGGAGCGGACGACGCGCCCGTCGTCGGAATCGCCACGATCGTCGCCGACCTGAACGGGTACTGGACCGTCGCCTCGGCCGAACTCGGCTTCGACTACGAGCCCGTGCCGATCGATCGTGTGACGACCGGAACCGACGGCGCGGTCTGTTCCGGCGTCGCCTTCGACTTGGAGGAACTCGCCGAGAATGCGTTCGTCGATCCGTCGTGTGACGAGGGCATCACCGTCGCCTACGACCCGGCGTACCTGGACGCATCTCTCGCCCGAGCCGAGGCGACGATGGCGCACGAATGGGGGCACGTCGTACAGGCGCAGGCCGAACGCATCGACATCAGCCTCGACGAGAACGGGCTGCCGATCGATGCAGAACTCCAGGCCGACTGCTTCGCCGGCGCCTGGGCCGCCGACGGAGCGCGATCCGAGATCGAAGCACTCCGCGACGACACCGCCGAGGCCGGCGATCCCGACGACGTCGAAGTCGACGACCCCGACGCGCATGGTTTTCCCGAGGAGCGCGTGATCGCCTTCGACCTCGGACTCGGCGGAGGGCCGGTCGCCTGCGTCGAAGAGCTACTCGACGCACTCCCGTAGCACCAGGGCACCACGGCCGGTGCCGGGCCATCGAGAGATGGATGCCCGCGTCGGAATCGCCCGAACCCGCCCAGAGGGCCGGCTGGCGACGCCTTGTAACCCCGCTGAAATGTCCTGAATGGCCCCTCTGATGCTCCGAGTCGATGGTGGCTCCTGTTCACGTCAACCGACAACGACAGGAGAGTCCCATGAACACCACACTGAAGCACACGATCAAGAACACGGCCGCCGCACTCATGGTGGCCACGGCAGCGGTGGTCCCGGCCTCCGCCGCGATGGCCGAGGTCCGCGAGGACGACGGTAGCGGCGACCCGGCCACCGAGGTCGCACATCCGGTCCGTTCGCCCGGAGCGGAGTACTCGGCGAACGAACGGGTCATCCTCCACGCGTTCGATTCGCCCGCCACCCAGACGACGGCCGGCGCACTCGTCGGGGCGGCCGACCGG
>PVMS01144914.1_pt1 | contig 13195 bp, 9 predicted proteins | sample 1853461 | NCBI WGS metagenome assembly PVMS01 (sample SAMN08582032, study PRJNA380276) | Marine sediment metagenome, whole genome shotgun sequencing project. | isolation source: ocean sediment barecode stripped | collected 2017 | reverse complement strand
GGCCGGAACTGACCAAGGCGAGGGCCCTTCAGCTGGCGCAGATCGCTCTTCTCAACGACGCCCGCTACCGCCATCCCTCGTTTTGGTCGCCGTTCATGCTCATCGGCAACTGGATCTGATTTCTCGGGGATCTCTTGCTCCTTGGCGGCGTTGCCTCCTCGTTGCCTCCTGCGACGTACGGACGTACGCTGTTCATGGATGGAAGGTGCGTGAAGTGACCAGTCAGGGATTTTCTACTCCCGGGGACATCGGCGGGGGTGTCTCCGGCACGGCCATCGAGAGGCCTCCCCCCGCAGAGAACTGTCTATCCAGGGAGGCCGAACGGGCAGGATCGCCTGTCTAGATGAATGCCGGCTGGAAGTGCCCTCCCGGGGCGATCCGAAGTGACGAAGACACCCCCGCCGGTGTCCCACACGTGAACGCGACGAAATTCGTGTGAAATCAGCCCTGGTACGCGATCCCTACGCTCCCGGCACCCAGCTGGCGAGGTGTTTGAGGTAGTTCCAGCGGCGCTTGACGTCGGCTTCGAGCTGTTTCATCAGCTCCGCGGCGAGGTCGGGGTCCTTCGCCTTCAGGGCCCGGTAGCGGTTCTCGCCGTAGGCGTACTCTTCCACCGTGATCGTGGGCTCCTTGCTGTCGATGACGAGGGGGCTCTTGCCCTCCTTCTCGAGGAGGGGGTTGTAGCGGTAGAGGGGCCAGTGGCCGCAGGCGACAGCCTTCTTCTGCTCCTCGATCCCCTTGGTCATGTTGATCCCGTGGGCGACGCAGGTCGAGTAGGCGAGCACGATCGAGGGGCCGTCGTAGGCCTCGGCCTCGGCGAGGGCCTTGACGGTCTGGGCCGGGCTGGCGCCGAAGGCGATCTGGGCGACGTAGACGTTTCCGTAAGTGGCGACGATGAGGCCGAGGCTCTTCTTCGGTGTCCGTTTCCCGCCGGCGGCGAACTGGGCAATGGCCGCCAGGGGGGTGGATTTCGACATCTGTCCGCCGGTGTTGGAGTAGACCTCGGTGTCGAGGACGAGGACGTTGATGTTCTCGCCCGAGGCCATGACCTGGTCGAGGCCGCCGTAGCCGATGTCGTAGGCCCAGCCGTCGCCGCCGACGGCCCAGACCGATTTCTTCACCAGGTAGTCGGCGAGGGAGAGAAGGTGCTTTGCCTCCGACGAATCGTCGGCCGCCAGCTTCCCCTTCAGCTCCTCCACCCGGCCGCGCTGGGCCTCGATGCCCGTCTGGTCGCCCTGGTCGGCCTCCTTGATGGCCGCGAAGAGCTCCGCGGCGTCGGCGTAGTCCTTGCCGGCGGCGAAGCGGTCGATGTACTCGAGCGCCTGGGCGTTGAACTTGTCCACCGTCATGCGCATGCCGAGAGCGAACTCGGCGTTGTCTTCGAAGAGGGAGTTCGACCAGGCCGGCCCGCGGCCGTCGCCTCTCCTGGCGTAGGGCGTCGTCGGCAGGTTCCCGCCGTAGATCGACGAGCACCCGGTGGCGTTGCCGATGAGGAGCCTGTCACCGAAGAGCTGGGTCAGGAGACGGAGCGTCGGTGTCTCGCCGCAGCCGGAGCAGGCGCCGTTGTATTCGAAGAGGGGCCGCACGAACTGGCTCCCCTTGACGGTGCGCAGGTTGAAGAGGGCGGTGTCGGTTTCAGGGAGGTCGAGGAAAAAGGCGTAGTTCGCGGCCTCCTTGTCGCGCAACGGCTCCTGGGGCTGCATGTTGATCGCCTTGTGGTCGGGATCCTTGTTCCCCTGGTCGTCTTTCTTCATCGCCGGGCACATGAAGTTGCAGGAGCCGCAGCCGGTGCAGTCCTCGGGGGCCACCTGGAGGGTGAACTTCATGCCCTTCATGTTCTTGCCCTTGGCGTCGATGGACCGGAAGCCCTCGGGTGCACCGTCGAGGTGTTTCGGATCGTAGACCTTCATCCGGATGGTGGCGTGGGGACAGACGAAGCAGCACTGGCCGCACTGGGTGCATAGCTCCGGTTCCCAAATCGGGATGTGGATGGCGAGGTTCCGCTTCTCGTACTGGGTCGTCGCCGTGGGCCAGGTGCCGTCGTCGGGCATTGCCGAGACGGGAATGCTGTCGCCGTTGCCGGCGATCATCTTCGCTGTCACCTGCTGAACGAAGTCCGGGGCGTCGGCGGGGACGGGGGGCTTGCGCACGATGCAGCTGGTGGCCTTTTCCGGCACCGGGACCTCGGTTATGTTCTGCAGCGCCTTGTCGGCGGCGGCATAGTTCATCTCCACCACCTTCTCGCCCTTCTTGCCGTAGGTCTTCTTGATCTCCCTCTTGATGGCCTCGACGGCCTCCTCCTGCGGGAGAATCCCCGAGATGACGAAGAAAGCCGTCTGCATGATCATGTTGATCCGCTGGCCGAGGCCGATCTCCTCGGCGAGGGTGATGGCGTCGATGACGAAGAACTTCATCTTCTTCGCGATCAGGTCTTCCTGGAGCTCGCAGGGGAGGGTGTCCCAGACGTCGTCCTTGCCGTGGGCGGTGGTGAGGAGGAAGGTTCCCCCCTCCTCGGCGTTGGCGAGGAGGTCGTACTTCTCGAGGAAGGAGGGGTTGTGGCAGGCGATGAAGTTGGCCTTCGGGAGCAGGTAGGGGTCGTGGATCTCTTCCTTGCCGAAGCGCAGGTGCGAGACGGTGACGGCGCCGGCTTTCTTCGAGTCGTAGACAAAGAAGCCCTGGGCGCGGTTCTCCGTCTCGGAGCCGATGATCTTGATGGTGTTCTTGTTGGCGCCGACGGTCCCGTCGGCCCCGAGGCCGTAGAACATGGCCCGGTGCACGCCCTCTTCGGCGAGGTTGAAGGAGGGGTCGTAGTTGAGGCTCGTCCGCGTCACGTCGTCCTTGATGCCGATGGTGAAGTGGTTGAGGGGGGTCTTGGTGTCGAGGTTGTCGAAGACGCCCTTCGCCATGGCGGGGGTGAACTCTTTCGAGCCCAGTCCGTAGCGCCCGCCGTAGATGGCGGGGTAGGCCGTCAGGACGCCGAGGTGCGTCTCGATCGCCTCGCCGATGGCGGTTCTCACGTCGAGGTAGAGGGGCTCGCCGATGGCCCCTGGCTCCTTTGTCCGGTCGAGGACGGCGATGGACTTGACCGTCCGGGGCAGGGCGGCGGCGAAGGAGGCGATGTGGAAGGGGCGGTAGAGCCGGACCTGGATCATGCCCACCTTCTCGCCGGCGGCGTTCAGGGCGTCGACGGTCCCCTTGACCGTCTCGCCCGCCGAACCCATGACGATGACGACGCGCTCGGCCTTGGGGTCGCCGTAGTATTCGAAGAGCTTGTACTGCCGGCCCACGATCTTGGCGAACCGGTCCATCGCCTGCTGCATGATGACGGGAGCGGCGATGTAGTACTTGTTCACCGTCTCCCGGCCCTGGAAATAGACGTCGGGGTTCTGGGCGGTGCCCCTGATGCTCGGCCGGTCGGGCGTGAGGCCCCGGGCCCGCTGGGCGATCACCTTGTCGTCGGCGATCATGGCCCGCATGTCGTCGAAGGTGAGTTCCTCGATCTTCTGCATCTCGTGAGAGGTGCGGAAGCCGTCGAAGAAGTGGACGTAGGGCACCCGCGACTCGAGGGCGGCCGCCTGGGCGATGAGGGCGAAATCCTGGGCCTCCTGGACGCTCCGGGAGCAGAGGAAGCCGAAGCCTGTCTGCCGCGCGGCCATGACGTCGGAGTGGTCGCCGAAGATGGAGAGCCCCTGGCAGGCGAGGGAACGGGCGGTGACGTGAAAGACGGTCGGCGTGAGTTCGCCGGCGATCTTGTACATGTTCGGGATGATCAGGAGCAGGCCCTGGGAGGCGGAGATCGTCGTGGCCAGGGCGCCGGTCGTCAGGGATCCGTGCACCGCCCCGGCGACACCGGCCTCGGACTGCATCTGGCTGACCCGCGGCACCGAACCCCATATGTTGACCTGGCCGGCGGCGGACTTGGCGTCGCAGACCTCGGCGATGGGAGATGACGGGGTAATGGGGTAGATCGTAATGATTTCATTGGTGGCGTGCACGACGTGTGCACAGGCCGTACAGCCGTCTACGGTGATCATCCTTCTGCTCATGCCGCCTCCTTGCAAAGATGGGTCAAATCCGGTGGGTCCGCAGGAATGCTCTTTTCTCGCATTTTAGCAGGAATCAGGCGGCGATGGTAGCTTTTCCGGCCCCTCGCCGGGGAAGGCGAATTGGACCCGGACGGGATGTGTGCTAAACTTAAAGACTGCGAAAAACACTCTCACCGGACAGTTGCACCCTCCGGGAACGGAAAACAAAAGGAGCGCGTACTGATGGAAAGAAATATTATCTCCCTTCTCTTTCTCACTCTCCTTCTGACGGCGGCCCCCGCTTCCGCCGGCGAAGAGGAAATGGTCGCCGTCGTCAACGGGGCCGGCATCACCAAGGTCGAGTTCGACCGCAACTGGCCGGCTTATCTCCGCCGCCTCGGCATTCCGTTGAACCACGCCGACAAGTCCGGCAAGGTCGACGAGTTCAGGAAGGGACTGCTCGACCTCCTCGTCGATCAGGAACTCCTTTTCCAGGAGGCGGAAAAAATGGGGAAGACGGCCGGCGAGGAGCAGGTGAACGAGGTGGTCGCCAGGGAGAAGGCGGACTTCGCCGGGGCGGCCCAGGCGGGCCAGGCGCATGGGACCTTTGAAGAAGCCATCTCCCAGAGCGGACTGACGATGGATCTCTACACTGACTACATACGCCGCCGGATGACGGTGCAGAACCTCGTCGTGGGCCACTACGGGGACAAGGTGACCGTCTCTGAAAAGGATGTCGACGACTTCTACGCCGGCAACCCGGATAATTTCAAGACCGAGGAGACGATCCGGGCTCGCCACATTCTCTTCACAGTCTCTCCCGATGCCGGGGAAGAGGAGAAGAAAGAGGCGAAAAAGAAAGCGGAAGAAGTCCTGGAAAAGGCGCGGGGAGGCGAGGACTTCGCCGAACTGGCCAAAATTCACTCCCAGGGGCCGAGCGGGCCGAAGGGGGGAGACCTCGGGGTTTTCGGCCGCGGCAAGATGGTGCCGCCCTTTGAAGAGGCGGTCTTTGCCCTGAAGCCGGGAGAGGTTTCCGACCTCGTTGAGACCCGTTTCGGCTATCACATCATCAAACTCGAGGAGCGGAACGACGCCTCCTCCATCACCCGCGATGAAGCCGCCGACCAGATAAGGGAATTTTTGAAGGCGCAGAAGGTGAACGAAGCGGTCTTTGCGCGCCTCGAAGCCCTGAGGAAGGATGCGAAGGTCGAGAACCTGCTTGGCCCCTAGCCCGGCAGCTCCCCTTTTCCGGAGGATTCTCCCCGCGTCGATCGGGGCGGCCCTGATATTTCTCGTCCCGACCCTTTCGCCGGCCCGGGCGAGCATGGACGAGAGGGTCGGCGGGGAGGTGGTGGAGAGGTGGCTCAGCTCTTCCCGCGTGATCGATCCCGCCGGACCTCCTCGAGGAAGGACGGTCATCCTCCTCCACGGGTTCGGGGGAAGCCCCTATGACATGGAACCGATCGCTTCGGCGATGCAAAAGAGCGGCTTTCGCCTCCTCATCCCGGTGATTCCGGGGGAGACGATGCGGGCCACCGAGCGGGAGAGGGAAGATCTCACCGTCGATGATCTCCTCGCCTGGGTCAGGGGGGTCATCGCCGGAGAGAGGGCGCGCTTCGGCAAGAAGCCGTACCTCGTGGGGTTTTCCATGGGAGGGACACTGGCCACGCTGGCCGCCGCGGAGGGTGGGATCGGCCGGCTCGTCCTGATTTCGCCTTACTTCTCCCTCGCCTGGGGGAATGAGTTTCTCGGTCTCCTGAGCCGGGCAGTGGCGCCCGTCGCCCCGGAGGTGCCCAAGCCCTGGAAGGGAAAAATCAATGATCCCGAGGGGTATCGGCGCTATCGTCCCGGAACATCCTTCGTCTCCCTGCCCGCCTTTCAGCGCCTCCGGGAGATGGCGGAACGCGCCGTCGGGAAAGTCCCCCGGCTGCCGGCGCTCCCCACCCTGGTCCTCGCCTCACCTGATGACGAAGTCGCCTCCTTTGCAGTGACGGAGAAACTCTTCTCGACCCGTCCGAAGACCCGTTTCATTTCCTTTCCCGGCTCCAACCATATTCTGACCTATGACTATGGCCGCGATGAGGCGAATGCCGCCATCCGCGGTTTTCTCGAGGCTGAAGACGAGTAGCTCTCTCAGCGATCCTTTTCCCGCGCTGGTTCAACGATGAGGGTCAGCCCTCTCACATCGAGAACGGAAACGCTCTCCCCCGACTCGGCGGCCAGGGTGTGATCGAGAAGTTCCGCCTGCCAGAGTTCTCCCCGCACGAGCATGCGTCCCGAAGGGGCCAGCCGGTCGGTCACCGTCCCCTCTTCCCCGACCATCGAGTTCATCTCCCCCGCCCGGTCGGTGTCGAAAGAGCGTCGGAGGAAGGGGAAAAAAGCGATGTCCTTGGCTATCCAGAGGCCGAGAATAGTCCAGGCGATGGACCGGGAGAGCCCGACCCACCGGTGAAGGAGGAAGAGAGATATCGAGAGGAGGATAATCGAGGGGATCTGGAAGAGGGCGTATCGCCTAGCCGTTCTCCAGGTGGCGGCTTTCCCCCTCAGGCGGTTGCTCTTCCCCTCACTCCGATCGACTGACCGCACCAAGGCCACTTTCCGTCGTCCCTCACCTATCTCCTGTGGAAAAGAATGCTGTCAAGCTCTGCTTCTTCGGCTTGAATGGTAAGCGTAAATTATTATTTGTCAAGTAGTTATGGGCGTGAAAGAGAGATTCTACATAGCATTCAATAGACATGTGGAAAGACATGTGGAAAACGAGGGGGCGGGGAGTTCCCGCCCCCCCCTGCGCCGATATCAGGTAAGCTCGGTTATCTCCCGGCCGCTGATGGAAATTCGCTTGATCACGCGGTTGTCCTGCCTGATCTCCGCTTCCTGGTGGCAGCCGAGGTCCTTTACCTCGACGGTGATTTCGCCGTCGAAACTCTTTGCGTAGTAGGCCTGCAGCTGCGTCCGGAGCTCCTCGATGTCGGTCGCGGCCGAGGAACCTCCGCAGCAGCCTCCGCCGGAAGAAGAGGATCCACACCGGGAGGACTGGCTTCCGCATTTCCGCGATCCTTGCGACGAGACAGCAGTCTCTGCCCCTTCCTCGACGCTCTCAGGGCTGAGAACCGCCGTTGGCGAAACCACTTCGCCCTTACTCTCTCCGCCCGCGAAAAGGGCAAAGGCACTCCCTGCGAATGTCAGCGCAACAAGAAACCCACCGAAAATAATAACTTTTTTCATCTGTCACTCTCCCAGGTTACAGTGAGTTAAATTCTCTCTCCCTATATCCTACTTATTATAACAGGTTTAGTTGCAACCCATGTCAATTAGTCCTATCCACGGACGGGGTCTCGTAAGAGGTCCAGATGCAAGGCGCGCAAATTCTGAGGAGTGAGACGTACGTCAGTACGTCGCAGCGACGAAGGATGCCGCGCAACGCCGCAGATGGGCTTCTTACGAGACCCCGTCATCGTTTCCAGGTGGCGGGGATGAGCAGCACCAGGATGGAATAAAGCTCCAGTCGGCCGGCGAGCATCAGGAAAGAGAGCATCCACTTGCCGGGAGCGGAGACCCAGGCGTAGTTCTCGACGGGGCCGACGCGGCCGAGTCCGGGGCCGATGTTGGAGAGGGCCGCTATGGAGGCCGAAAAGGAGGTCACCAGGTCGGTCGATTCAAGGAGGGTCATGCCGACGGTGCCGACGGCGAAGAGAAAGATGAAGATCACGAAGTAGGAGACGGCGCCGAAGATGTAGATGTCCGACACGGGGCGCGAGTCGATTCGGACCGGGAGGACGGCGTTGGGAAAAATGGCCTGCACGATGCTGCGGTAGCCGGTCTTCAGGGCGACGAAGACCCGCACGATCTTCATGCCTCCGCCGGTCGAGCCGGCGCATCCTCCCATGAACATGAGGAGGACGAGGATGATCTTGAGAAGGCCGGGCCAGAGGTTGAAGTCGGCCGTCACGAAGCCGGTGGTCGTGATGATGGCGACGATCTGGAAAGCGGCGTCGCGGAATATTTTCTCGGTCAGGTACCCGGCCTGGAAGGAGAGGACGGCGGTGAAGAGGATGATGCTGCCGGCGACGAGGGAGAGGTAGATCCGAAACTCCTCGCTGGTGAAGAAGACGCCGACTTTTCCGCGGAGAGCCTGGTAGTGGAGGAGAAAGTTGATACCGGCCATGAACATGAAGAGGATGACCACCCACTGGATGTAGGGACCGTAGGCCGCCATGCTGGCATTCTTGGTGGAAAAACCGCCGGTCGCCATTGTGCCGAAGGTGTGACAGAGGGCGTCGAAGAAGGGCATGTCTCCGGCCATGAGCAGAACCGTCTCGGCGAGGGTGAAAATGAAGTAGACCGTCCAGAGGGTCCTGGCCGTCTCCGACATCTTCGGCCGCAGTCTTTCGGCCGTCGGGCCCGGCGCCTCGGCGCGGTAGAACTGGTAGGCGCCCCGGCCGAGGGCGGGGAGAAGGGCGACGGAAAGGACGATGATTCCCATGCCGCCGAGCCAGTGGGTGAGGCTCCTCCAGAAGAGGATGCCCCGGGGGAGGGCCTCGATATCGGTCATGATGGACGACCCCGTGGTCGTGAAGCCGCTGACCGTCTCGAAGAAGGCATCGGTGTAGCTGGCGGCGCTGCCGCTGAGGTAGAAGGGAAACGCCCCGACCGCCGAGGCACAGATCCAGGAAAGGCCGACCACCGCCAGTCCGTCCTTGGCGCTGATGTGGGTAAAGTCCTCATCCCCGATCGGAAAGCGGCGAAGAACGAGATAGCTGAGGATCATTCCACCCAGGATGGTGATCATGAACGCCCTGGTCTCAGCGCTTCCCGGCCCGTCGAGCATCGCCCAGGCGAGAGGGACGAGCATGATGAAGCAGACGACGACGTTGACGCGGGAAACGAGGTTCAGGACGAGTCGCTTGTTCATAGTTAGTGCCCGGGGAATCCTAAAAGAGCTTTTTCCGCGAAAAGAACCTCTGGAGGGCGGGTACGGCCTCCTCGCGGCAGAAGACCACCACCTGTTCCCCCGCCCTGATGTGCGTGCTGCCGCTCGCGAGGATGACCTCCGATCCCCGGTGCACGGCGCCTATGATGCAGTTCTTCGGGATGCGGAGCCGGCTGATCGGTTTCTTCGTCACCGGCGAGTCCGGCTCCGGTATCAGTTCCAGGACCTCGGCTTTGCATTCCGGCAGGGTGGCGACGGTGCTGATGCGGCCGCCCCGCACCAGGCGCAGGATCTGATCGGTGGCGAGGAGCCTGGGGTTGATGACGGCGTCGATGTCGAGGGATCTGACGATGCTGACGTACTCGGGCTGGTTGGTGGTGATGATCGTGCTGGCGGCGCCCATATTCTTGGCCAGGACGGCGCTCACGAGGTTGGAGTGGTCGTCGCCGGAGACGGCGATGAAGACGTCGACGGCTTCGATCCCGCATTCGTGAAGGATGTCGGCCTCCGAGGCCGGGCCGCTGATGACCCGCACCGAACTGAGCGTTCCGGCCACCTTTTCGGCCTTCTTGCGGTCCTCCTCGAGGACGACGATGTCGTCGACACGGTCCACGATTAAGGTGGCCAGACTCACGCCGGTGTTGGTGGCCCCGTAGATGATCACCTTTTTCGGCAGACGCACACTGGGGTGCACGAAGGTGAGGAATTCGGGGAGGGAAGGCTTGGGCAGGAGAACGTATATCCGGTCCCCGGCCAGGGCCATGTCCTCTCCCCCGGGGATGATCACCGAACCCTCCCGGTTGATGGCTACCAGGAGAAAGGGCCAGGGGAAATCCTGCTCCTTCAGGGTCTCGAGCTTGATCCCGATGAGAGGGGAGTCCACGGGGATGTCGAAGGACCGGAGAAGCACCTTGTCGTCGGCGAAATCCGCCACTTCCCGGGACCCCGGCGCCGCGATGACCTTGGCGATCGCCTGGGCGGCCACTTCGTCGGGGTTGATGATCTCGTCGACGTGGAAATGGGAGGAGCCGAAGCGGTGGATGACGTCGATGAGACCCATGCCCCGCACCCGGGCGATGGTTTTTTTTTCGTGCCGTAGGCCGCCGCCAGGGAACAGATGGCGAGGTTGGCGAGGTCGGAGTCGGTGACGGCGATGACCATGTCGGATTCGGCCACGCCGGCGAGTTCGAGGATGCTGGGGTGGGAGGCGCTGCCGACGAGAACCTTGACGTCGAGCTTTTCGCTCGCCTTCAGGGCTATTGTTTCGCTCTGCTCGATGAGGTTGACTTCGTGGCCTTCCTGGGAGAGGTAGCGTCCCAGGTTGAATCCGATTACGCCGGCGCCGCAGATAACCAGCTTCATGGAGCGACCTGCGACCGGTTCTTACTTCCCGAGAGGGGTCGGCTCACAGAGCAGCTCGGAGTTGACGGACACCTTGCCGCAGTTGGCGCAGACCCAGCGGTCATCGTGGACGCTGTTGTGGCATTTCTGGGGGGGGGGCGAATCCTTGGTGCCGCACCAGTCGCCTTTGGTCCCGCGGCCCTGCACCTTGCAGATGCTGTTGCTGTCCAGGGAAACGGCGCCGCAGTTGGCGCAGAAAAAGGCCGGGGTCTCCTTCGGGAGCTTTACGTGTTCTTTCTTATGCACTCTCTTCTTCATCATGTCTCCACGTGTTGTTGGGTGCCGATCAGGATGGGCCCTGAATCTCATCTCTCGCGGGGAAACTCTAGCGAGCATCATACCTAGACTTGCTGTCAAGGGCAAGGGAAGGGAAGGTGAAGCGACACTCTCCTTGACGGAGAGAGGAGAACGCGATAGAAGTTACCGATGCTAGGCGAAACGAGAGAAAAATAATGCAGGAACCGATTCGACTCGGTCATCCGGTGCACACTTTCGACGGGCGGGAGCTTCTGCCGGCCGGGACGGAGCTGACGGCCGGACTCCTGAAGGATCTGGCCGCTGCCGGCGCCAGGCGCAACTGGCCGGAAATTCCCATGCTGGACTTCGGGACGGTCCGTCAGGACATGAAACAGCAGATGGCGCTGGGCGGCTACCGTCATATTTTCTCGGCCGCCGACTTCGGCGGAGATGTCGAAAAACTGGTTGGTGAGGCCCGTTTCCCGCTGCCCGTTCTCGAGGGGCTGGACTATTTCAAGAAAAACGACTTCTACACTTATCGTCACATACTCATGGTCTACGCCCTCTCCTGTCTCCTCTCACGCAGGATGTCGGGCGGGGGCCGCCGGATATGCGTCGAGGCCGCCGCGGGACCTCTCCACGACATGGGCAAGGCCTGCATTCCTCTCCCCATCCTGAAAAAGGACACCCCCCTGCTGCGCTCCGAAAAGAACATCCTCGAACAGCACTCGGCCGCGGGCTACGTCCTCCTCTCCTACTATCTCGGTGAAGCCGAGGCCCTCTCGGCCTATGTCGCCCGTGACCATCACGAGCGGCGGGACGCTTCCGGATATCCCCGCGGCATCTCCCTCTCCGACCGTCACGTGGAAATCATATCGGTGTGCGACATCTACGACGCCCTGACGACACCTCGTCCCTATCGGCGGGGGAGTTACGACAACCGGACCGCCCTCGAGGAGATCACCAGGCTCGCCGAGGAGGGGAAGGTGGACTGGGAGATCGTCAGCCACCTGGTCGCTCTCTGCCGGCATGATCACTCCCGTTCCGAAAAGTGCGTGGTTTCTCTTGAAAAGAGGGGAACGCCTCCCGTCGAGAGCCTCTACGGCGTGATCGTCGAGGACGGTGAGGAAGAGTCCGCCTGATTCGCCTTCGGCAGGGAAACGAAGAAAACGCTTCCGCCCTCGGGGTTGTCCTCCACCCAGATCCGTCCCCGGTGCAGCTCCACGAGGCGCCAGGCGATGGCGAGGCCGAGTCCGGTGCCCTTGACGCTCTCTTTTTCCAGTCTCTGGAAGCGGGTGAAGATCTTCTCCTTGTCGCTGTCGGAGATTCCCGGTCCGAAATCCTTGAGGTAGACCCGCCACGAGTCACCGTCATCGAGAATCCCGACCTCAAGCCTCCCTCCCTCGTCGGCGTACTTCAGGGCGTTCGCGGCGACGTTGGAGAAGACGTCCCCGATCATGGGGTTTACCTCGGCCGGGTACTCTCCTTCGGGAAGGTAAATCACCTTGAGGCTCATCTCTCCATCGTGGGGCAGGGCAAGGGAAATGGCATCCTTCACTATCCTGCCCAGGTCCTGGCGGCTGCACTCGATGCACTTCATCTCCTCGAGATGGGAGAACTTCGAGGCGTTCTCGATCATTTCGATCAGCTTGTTGTTGACGAGGCCTATCTTCTCGACCATGCTCCGCCGGCGGGGGTCGGTCTCACCCTCGATGAGGTAGCTGACGTAGACCTTGATGACGCCCGCCGGGTTCAGGAGGTCGTGGCGCATGATGTCGATGAAGAGATCCTTCATGCGGTTTGACTCCTCCAGCTTGCCGGCATAACGGCCGGTGTCTTCGACCGCCCGCTGCCGTTCCCGTTCGCTTTCCATCAGTTTGCCGGTGCCGTAGATGTGTCCCAGGAGGCCCAGCAGCCAGAGTAGTCCGTGGGCCAGGGAGAGGGTGAAGACGTTCCTCTTCTCGATTGCCCGGAGGGGATCCGTCGATACCGCTACGGCGAGCCCGCCCCGGACATCTCCGACGGTGTACCCCTGGATGGCGTGGCAGCGGAGGCAGCCCTCATCGGTGATGAGGGGCCGCATGAAGCGCATGTACTCCCGGCCGCCCTTTCTGTCGAGGGAGACGAACTCGCTTTCCCCTTCCTCGAATGACTGCAGCGCCCGCCGCTCCCACTCGTCGGGCCGGTTTTCGGGGCGGGGGGGGGTAAGGGTCGTGATGTGCCCGCTCATCTGATCGCCGTCGCCGTCGAGTTCGTGGACCTGCCTCGTCATGTAGGCGGGGTTGATGAGGGTGAGACGCATACCCGACCCGGTTGTCACGTCCCTCTCGGGAATCCCCTTCAGGTAGGGGTTGGGGGGGGTGGCGTCGGTCTGCTTCACGTAGACGCCGCCGTGCATGGTGTTCCAGCGGCGGTAGGCGAGGTCTTTCTCGAAGGCGACTTTCGCTTCGACCATGGCCCACTCGACGGTGTTCTTCCTTGCCCTGGCGATGTTCCAGACGAGAGAGGCGGAGATGATGGCCGTCCAGATGAGTGCCACGACCACCATGAAGATTCGGAGCTCGGAGCGAAAGGTGCGAATTCTCATGTCACCGGCCATCCT
>PVMS01135579.1_pt1 | contig 13195 bp, 14 predicted proteins | sample 1853461 | NCBI WGS metagenome assembly PVMS01 (sample SAMN08582032, study PRJNA380276) | Marine sediment metagenome, whole genome shotgun sequencing project. | isolation source: ocean sediment barecode stripped | collected 2017 | reverse complement strand
TCGCTGGCCAAGGCGGAGATCGAGATCTCGGTCCGGACTCTGCTCGATCGCTTCGAATCCATCGAGCTGGCCGGAGCTGCGCCGCGCTTCCGCGATCGGCTGACGCTGCGCGGCTTGGAGTCCCTCGAGGTCGAGGTGCGGCCGGCCGCCGGATCGTCCTCCCGCCCGGCTCGGTCGCTTCCCGTGGCCGAGAGGCCGCCCGCTGGAGCGGGTGCCGAGGTCGCCGGTGCCGAGGCGCCGGTCGGTCACGTGCGACCGGCTTCCGGGAGCGAGGCCGATCGGCTCTGGCGCAATGCCCTGCGCGAGAAAGTCGAGTCCGAGGCCGCCGGCGAGCGCGGCGTGCTCACCGGCAGCGAGCTGGCGGGGACGATCGTGCTGCTGGCCCGCGCGGAGCTCTTCCGCTCCTGCTCGTCGGACCAGATCGCCGAGCTCGCCGCCACCGCTTATCCGATCACTTTCGAGGCAGGCGACCGGATCTGCAGCGAGGGAGGCGAGTCGCTCGAGTGCTACGTGATCGGCGAGGGCGAGGCCGAGGTCACGATCCGGGGCGAACACATCCGCAGCGTGAGCGAGAACGACGTCGTCGGCGAGCGGGGGCTGCTCGAGGACAACGTGCGCTCGGCCACGGTCACCGCCCTGAGCCACGTCGACACCTACGCGATCTCGCGCCAGCGGCTGCTGGATCTCCTGGCGAGGGATCCGGAGGTGGAGCAGGCGATGCGCCGCTACATGCGCGAACGCTACGAGGATTGAGCCGGAGCGCGGCGCCGGGGCCGCTGACGCGACCCCAGGTATAGTCGGGGCGTACCCAGCACGGGATTCCCCTGGCGACGCTCGCCCAGCACATCGAATACCTCGGCTACCGGATCGCGACGGGGGCGCTCGCCGCGGCGCCGGAGGCGGTGCTGTACCGCGCGGTCGGCGCACTGGCGCGGCGCATCGTCGACCGCGGAGGACGCCGGGCACGCGTCGCGCAGGTGAACCTGCGCATCGCCCTGCCGGAAAAGACCGAGGCGGAGCGGCAGGAGCTGGCCCGGTGTGCCTTCGTCGAGCTCCTCTGGGCGGGACTCGATCTGGCCCGGGCAGGCCGCTGGAGTGCGGAGCAGCTGCGCGAGCGCGTCGACTTCCAAGCGCGGCAGCACCTCGACAAGGCCCTGACGGACGGGCGCGGCTGCCTGGTGCTGATCCCGCACCTGAGCAGCCTCGAGCTGGCCCTGCGCGCCGGACCCGCCCATGGCGTGCCCTTCACCGTGATGACGAAGCCGGCCTCGAATCCGCTGATCGACGTGCACCTGAACGCCCAGCGAGAGCGGGCCGGGGCCCGCGTCCTCGCGCATCGCGGTGTGGCCAAGCAGGCGCTCCGAGTGCTGCGGACCGGTGGCCTGCTGGTCCTCTCCAACGATCAATACGAGCGACGCAGCAGGTCGGTGAGGGTGCCGTTCTTCGGCGCTCGGGTTCCAACCGGCCGGGGTCTCGCCACACTCTCGCTCCGCACCGGCGCACCGGTCGTTCCTTTCTACATCACGCGGAAGGATTTCCGGCACAGCCGGATGGTTTCCCTGCCGCCGATCGAGCCCGTCACGTCGGGGTCCGCGCGCCCCGACGTCGAGGTGCTGACCGAGCGATACAACCGGGTGATCGAGGAGATCGTGCGCGAGCACCCGGGGCAGTACCTGTGGAGCCACAAGCGCTTCCGGCACTCCCCTGATCTACCGCGGGATGTCTACGACCGGCGAGATTGATGGAGCCTGACGGCCAGGGTCACGCGAGACCCCTCCAGAGGCGGTGGGCCGTGCCGCCCAGGCAGGCCGCCTGAGAGGCGGGGTCCAGCGCGGCGAAGGCGCTGCGCCCGAGCGTGACGAGCTCGTCATAGGATCGGTCGTGTGTCTGGCAGAAGTCCGAGCCCCACATGATCCGATCGGCGCCGAAGCGCTCGACGAGCCTGCCCACGAAGCGGCCGGGATCTCCGTCGTACTCGGTGGCCGCGTCGATGACGTGGGTCGTGATCTTGAGATTCAGGTTCGAAAGATCCGCCATGGCGAGGAGCGGTTCCGGCGTTGCAACGTCCGGGAATGCGCAGTGGTCGAGGGAGACCGAAACCTCGGGGAAGTGCTCGAGCACCCGGCGCAGCTCGGGGAGCTGGCGGGCGAAGATCGTCACGATCACGTGGGCGCCGTGCTTCGCGGCGCACTCCCAGAGCGGAAATGTGCGCGGCTCGGCCAGCCACGACGAGCCCTCGGCGGCGAGCGCGAAGAGCCGCACGCCCTGCATGCCCCGATCGCCCAGCCAGTGGGAGAGCGCGCCCAGCGGGTCCTCGCCGTCCGGGTCGACGCAGCACGCCGAGAGGAAGCGATCCGGCCGGGCGACCGCGCTGTCGGCCACGTAGCGGTTGTCGAAGGAATAGGCGCCCACGGCCTGGACCAGGACGGCCCGGTCGACGCCGGCGTCGCTCATCTGCTCGGCAAGCTCGTCCGCGGAGCAGGGCGCCGCGTCGTACCAGGCGCCGGAGAGCGGTCGCGGCGAGAGCGGGTAGGCGTCCCGGTCGGGAGCTACGACGTGGGTGTGGGTGTCGACGATCACTCGCCGACCTGGACGCTGGCCTCTCCCATCCGGATCGTCAGGAACTCCATTCCGTCGGGTCCGCAGGTGAACCCGTAGCGGGTGAAGGCCGAGATCACGATCGTGTCGTCGGGGCCCAGCCGGGCCAGGCCGTCGTCGAATTCGCAGCCGCCCTTCAGGACCACCAACATCTCGTTGTGGTCGTGCTGGTGGGGCGAAACCCGGAAGCCGGCGGGCAGGACCGAGCGGTTCATGAAGAAGCCGCCCTCGCCGCGGACGATCTTCTTGCGGCGGGCACCGGTCTTCTTGGCCTGCTCGACGAGAGCCTTCGGCGGCGCCGTGCCGGGCTTCGCCGTGGCCAGGGGCCGGTCCCAGTCGATCTCCGCGTAGTGCAGGATGGCGGGGGCATCGTTTCCGGACATCACGTCTCCTCAGCGCCCGCGGGCAAGTGCTTGCTGGGCCTCACGGGCGAGCTCTTGCTGGGCCTCCCGGGCGAGGCGCTCCACCTGGGTCAGCGAGGCTTCGAGCTGCTCGCGGTCGAGCTTGGCCACCAGGTCGGCGCCGCCGGCGTAGGCGAGCATCTCGGGCAGCCGTGTGCGCAGCTGGTGCAGCGCCCACGGCAGCATCTCGCCCAGCGCCACCCGATCGAACTCGATGATGGTCTGCTTCTCGCCCGAGCGCTCGATGTAGTGGTAGTGGGGCTCCTGCTCGAACATGTCGAAGCGCAGGTACTCGTGCGCGTCTTTCGCACCCGCCACGTGGAGCGAGACCCCGTTGTCCTGCACGTTGCCGGTGATGGCGGCCTGGATCTCCTCCCTGGCCTTCCCCTCGTAGTTGGCGTCGAGCTCGGCCGCGTCGAGGTTTCGCCACTCGACGCCGATCCGCAGCGCACCGGCATCGACCCAGGTCGTGTGCTCGGCGTCGGGCGGAATCGGCGGCACGGTGTAGACGGTTCCGGTCATGAGTGATCCTCCTGTCTGGAGAGTCTCGTGAAGATGCGACGCGCGGCGCCCTGTAGCAGGGCCTCTCGTGCCGCGTCTTCGAGCGCGAGCGCCGGCAGGCGGCCCAACGCGTGACGGTGCCCGACGACGGGGAAGCTTGTCCCGAGCAGGGTCTTGCCGCGCCCCGGCCCCGAGAGGAAGCGCACGAGCTCCGGCGACCAATGGTGCGGGGGCCAGGCGGCCGTGCCCAGGAAGACGTTCGGATGCTTCACCGCCATGGCCAGCGCCTCGTTTACCCACGGCCAGCCGGTGTGGGAGAGCACGAAGGGCAGGTCCTCGAAGTAGAGGGCCGGGCGGTCGATCCCCAGTGGACGCCCGCACTCGCTGGGCATCCGACCGCCGGAGGCGCCGGCCTGCATCACCACCGGCACGCCGCGCTCGGCGGCCAGGGCGTAGAAGGGGTAGAGGTCCCGGTGATCGAAGGCGCGGTCGAAGCTGTGGGTGTGGAGGTGCACCGCGACGAAGGCCTCGTGACCGAGCGCCTCGGCGGCGCGGCGCAGGCTCGCCATGCCCTGGAGCGGATCGATCGACCACTGGCCGACGAAGCGCCCAGGATGGTCGGCCGCCAGCTTCAGCAGGTCCTCGAAGCGGGTGGCGTAGCGTTCGTAGGCGAAGCGATCGGCGTGGGGGGGGCACGTCGGCACAGGGAAGCACCAGCGTGTCGATTCCGAGCTCGTCCATGCGCGCCACCATGGTGGCCGGGTCGCAGAAGGAATCGTCGCCGCCGCGGCGCACCTTGAGCGAGAGGCCCTGCTCGTCGATGGCCGCATCCCAGAGCGCCTGCCGATCGGGCGTGAAGGCGTTGCACCAGTAGTCGATGGCGCCCACGGCTAGCTCCGCTCGTCCCGGAAGCGCTTGGGCTTGGGCGAGGTGTGGATCTCGGTCCATTCGTCGAGGCTGCCGGGCGCAGAGACTTCGGCTGCGATCTTCACGCCGAAGCGCTCCTTCATGCGCTCCTCCGCGTTGGCGGCGATGGCGCCGTACTCGGAGGCGTCCCGCTTCGAAATCAGGTGGACGGTCATCTCGTCGCGGTTGCCGGCCCGGGTGGCGCGGACGAAGTAGTCGGCCTCGAGGCGCGGATCGTCCAGCGCGACCTCGCCGATCGCTTCGGGCCAGACGTTCACGCCGCGCAGCTTGACCATGTTGTCCGCGCGCCCGGCGAAGGGCGCCATGCGCCGCAGCCAGCTGCCGCAGGCACACTGGGAGCGTGGGTACAGCGTCGACAGGTCCATGATGTTGTACCGGAACTGCGGGCTGCCGGTCTTGTAGGTCTCGGTGATGCAGATGGCGCCCTGCTCGCCGTCGGGGCGGGGCTCCCCCGTCTCCGGGTCGACGATCTGTACCACGAAGGCGTCCTCGAAGATGTGGAGGCCCTGGCGCTCCGGGCACTCGAGCGAGACCCACTGCACCTCGTGGAAGCCGTAGCTCTGGTAGTTGGGCACACCCCAGGTCTCCTCGAGCAGAGCCCGGTCGCCGATGTTCGGCAGCGCCTTCAGGTTGAAGTCCTTCTTCGGGTCGAGGCCCATCTCCTGCGCCACGCTGGCCAGGTGCATCAGGTAGTCCCCCGTCGTGAGGATGGCGGTAGCGCCGTACTCGTGCGCCAGCTCGACCTGGCGGCGGCTGCTGGTGACGACCCCCGTCCCGGTCGTGATCACCACACAGTTGAGCCACTTGTGAAGCGCCTCGTCGAAGGCGAAGGCGCCGTTGTGCGTGGAGTAGGCCCAGGCATTGATCACCACATCGCCGGGCCGCACGCCCTGCAGGTACAGGGCCCGCGCCATCAGGATGGCACCGGCCTCGCGATCCCACTGGGTGTAGAGGGTAGGACGGGGTGCTCCCGTCGTGGCCCCGGACATGAAGATCCGCAGCGGCTCCTCCAGCGTGCCCGCGAGGTCCGCCCCCTGGTAGTCGCCCAGCGGCGGGTGATCTTCGATGCTTTTCCGGTTGTCGTCGACCGTGTACGCGGGAGCGCGCGAGAGATCGTCGAGGCTCGTGAGCTGGTCCGGGTGGAAGCCCGCCTCGTCCCAGCGCCTCCGAAAGAACGGCACGGCATACGCCCGCTCGGCACGGTTGCGAAGCGCCGCGAGCTGACGCGATTCGTTCTCCTCGGCCGCCAGCAGCCAGTCCGTCTCGAAGTACTCGGGCGGCGGGGGGTGCGCGCGCATGAGCGCTGCGTGGTCGACCACCTCGAAGGGCCTGCGGAAGCTCGCGCCCATGGGCTACGGGTTCACCGCAGAGGCGGCGCGGAGGGCGGGGCGGCGGGGCCGCTGCGCTCCATGGCTCGCTTGGACGCGACCGCCCGCATTGCAGATCAGGCTGGGCCGGAACTCCTTCACGTCGATGAATCTCCTGCTGCGCTTTACTTCCGCGCAGCGGCCCCGCCGCCCCGCCCTCCGCTTCGACGAACGGCCTGCGCTGACGAGTCGGCCCGGGGCGGCCGGTGGGCGGAAGTAAAGCGCAGCAGGAAACGCCCCAACGTGAGCTCGTTCCGGCCCTACCCGTCGACAATGCGGGCATCGCGGTCCAGGCGAGCCATGGAGCCCACCGGCCGCCCCGGGCCGACTCGGGATCGAAGAGCGAAGCGGCGCCACGAACGCCATTTAGTCAGCGGCCTCCTCGAAGGTGGTGGGCATGAGCTCGGCGGGGAAGCGGTAGAAGTCGAGTGCATTGTCCCACAGGATCTTGCGCTTGGTCTCGTTCGAGAGCTTGGGCTGGTCGAGGAAGGTCTGGACGGCCCGCGGGTACTTGCTGTCGGGGTGGGGGAAGTCGGTCTCGAAGAGGATGCGGTCGTCGCCCATCTCGTCGATCACGTGGTAGACGAGCTGCTCGTCGCATTCGGTGGTGATCCAGCAGTTGCGCTGGAAGTACTCCAGGGGCTCCTTCGTGCACTCGGGGGTCTCGAGCCAGCCGGCCAGCTCCACGTGCTCCTCGATGCGGTGCAGCCAGGAAGGCAGCCAGGCCGAGCCCGCTTCCATGTAGGCGACCCGCAGCCGCGGGAAGCGCTCGAAGACCCCATTCACGATCATCGCGAGCATGGCCATCTGCGCCTCCATCTGGTGCACGCACGTATGCCACTCGACGAAGCTCGAGAAGCGGTCTTCGCCTGCGGAGGGACCGACCAGTCCCATGAATTCGTGGGTCGCGAAGGGCACGTCGAGGTCCTGGAGGATCTCCCAGAGCGGATCGAAGTAGCGGTCGCCCAGGGTGCGGTTGTTGAAGGGGTTGGGGCGCGACCAGAAGCAGCGCATGCCCAGGGTCTCGTGGGCGTAGCGGACCTCCTCCACGGCGCGGGTGACGTCGTTCAGGGGCACCGGCCCGGCGGCCAGCACGCGTCCCCCCGACGTCTCGCGCATTTCCTCGGCCCAGCGGTTGTAGGCCCGGGCCATGCCCGCCTGGAGGTCCGGATCGATGCCGTCCAGCCACATGTCGTAGCCGGGGCCGTAGAGAACCATCAGGTCCACGCCTTCGACCTTCATCGACTCGGCGACGCTGGCGCCGTCGAAGCCCTTGTTCACCACCTCGCCGTACTTCTCGACCATCGCCTCGGTGGTCCAGCGGACGGCCTCCTGCTGGCGGCCGTAGAGCGTCTTGTGGTGCTGGGTGTAGCGGCCGTCGACAGTGGCGGGGCGGAAGCGATCCATTCCCGGGAAGGGCTGCTGCCACGACACCCGGTGCTGGTACCTCTCGTCGAGGAAGCGCTCCCAGATGTTCTTGGGCTCGACCACGTGGGCGTCGGCATCGAAGACCTTGAATCCGTGGCGCATCGCTAGTTCCTCGTGTCTTCGAGCCAGTCGGGCAGCTCGATCGGGGGGTTGGGGAGGCGTCGGGCGCCTTTCTCCTCCAGCAGCTTCTCGAAGCCGGGGGTGTCGGCGGGCCAGGAGCGGGGGTCGCCCATCATCACCTCGAAGAGCACGACACCCTCGGGGCCGGCGACGAAGGGTCCGAAGGAGCTCCCCTGCTCCAGGGTGATGTGCATGCCCGGAGTGCACTCGACGTCGCCGCAGGTCATCGAGCCTTCGAGCACGAAGACGACGTGGTCGCTGTTGTGGCCGTGCTTGTGGACCATCGCGCCCGGATCCCACTTTGCGTAGAGGCTCAGGAACTTCGGCGTGAAGGCGAGCCACTTCTCCCAGACCGAGGCCTTGCCGGTCGGGAGCTGGAGGGCGCGCACCTCCTGCCACTTCTCGTTGTCGGCGTGACGAAACTCCGGTCCCTTGTCTTCACTCACGCGGGTCGCGCCCCCACGAGCGTCACCCGGTGCATGACCCGGCGCTCGTCGTAGTCCGGCACGGCGTAGTGCTGTGCGGAGCGGTTGTCCCAGAAGGCGATGGTGTTCGTGTCCCAGCGCAGGCGGCACTGGAACTCGGGCGAGCGGATGTGATCGCAGAGGAAGGGGAGCAGCAGATCGTTCTCCCGCTCGCTGAGCCCCACGAGGTGGGTGGTCGAGTTTCCATTCACGTAGAGCGCCTTGCGTCCCGTCACCGGGTGGGTGCGCGCCACCGGGTGCTCGACCGGCGGCCACTTCTGCTGGAGCTCCTCCAGGTTCGCCGTGCTGTGTCCGGCCGCGATGGCCTTCTGCAGCGGCTTGGTCAGGTCGTGGACGGCGCGGAGACCGTCGACGAGGGCCCGGAGCGCGGGGGAGAGCGCCTCGTAGGCGGCGTAGGCGCTGGCGAAGCAGGTGTCGCCGCCGAGCGCCGGGAGCTCCACGGCCTTCAGGATCGAGCCCATCGGCGGCTCGGCCATGAAGGTATTGTCGCTGTGCCAGTTGTCGGCGCCCTCGTCCTTGGGGCTCACCTGGTCGAGCACGATCAGCTCCGGGTCGGTGCCGTACTTCGGGGTGATGGGCGGGATGCTGATCTCGCCGAACTGCCGGGCGAAGGCGATCTGCTGCTGCGGCGTGATGTCCTGGCCGCGGAAGAAGAGCACCAGGTGGTCGAGCAGGGCCTGCTCGACCGCGGCGCAATCCGCAGGGGAGAGCGGCTCGCGCAGGTCGACGCCTGCGATCTCGGCACCGATCTCCGGTGTCACGGCGGTGACCCCGACTCCGCTCATGCCGAAGACGACCCGGGAAGCTTCAGGTCGTAGAGACGGGCGGCGTTTCCGGCGAACAACGGGCCCTTGATCGACTCCGGCAGATCCTCGCGCTTCTCCAGCGTGCTCACCGAGTCGGGGAAGGCGCAGTCCCAATGGCAGTAGTCGGAGGAGTAGCAGATGACTTCCCCCACGTTCTCGAAGACGTAGGGGACCATCTTCTCGTCCGGTTCGGTGGTGAGGTAGCCGCGACCCGCGAAATACTGGGACGGCGGCCGGTCGATTTGGGGCGCCTGCTCAGGCATCAGCTCCCAGTGCTCGTCCAGGCGCTCGAGCCAGAAGGGCAGCCAGCCGACCCCCGCCTCCATGAAGCCGACGCGCAGCTGCGGGAATCGCGCCCAGATCCCACCGACGGTGAAGTTGTAGACGGCCTGCATGGCGCCCAGCGGATGGGTGATGGCGTGCACGCCGAGCCGGCTGTCGAAGCGGTCGATCAGCAGCGGCGTCTGCCCGGGCGCCTGGCCGCCGCCGTGGGTGCAGACGGCGACCCCCAACCGCTCGGCCGTGCGCCACACGACGTCGAAGCTCGGGTCGTCGAGGTTCTTGTCCCGGAGGTGGGTGGCCGTGACCATGCCGACGAAGCCGTGCTCGGAGACGCAGCGCTCGAGCTCCTCGGCCGCAAGCTCCGGCGCCATCATCGGAAGCTTGGCGACGAGCTTGAGGCGCTCGGGGGCAAAGCTGGCGTACTCGGCGCGGGCGTCGTTGAGCGTGCGGCACAGCGAGGCAGAGAACTCTGCGTCGTCCAGGGCCCACTCCTCGCCGGAGCCGGGCGGGAAGAGCACGGCGATGTCGATGCCCTCGAGGTCCATGTCCGGCATGCGCTGCTCGGGATCGTGCATGCCCGCCCGCATCGGGACGTCGAAGTCGAGGTCGTCATCGGGCCTCGGCTTCTGGCGCGGGTTGGCCTCGCTGATCTGCATGCCGCCGCCGGGTAGTCCCTTGTAGGCCTCCTTCATGCCAGACACATACGTGCGCATCTGGGGCATGAATCGCTTGGGCATGCGGCGACGCCAGTCCAGCGGCTCGCCGCCGTGGCCGTCGGCGTCGATCACCAGGTGTCCGAAGCGTCCCATCTATCGTTCCTCGGGAGGGCCGGTGAGGAGCGCCAGCACCGCGTCCACGGCCGACTCGGCCCGACCGCGCAAGGCTTCGTCGGTGATCCCGCCGATCGGATGCGCCACCTTGGCGATGCGGGCATCGGGGATTCCCTGGGCGCGGCCCGCGTCTCGTGCCAGCGCCGCGAATTCATCGGTTGCGATCAACACGGTCGGCTTTCCCGCGGCCTCCAGAAGCTCCGTGTCGTGGACACTCCACGACGTACACGAGCCTCAATCCGCGCTGCCGGTCAACACGAGGTCGGCGTCTTTCAGGATCTCCTGCAACAGGTCCCCTTCGCACGGCGTGGCCGCGCTGCCCTTGCGACGGCTTCCGGCGTACGTCGCGCCGGTGCGTTCGACCAGGCGCTCGGCCAGGTGGCCGAGCAGCCGGTCCGCGCCGGGCTTGCCGTTGTCGAGCACGGCGATTCGGCGACCGGCGAGCACGTCCGGCGCCGGCGCCAGCGATGTGCCCGCGCGGCCGACGCTGCCTTCGGGCGAGTAGATGTGGATGGGAGTCATGTCCTCTCCTTTGCGGCCGCCAGTCACGGGACGAGCGGGAGCGTCACGCTGTGGGTCATCCCCCAGCTGGGAATCACGCAGGAATGTTTGCCGGCCCCACCGGCGACGAGCACGCACAGGTTGTCCGGGTGGTCGGTGATCGGCATCGGGTCGTCGTCGCTCAGCGCCGCGAGCCACGGGCGGTACTGGGTGACGTCGAAGGCGCGGCGAAACGCACCGGCCGGAAGTCTCGCCCGCTCGAACAGGTAGGACTGGACGTCTCGCCGGGCCCAGCCCGCGCCGGCGATGGTGGCCGCGTGCTCGGGGCCCAGCACGACGAAGAACTCGGCCGAGGAGACGGGCGCGTTGTTGGAGCCGAGCGTCGCCATCACCGACGCGCCCTTGTCGAGGATCGGCCCCGGCGTGTCGCTCTCCATGTCGTGGAAGTTGTGCGGATTCTCGCCGCAGTGGACCGTGACGGCGCTCGGGGCGTCCACGCCGCGGCTGCGCGGGTAGCTCTCCCACGGGCTCGCGGCGGCGTTCTCGGCGATGCAGTAGGCGTACTTGGAGGGCTGGCCCTGGGTCGAGGCGTCTCCGGCGCCGGGAGTTGCACCGGCGATGTGGAGCAGCACCAGCCGCACGGCGCGGCCGAGCGTCGCGTTGGCGCGACGGCCCGGGCCGAAGGTCCCGAGCCCGGCGTTGAAGCCGAGCGTGTCCACGGCCTCGCCGTGCACGATGACCAGCGGGGCCACCGGGTGGGTCGTGGCGTTGACGCCTCGCAGGTTCATCTCGGGGCGCGCCAGGGCGCGCACGGCGGTGACGAGGACGGGCAGGAGCCCGGGCGCGCAGCCGGCCAGCACGGCGTTCACCGCCAGCAAGCGCCGGGTGGCGCGTCCGCGCCGGGGCGGCAGGGTCGCGATGATCTCGTCCGGATCCTCGTCTGCGCCCCCCGCCTTCAGCATCTCCTCGACCCGCGCGGCGGTGGGAGGCACCAGCGGGAGGCCGTCGCCCCAGCCGCACTGCTCGAACCGCTCGAGGATCGCCTCTGGGGAGTCGCTCGCGAGCTCGAGGTCGGCGCCGGTCGGGGCGGACACGAGCTCCTCCAGTTCGCCGCGCGTCACGCCGGCCCCGTTCTCGCCGCGCGTCTCGTTTCCGCCGCGTGTCATGCCGGCCTCCCGACGCCAGCCGGCCGAAGCAGTCGACCGGGCAGGGCGTCGGTGAGCTTGCCATCGAGAACGATGGGGACACCGTTCACCAGGGTCGCGTGGAAGCCGCGGGGGCGCGCGGAGAACCGCCCCTCGCCGCCGGGCAGGTCGTGGACCAGGCGCTTGGTGCCGGGGCCGACCGTCTCGGGATCGAAGATCATGATGTCGGCGGCGTAGCCCGGCAGCAGCGCGCCGCGGTCCGTGAAGCCCGCCATGGCCGCGGGAACCTGGGTGAGCTGGCGGATGCCCTCCTCCAGCGTCCAGAGCTTCCGGTCGAGCACCCAGAAGCGCAGGAAGTAGCTCGACCAGTCGGCGCCGTCGTCCCGGTCGAGGTGCGCGCCGCCATCGGAGACGCCCATCAGCATCGACGGGTGCTTCATGCTCTCGCGCACCGCCTCTTCCCAGACGGCGGTCTTGTTCTCCCAGCGGAACTTCATCCGGAGATCCTCGGACAGCGCCAGGTCGAGCATGGTGTCGGCCGGCGCCTTGCCCTGCTCTGCGGCGATCTCGACGATGCTGCGGCGGAGGTACTTCTCGTTCGCGGGATCGCTCACCTCGTCGACGAAGGTCACGTCCCAGTGCGGCGGCGGCAGGGTCGAGCCGGCCTCGGGATCGCGGTTCGGGTTCTCGACCGCGTCGCGCATCAGGGCCCGGTACTCCGGGTCGCGCAGCTTCGCGAGCTTCTCCTCATGCGAGAGATCCATCAGCGCGTGCCAGCTGAAGACCCCGGCGTAGAGCGGCGTGCCCTTCTCGAGGTCGATCGGCCGGTCGAAGGGGTGGTTGCGCAGCAGGGAGAAGACGGCAGCGCCTTTCTGGCCGGCCTCGTCGAGGAACTCCTTGGCGTGGTCCCAGCCGGCGCCGGGCGCGTCGACCTTGTCCCGGCCGCCGAGGCCCTGGATCACCACGGGCAGGCGGGAGAGCTGGGCCAGCTCGATGAGCAGCGCCTCGTCCGCCGCGTCGAGTCCGCCGATCACGCTCTTCGGCAGGTAGGCGATGCTGCCGCCGCCGGCTCGGCCGGCCTGCTCGACCAGCGCCTTCAGCTCGTCGAGGTCGGAGAAGCGGCTCGGCACCGGATCGTCGTTGCCGTCGACCTGGGTCGGCACGTGGGAGGAGGAGAAGCCGGCGGCGCCGGCCGCCATCGCCTCGTCGAGCAGGCCGCGCATCTGCTCCACCTCTTCGGGGGTGGCGGGGCGCCGGGTGGCGTCCTCGCCCATCACCCAGCGCCGCAGGCTCGAGTGGCCGACGTAGCAGGCCAGGTTTACGCCGAGCCGGCCTTCGCGCGCGGCCAGGTACTCGGGAAAGGTCTCGAAGTCCCACACGACGCCGTCCAGCGCGACCGGCGCCATGCCCTCGACCCGGGCGAACAGGGCCTTGATGTACGGGCGATCGCGTTCGCGGGTGGGCGCGATGGAGAAGCCGCAGTTTCCGGCCAGCACGGTGGTGACGCCGTGATAGCAGGAGGAGGTCGCCCAGGGATCGAAGGTGAGCTGAGGATCGTAGTGGGTGTGGGCGTCGACGATGCCCGGCGCCACGATCAATCCGTCCGCGTCGAGGGTCCGCGTGGCGTCTTGCGCGTCGGGAACGTGGCCGACCCGGGCGATGCGGCCGTCTGCGATTGCGACATCGGCGCGCCGCCGGGACAGGCCGGTGCCGTCGACCACGGTGCCGCCGCGGATCACTAGATCGTACATTCCGTGTCTCCCTGCCCCTCGGCATTCATTCGCAGCAGACCGACCTCTCCGCC